>JAABUV010003585.1_pt1 | contig 19617 bp, 28 predicted proteins | sample 5559971 | NCBI WGS metagenome assembly JAABUV01 (sample SAMN10711881, study PRJNA513362) | rock metagenome | isolation source: Antarctica rocks | place: Antarctica: Victoria Land, Knobhead nord | collected 2015-12-19
GTTGGAATTTTTACGTGAGCTCCTCGTTCATGCACCAAGGACCACAAAGCAGTTTTTTGAAACTGCTTGCTGGAACATCACAAGCTCAACTGCTGTCTGCGCACCCGGCAGGACTCTTCCGCGTCACGTAGACCTGTGACGGCACGCCTTGCTATCATGCGGCCGCAGGTGGCACAGCGGGGCCAGAACTTGCCTGTCCTGCAGCGCACTGTGCGCCGAGCGCGGCTGTCTTGCACACGGAGGGCGGTCACTCAGGTGCCGCACGCCTCAGTTTGCCTTGTTCTTGCCAATTGAGCAGGCATGCGTGTGCATGCCTGGCACAGCATGCACCCGAGTGCACACGGTGCAAGGTAGCAGCGAGGGTGCCTCTGCGCCGCAGATCTCCGCGAGCGCCGTGCCGCCCAGCGCGCGCGGCCAGAGCACGCAAGCAAAGGCGGCCGTGCTGGACAGCCCCAGCACTGCTACGCGTCTGCCGCGCACTCTGACCGCTCCTGAGCTCGAAAAGGCAAGTACGGCATGAACAGAGCTGCTGGCAGTTCCGTGGGTTTTGTGACACATTGGTTTCTGGTGCACCTCCTGTGGAGCTGCGCCGCAAGGCTTGCTTGTGAGAGCAAGTGCGCGTGCTGCGTGACTTGCTGGTGACTGTGATGGCACACAGCTGGACCACGCCCCCTCAGCCTCTTTGCTGAAGTTGCTGTCTGTAAACTTCACAGCGAGCACAGCAGGACGCGGGTCCCTGTGGTTCTGCACTGCTCAGCACAGTGCTGACGCGAACCTCGTGCTCGCGCCGCGCGCAGGCGGAGGAGACGTTCGACTGGGCGCAGCAGTGGTACCCGCTCTTCTTCGTCGCCGACCTGAGCACCGACAAGCCGACGCCGACGCAGCTGCTGGGCAAGGACCTGGTGCTCTGGCGCGCGCCCGATGGCGCCTGAAGCGCGCTGGAGGACCTGTGCCCGCACCGCCTCGCGCCGCTGTCACGTGCGCCGCCCCGCTCACCGCTCACACAAGCTGCTGCAGGCTGCCTCGCTTGCTGGTACCAGAGCGAGAGCAGTCGCTGGGTCCTCAGTCCATCTCGCGAGTCGAAGCACATACCTAGCGTACGTTTTGGGATAAGGCTGTGCCACTGTGCAAACTGCAGACGCCGTGCTGGGCTGCGTGCGAGTGTGCTGCCCTGTCAGGACAGCCTGTTGCTCTGCAGGCTCATGGCATTCAGTGTGCTTGCAGTAAGCCCTCGGCAGCTGCGTGACGCGGCCCATGTTTGCGCAGAGGGGCGCGTCGAGGGCGGCACGCTGCACTGCAGCTACCACGGCTGGCGCTTCGACGCCGGCGGGAACTGCACGTGCGCGCTCCTCCCACCCTGTTTGCGCGCCCGCACTGGTGCCACCTGGCGTTGTTGCAGACATGGTCCGCCCAGTTGAGGTGCGATCAATGCGCTGTGCGTGTGAGCAGCTGCACATAGACGTCGCCAGTTGCTCAGTGCAGCTGACGGTTGGTGCGCGCGGGCAGGCATATCCCGCAGGTGCGCGGCAAGGCCGCCGAGACCGCATGCAGCAGCCAGCGCTCGTGCGTTGCATCGTTCCCCACACAGGTGCGCACATAGTCTGCACAGCGGACTTGTAGCGCCATGCTGTTGAGCGGTGGCTGTTGGCTTCAGCCCAGCACGGTGACAACATATTGCCAATTGTTTTTTAGCCTCCGGCTATGCATCTTTGCTTGCCTGCGGGGTCCTGCCTAGCTGGCGCTCTGGGCTGCTGCACATGCTGATTTGGGCTGAAGCGCATATCTTCGCAAGGCAAGATCGTGCCTGGCTTTTGGCTGCGCATGCCTGCAGCGGTAACGGTGGTGTACGCTGATCAGTGAGACCCATGCGTGCTGGCGGCAGGTGGCGCAGGGGATGCTGTGGGTGTGGGGCGACAGCGGGCCGGCCGCGCACATCCACGCCGCGGCCAAGCCTGCGCAGACGGCCCCCTGGATGGACATGCAGGCGCGGCCCACACGCGCGCGCACTCACGCGCCACAGCTGGTGCAAGATTTGTGCAGGTCGTGGCATATGTCGCTGCGCGTCGCGGCGCATGCCTGGCGCGCTGATGGCAGCGCCCTGGTCGCTGTGAGGATCGTGGTGGGGCGTGGCTGTCCGGCTCAGCGCATTTGAAGATGAACATGATTGTATGCAGGGCACTGGATGCGGCAATTGCACAGGACAGGCTGCGTCCCCGTGCACTGTCCTTTGTCGCACATCCACATCCTCCCCTTCGTTCGACATAAACGCCTGTCATGCCCAAGCTGCGGCGCGTCACAGGGGAGGCATGCACCTCTGCTGCGCCTGTCATGCCCGAGCAGTGGCGCGTCACAGGGGAGGCATGCACCTCTGCTGCCCCCGGGCTGACGCGCCAGCCGCCCGCGCGCCGCAGGACACGCAGCGCACTGCGGACGGCAAGAAGCTGCTGACCCAGGGCGTGCCCTTCATGCGCGACGTGCCCTACTCCTGGAACACCATGGTCGACAACCTGTGCGCTGCCCCTCGCTGCCCCGCACGCCTTGAAGCGCCCGCTGCTTGGGAGGGCCTCGCTGCAGCATCTTGGCTGGGGCCAGCCGGGGTGGCAGGCAAGCACATCGCGGCGCGCTAGTTGCAGGAGCTGGAGCCACTGGAGTCTGATGACTGCATGTGCTGGCCTGCCATCCCCACGGAGCTTGCCTGCCTTGCCCTGTCATCCTCTCAGCGGCCCTGCTTCTTGCAAAAATCACGCGGGCATGCTGTGTGTGTATGCAGTGCTCTTCACCAGACGCTCGCGGTCCACACCTTGCTGCCTGCTTTGCCAGGGAGGACAGCGGCACTCAGGAGCGTAAGGCGCTTTTGTTGGCTGCGTGACATTGCTGCACACACCAGAGTCATTTGCTGCAAGCGTGCTTCGGCCAGGCACTGCAGCGCATTGTCAAAGGGCGTCATTACCGAACAAGCTGCCCTGCCCCGCAGGCACGACCCCGCGCATGTGCACTACGCGCACCACGGCCTGTTCGGCAACAAGTGCGGCCCTGCCCTGCCGTGCTGCAGTGGCACGGCGCGCACCCTGGTGTGTCGCTGCAGCGGCGCGTGTGCGGTGCTCACCTGCGGTGCCGAGAGTGGAGGTCGAGAGGCTGCGCACCTGATGTTTGGGCGCCAGTGCTGCCACTGAACCAAGCTCAGCAGTGCAGGCATGCAGTGCGCTTTGATGGGCTTTATTTCTTCCAAGCTGCCAGTTAAAGACCCTCGAGGATGCTCGCGCTGCTCGCGCCAGGCATGACCCCAACCAGAGCAACCTCGTCGTGAGCGCCTCGCGGCCGGACGAGGCGCTGGCCAGGACGTACCCGTCCGCGACCGACGGCTTCACGTACCGCTTTAGGATGGTGATGGCGGAGGGGCGGCCCTACTCGGACGTCGTCAGCACGCTGGCCTTCCCGGGGCCGTTCACGCTCGTCACGCCCGAGCCGGCGGCGCGTCCCTGCTGCCGCCCAGCGCCCGAGCAAGCAAGTGCTGCGAAGCAATCCTGCGCCTGATGAAGCTTTTTGGACTGGAGGCGCTCTGGGCTAGTTCAGGAGCAGGGCCATGTCGTGGGCAAGCCCGCAATCAGGCCGCATGCGTGTCCCTCGCGTGCAGCGCTGTGCGCCGTCTGCAGCATGCGGCGCGGTCAGGCACTGAGGCTGGCGACGGGGGCTGCGTGACAGGACTTCAAGGGGTCCGACTTCGATGCGCTGCTCATCTATGCGGTGCCGCTTGCGCCTGGCCGGACCCGCTTGGTGCGCATGCCCGCTGCTGACACAAGCCACAGAGGAGGGAGCGTTCTTGCGGGTTGCTTGCTTGAAGACTCACGGTCCGATCTTTACCATGTCCAGGTAAGAGACAGTTTTTAGGCAGAGCTCATATGAGACTTAAAAAGGTGTGAGTTATATTGTGCGGACCTCCCGCGCCTGTAGCCTGCGCCACCCACCGCCTGTTGCCCGCGCCATCCAGCCCCGTGATTCATGGTGGCGGGCGAGCGCGCAGATGGTGAGCAGCTATCTGGTGGACCCTGGGTTCTGGCGGCTGCCGCTGCTGAAGATGCGCGCGACGCTGGCGGCCACGCCGACCTGGATCAGCCACATGACCGGTAACGCCGTCCTCGACGGCGATGGCGTGCTGCTGTTCGGCCAGGCGCGCCCGCCGGGGGCCTCACAGCTGCGCGGCCGCATGCCTGGCGCTCTGCGCCTCGCAGCTCGACGCGCACGGTGTTGCCTGTCGGCCCAGCCCGTGGGCGCGCCCGGGCCAGCAGCTGCGTACTGGGGGTTGGTTGGGTCAACGGGGCGCTGCGCTCGCGGCCGGCTGCGTGGGCGCCGGTGCGCTGCGCACCGAGGGCGCCGCGCGCGCGCAATAGGAGCGCGCGGAGAGGGCCATCGAGGAGGCGAGTGGCGAGCGCTGGAACAAGAGCTTCTACATGCCCACCCAGGCCGACAGGTGCGGGTTTGCAGGAAATCCTGTCGTATGGTTTGCGTGCGTGAACCAGCCACGGTGTGATACCATGTAGGCAGCATTGCGCAGCTGCCATGCGCCGCACTGTGAACCTCTTGAGGGTTTGTCTGGGCCGGCCACTCCAGACAGAGGCGCCTGGGGCCGCGTGCGAGGCGCGGTCGCTGCGGCGCAGGCCGGTGGTCGACTACCGGCAGTGGCTGGACACGCGCGGGGGCGGCGGGCCGTTCGGGCCGCTGAAGGACCTGCCGGCGCAGCCGCCCCAGGAGCAGCTGCTCGACCGCAAGACCTTCCACACTGACCTGTGCCCCTCGTGCTCCGGGGTGCGCGCCAGTCCCCAGCCCGGCAGGAGCACCAACCTGGCTGGCGGTGGCGTCTGTCAGGGCCGTAAGCTGGACCCCTCGTGTCTGTTTTGTGTGTCCGTGTGTCTGTGTGATCCTGCTGCTGTAGGCTGCTTTCGGGGGACTTGCTCAGCGCAATGCATGTGCTGCTGTGTGCTTGAGGAGTGCGCTATGTTCTTCAAGGCTCTTTTGCTGGCAACGACGGCCTCGTTGTGCCAGTCATGATGACTGACAGGTCCCTGACGAGCAGGGTGGCACATGGTTTACTTTGGCACGTGTCAGGAACAACACGCAGGCGGAGCGCACACAGGTGTTGTCGGGTTTGATTTGTGCCCCCCTGAAGCTGTCTGAGCGTGCTGCACTGTCGCAGGCACTGCGCAACCTGCGCGCGCTGCGCATCGCCGCCCTGTTCGCGGCTGCCGTGGCCGCCGCCGCGGCGCTCGCGTGCGCCGTGTTCCCGCGCGCCGCCGGCGTGCCGGCCGGCGCTGCGCCGCTGTGGCTGGCCGCGGCTGCGGCCATGTGCGGGGCGGCGGCCGTGGCCGCGCACCAGCTCATCCCGCACCTGGTCCACCACCCCTGGGACCACACGCTGCGGGCGTAGGGAGCCTACGCCCTACGGCAGGGTGCAGGGCCGCGCGTGAAGGATCCAGAATGCAAGTCTGTGCCAACAGGCTGTGGGTCTGGGCTGGTAGGTTAAGGGGTTGCCTGCCAAGCCAACGTGCCTGGCTAGCGGTGTGCCACAAGCGCAGTGGGCATGTGCCAGCTGTCGCCAACCTCTATGGGTGTATCTCGTCCCGCGCCTCATACAAGGCGCGTGCGTATTATCAGATTGCGAGGCGCTGCTTGTCAGGGGCACTTCTGTGCGCCGTTCTGGCGGCCACGCATAGACAACGTCACTGCCTTCTGCGCGCGCTGCCCCATTGAGCTGCAACGAAGTGTGCATGCATTGAGCAGACTAAACGCACTTTGAAAGGTGTATCAAGGTGTCCTGCAGACCAGTGTGCAGACCAGGATTGCATTTGGGGTTAGGTGAAGTAGCGCTGACGTTCAACTGCGGCGACCAGCTGTGCATACAAGCGTATGCCGCGTCGCACGCGTAAGAAGTGCAGCGTATGGCAGGAAGTGCTCACTGACGTTCAACTGCGGAGGTCAGCTGTGCATACAAGCGTATGCCGCGTCGTACGCGTAAGAAGGGCAGTGTATGGCAGGAAGTGCTTGCTGACGTTCAACTGCGGAGACCAGCTGTGCATACAAGCATGTGCCGCGTCGCACGCGTAAGAAGGGAAGTGTATGGCAGGAAGTGCTCACTGCAAGCAAGTCGTCGGGGCAGTAGAAGTGCTGATTTGGAGAGTTGGACTTATATTGCATTCTACACATATAATTTGTCGTCTGAAAAGAATTAGGAGCTCTGCAGCCAGCATGTGGCTCTGCTTGCCTGCTTGCCTGCTTGCCCTGCGGTTGGAATGTCTGTAATGCAAAAGGTCTCTTGCAGTGAATTCCCTGCTGTGACCTAAACGTGATCTAAACATCCACATTTTCAATGTACGGTTTCTATTGGTGGCCAAGAAGCAAGATACACTCGATGGAGATTGCTCTTACAGGGCACTGCACGCACGCAAGTTGGCCCCGTCCTTGGATGGCCACGTCCCTGGAGGGCTGGAACACAGGCCGCACGCGCGCTGGCATCAGGCGCGGGGTGCGGACAGCTCGGTCTGCTGCTCCCGCGAGAACGGGAACACGGGCTTCACGGGCGTGGCGCCGTCGTTCACCTGACGCGCGCGGCCGCGTCATTCCAACCTGCTACGCACGACAGCACCAGACTGTATATGATATACCACGGCGCCGTGTATGTACTGCATGCAGGGGCGAAGCAGTGTCAGTCAGTCAGTCCGCACCGGCGGCTTAGGCGGTGAAGCAGCCGCCGACGGTGGTGCACATGGCAGGGCCGGGCCAGCAATCACCGCTGCCACCTCCCAGCTGCTCTCCGTGCAGGCACCTTCCCGCCATACGGACGGATCAGTGGGGGCCGAGGAGAGCGCACCAGCGGCTTGCCGGTGAGGTGGCCGCCGGTGATGTCGCAGACGACGGACGCGGCCGCGAGCGCGACGCCCGAGCCGACGCCAAAGGTGATGCGCCGCGCGCGCAGGCCAAGCACCGCGCCGGCCGCCAGCCCGCCATACACACCGTTCCAGGCGTCGTTCTTGCCTGCGCCCAACAAGCGGGGCCTCGTGCTATGCTCGACCCCCGCACCGCGCCGGCCGCGACCCCCCGCCAAACACGCCGTCCAGGCGACCTTGCCTGCTGCACGGAGCGCTGCCTGGTGCCTCCGTGGCTGCGGTTACGGCCATGCTGATGCGTTCACTGTGTCACAAAAGCCATACAAGGCATCCCAGGCGTCTTGTGCCTCTGCAGACTCCCCTGTCTGAGCGCAGAGCTGCACAGCTCATCGAATGCGCTCGCTTCAAGACGTTCTGCTTGCGCCGTGCCCTGCTGCTAGGTGTGCTTGCAAATGGCAAGGCTGCGCCCTGCTGGCTGCAGGGGCGGCCACCCAACCACCAAGCCCCAGCCACAGATCGTCCGCATACCTGGACACGCTGTCAGGTTGGCCACAGACAACAGCAGGCACGGCAGCCCGAAGAATGGGGTTGTGGGGGCGCACGGCGAATGCCTTCCGCCAAGCAGTCTGTTGCCGTGAAGGCCGCTGCTATCGCGGCCAGCACCATGCCGTACTGGCCCATCAGAACGCCTGCCGGTCAGCCACAACACTTTCAATGCTGGCCACGGCTGACGAGGGGTCCAGGTGACAGCGACGCGGTAGCGCGGCGCGGCCTGGCGCGCAGCGCACCCACGCGCTGGAAGGCCGGCCACGACTTGTTGTCAACGATGGCCAGACTGTCTGTCCAATTCGCGGTGACAGCGCCGCCGAATAGGCCGGCGACCAGGCCAGCCCCGGTGCCATAGACCAGCCTCTTACCGCAGTCGTCTGGGCCGTGCGGCGCCACCATCGCGTGTGCGCGGCGCCGCTCAGGCCTGCGCGCAGGGCTTACTGCTAAACGCAAGCAGGGAAAGTGTGCGAGTGCCGCTGATTGGCACGCGGCGCTTCCCGCACGTGCTGCACCCAGGGCAGAGCAGCGCGGCGACGCACAAACACTCTGGCGTGCGCAACAGTTCAAGCAGTTCTGCCTCTAGATGTAGAACCCCTTTTTGACAAGAGCAGGGCACGGCGGACGTACCGCACAAGTGCAGACCGCCCGCAGCAGCAGCCCCCAGAGACGGCCTAGGTCAGGATACGCGGGTCCCCCTCTTGCTAGCAAGGGCCCCGACGCCTCAGCTGTAGCTAGGGACGCTTAAAAGAGGACTGCTGAGGTATTTTCTGCTCTGAAGCTAGCCTAGGATGATGGCCCCCCTGTGCAGGGTTACAAGCAGGCCTCGCCAGGCACTTGAGGGTGCCTGATGCGCACTTTCGCCAAGTCCTCCCATAGCCACTGGCACGTGGGAGGGCAGCAGCTTGCCAGGGGGCAGCTGCGTGAAGGTGCCGGCCGCCGTGTAGCATGCAGGCTGCAGCGGCATGCGTTTGCCACTAGTGGTTTATGCCTGCGTAGGCCGCTCTGGTCTTTCCCTGAGCTGCGCTGGGCATAATGCCACCCACCAGTGTCAGCCGGCCGCCCACTCACGGCGCAATCGGGCGTGCAATGGTGTGCCGTCGCTGCTGCTGCAGCATTCAGCGCAGGCAGCAGCCAGTGCACTGCCTGGCAGGTGGTCCATCTGCCTCTCGGCTCTCCTAGCTGCTCCAGACACTCTGCCAAGTCTGATGAGCGAGCGGCACTTGGGTGCCGGAATCCTTGCCTGCATGGTTGACTGTGCTCCACCTCCTTGCTAGTGCAGAGACGGTGAGAGATGCGCGTCCACAGGCCTTACGCGGAGGTTTAGCGTTTGCTAACAAAATAATCTGCCGTGCAGGCCCGACCGATGCGGCAATGGCCGTGCTGGCGCTGGCGCCGGCGTTGCCAGCGACCGCGCTCGCGCTTGCCGCGGCGGCCGCAGGCTTCACCGCCGGCCGCCGCGGCCCGCCGGGGCGGGCGCCGCCCGCCGCGACCGCATGGCCGCCGGTCGCCGAGCGGGACGGCGGCGCCGCGGGCGCGCTCCGCCGCGCCGCGCCGGCAGCCGAGTCCGGCGCCGGCGCGGCGTCGCCTATCGGCGGCGAGGACCAGGCGCGGGCCTCTGGCGGCCCCGGCGACGCTGCTGCCGCCGCGCTCGGCATCCTTGCGCCGGACCAGGTGCGCAGCTTCGGCCCCTGGCCCTTGACCTGGAGCTGTGCACGGCCCGAGCGGGCCGCCTGGCGCCCAGGTGTGGGCGGCTGCTTGGCGGAGCCTGGACGCGCCGGAGCGGCCCGCGGCGCCGCCCGCGGCCGGCCGCGCAGCGCGGCAGCCGTCCGCAGACCCCGGGCCCGGGCTGGGGCTGGTGTTTGGGCGCGCGCGGCGCGCGCGCGGCGCGTCGCCCGACGCCGGGCCGGCGCCGGCGGCCGGCGCGGCCGCGGCGCGCGGCGGCGCGGGGCGGCCGCGGCTGGCGCTGCAGGGCGTGGCGCCGGGGCCGCGCGCGCAGCTGCTGGCGCTCGCGCTGGCCGCGCTGGAGCAGGGCGTGGCGGCGCTGCCGGCAAAGACGCTCAGGTGGCTGGCGCCCGCCGCCTTGCAGAGGGGGCATGTAATATGGGTTGTGTGAGACATACAGGCCCTGGCAGCTTTTGTGCAGAGCGTACTGAGATTTCATACCGTCACAAAGTGTGGTCTACGTGAGTGATCAGGCTGAGGGGCCTGGTAAGCAGATCAACTTTGATTTGACAAAATGCCGTCGTAATTCTAGGCAGAGGGTCAAAACTGCGAGCCTGTGCGGCTGGGATGGGCGGGCTGGTTGAGCTCATGCGCGGAGGGCTCTTCGCCTCAGCCGACCCCCATGGCCTCATAGCGCTTCAGGGCGGCTGTGCTGCGACATGCGCTGGCCTGCTGGCAAGCGCATTCCGTCCCAATCAGCAGCGCTAGAGGCGGGGCTGGCCCCAGCACAGCTCGGCTGTGTCACTGCACCTCGCGCAAAGCTCTGACGCGGCTGCCCGGCCTGCGGCCGGCAGCGCGCCCGCGGCGGAGTGGCGCCGGCTGGCGCCGGCGCTGCTGACGGCGGCCAGCGCGGCGGCCGCGCGCGCGTGGCTGGGCTACACGCCGCCCGAGCTCCAGGCGGCCGCTGACGCCGCGCTCGCCGGCCTGCGCGCCGGTGCGGACGAGCCCGCCACCGCTGCGCGCCTGCGCCTTGGCAGATCCCAGCTGAAGAGCTCACCGGTGGAGGGAGCGAGCAAGCGCATGGCCGGCGGTGAGGCGTGTTGCGACAGCAGTGCAGCCCAAGTCTGGCTGCAGAGCATGTGCCCCACCACTGAGGAAACCTGCGGTTAGGTATAGGGGATGGACCCCTCTGGCACATCAAGGTGTTCCGCCCCGTGTGCAGCGGTACCAGCCTGGCCTGTCCGCAGGCGCGGAGCGGACAGCGGCGGAGCCTGCACAGGGCTGCGCGCCGCCGCCGCCCGGGCGCGGCGCTGCAGCTGCGCGCGCGCGGGCGCCTCCTGGGGGGCAGGCGCCAGGCGGGGGAGCCCGCACAGCCGCGCTTGACGGGCTGCAGAGCGCGCGGCCAGCTGATGGCGGCGGCGAGGTCCGGGAGGGGGGTCCGAGAGGGCCGGCCGCCGCTGCCAGGGCGCCCGGGTGGGGCAGCGGGTGGGCGCCATCCTTCAGGGCGCCCTGGCGGCGGCGCGGCAGCCGGGACAGCGCGGCGCAGACGCGGGGCGAGGTCGACGCGGCGCCCGGCAGCGCCGGGGGCGACGAGAGGCAGTGGGACGCCCTGGACGAGAAGGTGCGAGGGAGGCGCAGCACCAGTGTCGCATGGCACACCGTCACTGGACACACAGCTGACCTGAAATCGTGAGTTCGCTCATTGTCTGTAGAGTTGCACGAGCAACGCATGCGGTCGGTAGCCTGGAGTCGCGTCCCTTATGCGGTCCGCTGCGCAGGTAGGGCTCTATGCGGCGGTGGCGCGGTACCTCCGTTTCGGGTCAGCCGTGGTCAGCGCCGCAGCGCCGGCGCCCAGCCAGGGGCGCGACGCCGGGCCGGGCTCCCAGCCCTGTGGTGGCTCTGAAGCCGGCGTTGTGCGTAGCGCCCGCGCGCTCTCGGCAGAGCCGGGCGCAAACGCGGCGGATGCGGCAGCGCACGATGGCACGCGTCTAGGTGGCAGCGCGGCCGGCGCGGCCATGCACCAGCTTGGGCGCGCAGTGGGCGGCGAGGGGCCGGGGAGCGGGGGCGCGGACGCCGCCGGCAGCGGGGCTGCCAGGCGGGGCGCGCTGGCGCGGCTGCACGCCATGGCGCCTGGCATCAGGTCTGCATGCTACCCTAACCCTATCTTGCAGCCACAGTGAGGCATGTGAGGGGTATGCTTCATGCTGCCGTGCCTGGTGGCCCCGCGGCGGTCGCTGCTCTGTTGCGCCGTTTTTGCCAGGGGCACAGGCAGGGTACAAGATGGGCCTGTGTTGCTTCCTTCTGAGAATATACTGTATGCGCGGGTGCAATGCTTCGAGTGTCGGACTGGGATGCAAAACGCGGTCCATGCCATGCGCCGCACACGGGCAGCGGGTCGCTGCGGGGCTCGGGCGCGACACGGCGGGCATGCCCGCGCTGCCGCCGCGCGCGGGCTCGGGCGCGCGCACACGGCATCTCTGAAAGCCTGGACGGCTGTTCGAGCATGTCGGCCGCGGCTGCGTTGCACCCGCCAGAGTTACGCAACCCATGCAATGCCAACACTGCAGGGGCTGGGCACTGGACCGCGGCGGGCTGGAGGGCCTGACCGCGGGCACGCCCGCGCCGCTGCTGCGCGCCGCGCCTGCGGTGCTCGAGGACATGGCGGTCGCGGCGGCTGACGCGGTGGCCGCCGGGTACCTGGCCGAGGCAGGGCTGGGGCTCGACGGCGGGCCCGCGCGCGCGGCCGGCGGCGGCCTGGCGCCGGGCGCCTGGCCCACGTACCTGCACCCGCGCCTGGCCAACACGCGCGCGCTGGAGCGCTTCCGCAACCAGGTTCGGCAGCGAGGCCCTTAATAGGGTCAGCAATGTCCTGGCTAGGGTGCCAGCTGCACTGGCCCTGCTGCGGGAGGCGCACACGCCCACGCGCCCGCCGGCTCGCCTGCGCAGCTGGGCCCTGCAGCCGCGACACGAAGAACGTGCGGTGGTGCGGGGCACGAGTAAAGCACCCACGGCGACGAGCGCGCAGCAGCCCACACCGCTGTCGGCGCCCAGCACGCGCAGGGCCCGCGCAGGTGGCCATGCAGCGCTGGCGCGAGCATGCGCTCGACTCGGTGGCCGCCATGTACGAGGACCGCTTCGACCTCTGGGGCCTGGCGCCCGGCGGCCGCCTGCTGCGGCGCTCGGTGCCGGCGCGCCGCGCGCGCGTGCGGGCCCCCCGACCCTACCAGGGCACGCTCGTGTGCGCGGTCGCGCCGCTGCATGCCGGCCACCGGCGCACTCTCGCGCAGGAGCCGCGTCGGTGCTGCGTCGTCCCGTGCGGGCGCCGGGCGCCGGTCTTGGCCGAGGGAAGCGTTCAGGCCCCGCAGCATGGCACAGCGCGTCTGCCTGCCGCGACTGGCTGCATGAAGTTCAGCCTGGCTGTGCTTGGAGTGGGTTGAGGCCCGTCGGCGGCGCCGTGTGCGCAGGAGCTGTGTAAACTCCAGCCCGGCTCCGCTTGGAGTGGGCTGAGGCCCGGCGAAGGCGCGGATTACGGTTAACTAACCTACACCTGCCTGACCTGTGCCCAACCCATACCGCGCAGGAGCTGGAGGCGCTGCGCGGCGGGCGATACGCGGCCAGCCTGGCGCTGGAGGCGCTGGACGTGGCGGCGCCGCTGCTGGCGGGGCTGCTGGCGCGCGCGGGCGCGGCCGCCTCCTGGCTGCTCGTGCGCCTGATCGGGCGCGCGCTCGGGCTGGTGTACCGCGGCGTGCGCCAGAGCCTGGCGCCGCGGCCGCCGCGGCCGCCGCGGCCCGAGGCCGCCTGGGCTGACTAGGGTTGGCGCCACCATAGGGCGCTGTAGGCCGCTGGGGCCGCGCGCCCTATGGTCGCCCGCCGCGGCCGCCCGGCCTGCCCATGGTCTGGTCTCAGACCATATTCTGCCTTTAGCTGGGCGGGCCGTGGCCGTAACAAAGGCCCCAGGTCGCGGGTGCAGCTTAGAATGTAGTCCAACAGGAGAGATGCCTCCGCGCTGCTTTGCAGTAGACCTGAGCGTGAAAGTGGGCCTGGAACACACGGCATGCCTAGCAGAGGCCGCCTCGTGAGTCAGGAGTAATATAAACTGCACTGCTTCACTGTCATGCGGTGCTAGACTTGCCGGGGTCATGTTCAGGCTGCATGCCATCCTGCGTGGTGCTCAGAACATGATGTCAATAGGCGCTTTCACACATGTCCAGGGCCAGCCCATGCCGTGTCACTGCAGGGTTAGAGATGATGCCCGGGCGGGAAAGCACCGCGTTCGCCCCAGTGCATTGCCTCTGGACGTGCTGTACACGCGCGTAGAGGACACAAGGGTGCCCGTGAATATGATGCACTGTGCTATGCACACCCAGTGTGTGCTATGCACCAAGTACGCGCACCTGCACAGGAGAGCGTGCCTAGTGCTGCACCGACAGCATGTAAGCCAGTGCAACTCTGTCCAGCCTGGGCCTGCTTCTTGGAGAGCGGCGAGGTCTGCATGCAGGAAGGGCCCGAAGTGCTCTGCAGCGCGGGCGTCTGTGTCGAGCAGCACGGCGCCATCACGCAGCGAGTGGTTTTATAATGAGTCAGGCCGGCGGTCGTGGGTAAGGCCTCCTCGGCAGCGGTCGTCTTGCCTGATAAGGCGGCGTTGCGCCGGGCCTGTCGCGGACGCTTCCCAAGTCAACGTGCATGCTTATCCTCCCGCTGTGGCGGGGCGCAGCTGGAGGCGATGGACCTGAAGCAGCTGCGGAACGGCGGGACGCTGCAGAGCCTGCTCGCGCAGCTGGGCGAGAAGTATGAGCCGGAGCGCCTGGCCGTGGCGCTAAAGGAGCGCGAGTTTGAAATGGCCGCCCGCGCGGCCGGCGTGGTCACAGGCTTTGGGACGTGGCTCGCGCGTATCACGGCGGTGCGCCCCGGCGGTTTGCGGCAGCAGGCTCACGCGCGCGCTCCGACAGCGTGGCCAGGCAGTTGAGCCGCACGGTGCCACGCCACGTTGCATGCCTGCAAGCAGACTGGTTCAGCAAGCCAGGTTCTGGCTTTTCTGAAAAGGCGGGAGGGTTGCGAAGCAAAGCGCTCCGCGCTCCACACATGCAGACTGCGCAAGGACTATGCAACCGGCCAGCTGGAGGCAAAGCACAGCGCTCGCGCTCACGACGCGCTGCCGCGATAGGACTATGCGACCGGCCGGCTGGAGGCGAACCAGCGGCTGCGCGCGGGGCAGCTGCGCGACCTGCTCGCCGGCCTGGGCCCGGCGTTCGTCAAGGTCGGCCAGGCGCTCAGCTCGCGGCCCGACCTGCTCCCGCAGACGTACCTGGAGGTGCCCGCCCCGCTGTTGGACCGACCACTTTCCTGGCTACCACTGTCAGGGCTGTTGTCAGGCAGCGTCCCAGCTAGCGCCCCCGACCTGCTCCCGCAGACGTACCTGGAGGTGCCGGCCCCGCTTGTGTGTTAGGCTTCCACTGTGGGTGGTTAGCCTGTGTGAGCGTTAACACTGTCCTGGCCACCGCTGTCCGGGCTGTGGCCAGGCAGCGTCCCGGCGAGCGCCTCTGACTTGCTGCCGCGCCTGGTACTGCCGGTGCGGCCATTGCTGGCTGTCCCAGCGCGTTTGTGCTACGCAGCTGTTCCATGGGGTCACTGTGGGAGTGTGTAGGCGGCAGGCTGCTGATGTCCTTTGCCAGCATATGCAGGGCTGGGATGAAGGTCGGCTACAATGGATGTTCGGCGCCCGGTTGCTGGTTGTGGGGTAGACCTGGCTGTTGCTGACATGAGGCGGGTTTTGCGACAGTGCTCGCTCTGTAGACGCGCCGTGACGGCGCACAACCCTGCTGGCTCAGTTCCCGGGCTGTTGGAGGTCATGCATGCGCCATCAAGCAAGAGTGCGCGTGGAGGCAAAGGTGGCTATTAGTGTGCATTCCCGGGTGTGTTGCAGGTGCTGGGCGAGCTGCAGGACCGGCTGGCGCCGTTCTCGAGCGCGGTCGCGTACGCGCTCATCGAGCAGGAGCTGGGGCAGCCGGTGGGCGCGGTCTTCTCGGCGCTGTCGCCCGAGCCCGTCGCCGCCGCCAGCCTCGGGCAGGTGCGCGCCGGCTGCGCTGCGCCCGCCGCACCCGCCGGCGGCATGACTCGGCACCCTCCTGTGCACTTCTGCTGCTGTGCCTAGCTTGCCGCCGCATACCAGGCGGCTGTGCTGTGCTGTTCTGTGCACATGCGGGGGTCATGGCGGTCAAGATAGAGAGCTCCCGTATACGCATACAGAGAGCAAAGACAGCAAGGAGAGCAAGAAGATGTACGTGTGGCGCCGCGAGGCAGGTGTACCGGGGACGGCTGCGCAGCACGGGCGAGGAGGTGGCGGTGAAGGTGCAGCGGCCGGGCATCGGCGACACGATCGCGCTGGACATGGTGCTGCTGCGCCGCCTGATGTCGGCCGTCGACGCGAACATGCCGCAGCTGGGCCGCTACCAGGTGCCGCGCGCCGCCCTGCCGCCGGGCCTCATGCGCACAGCCGGGGGTGCCCTGTCAGGTCCCGAGCGTCCCACGATGCAGCCCGAAGAGCAGATTTGGGTTGGTACGAGCTGGCTTGGGTCACGTGCTGACCACAGGTGCCGTTGCGCTGGTACGTGCATCTCGTGTTATGCCTTCCTGCGCTGTCTTGCGACCAGCGTAGTCTGGCAGGATACCACGGCACCTGGCTGCACGGGTCAACGCAGGCGCGCTGCGAGCTAAATTGCTGTGTCGGCGCTGCCGCTGCGCAGATTTCGCAGCCGCTGACCCCGCTCGTGGACGAGTTTGCGGGGCGCCTGTTCGGCGAGCTGGACTACCTCGCCGAGGGCCGCAGCGCCGAGCGCTTCCAGGCGCGCTGCGGCCGCCGACCCTACCCTACCCTGCTGTGCATGCAGGTCCACGTCTTCAAAACGCGCAAACTGCACACATTCACTTTGGCGCCTTGACGCACGGCAAGCCAGTCTGGTCCGCCATGGGTGCGGTCCGCTGAAACACAGTGCCCGTGAGCTGCCTGGCTGCGCTCGCATGGGCCCGCCTGCACGCGAAGGCAGGCTAACATGCGGGCGCAGCGCCGCAGGAGCTGTACGGGCACCTGCCGCGCGTGCGCACGCCCGGTATTGTCTGGGCGCACACCACGCGGCGCGTGCTCACCATGGTGCGCTACAGGGCCCCCCCGGAGGGAGAGGGGAAAAGTGGGGCGCCTCTGATCTAGGTTGAATGCAGGGCGCTCACGCTAGGGTCATGCATGTCGCGCATCTCAGAAAGGTTGTCCATGTGATGCGATAAAAGTACTAAAAGGGTGGCTACATCACTGGCTGCTGAGTGCAGCAGGCAACCCGAGCCGCAGGCATCTGGTGCTGCAGAGGCCGGGCGCCTGCACGCCAGCCTGCGCCCTGCAGCGCGCGCCGCGCGCCGCGCGCAGGAGTGGGTGGACGGCATTAAGCTGACAGACAAGGCCGCGATGGCGGCCGCCGGGCTGGACGTCGTCGACTTTGTGGACGTGGGCATTTATTGCACGCTGGAGCAGCTGCTGGGCTCTGCCGGCTACTTCCACGCGGACCCGCACCCGGGTGCGCGCGGCTGTAGGGTTGGGGCGCCCTATTGCGCAGGCTCTGCGAATACATCGCAGGCACCCCGCAGCATGAGGGCGGCTGCTGCTGGCAGCCGGCGTGTTACACGCAGAGTCGCGGTCTGAGTCGGCTCTCAGTGGCTGGCATGCATGCCCAGCAGCGCCCCCGCGCCTTGCTTGCGTTACACGCTGCGTAGGCGGGGCTGCTATATGCAAGGGCATGGCATTTCTACTGCATGCTAGCAGCCGGCGCTGCAGAGAAGGCAGGGGGCTGTGCATCGGCAGCCCGCAGGCGCAGCCCGCAGGCCGCCGGACAGCGATGCGGGTGCGTCGGAGGCGCGCGCTGCCACGAGCTCGCCCGGCCGCGCGCTCCCCGCCGCGCTGGCGGGCGGCGGCGCGCGCGCTCGCGCCTGACCGGCGCCGCGCCGCGCCGCAGGCAACCTGCTGGCCACGCGCGGCGGGGACCTGTGCTACCTGGACTTTGGCATGATGAGCGAGGCGCCGCAGTATGCGCGCTATGTGCGCGCTCCCGCTGCCCCGCACCATGCGAGGGCCATGCAAGTGGGAGCGCTCTGTGGCTGGCAAGCTCAGCCGTGTGTGGATGCCTCTCGAGGCTCGTTGGGGCTTAATTTTGGGGGTTGTGCGCGGTGCGGACGCGGCACCCTTTGGACCCGCTCGCCAGCGCCTGCTCTCGGGTGCCGGCCGCCGCACTGCTGCGTGGCCGTGGCGTGGATGCTGCAGCGAGCCTGTGACCCTCAAGATAGGGATAGGGTAGGGTTTGCGCAAGCATGCGCGCATGAACTCTATACCCTACTTGCAGGCGATCATCGCGCACGTGGTGCACCTGGTCAACCGCGACTACGCCGCCATGTGCCAGGACTATTACGCGCTGCAGTTCATGGACCGCAGCGTGGACACGTCGCCCATCGCGCCCGCGCTCGCCACGTTCTTCAACGACGTGCTCGACCGCTCTGTGCAGGAGCTCAACTTCAAGGCGCGCGCCCGGCGGCCGCCCGGCCATGCGGCCCGCGCCCCGTGCTGTGTATCTGTATCTGCGTTTCAGGGGCCCAGGGGCGCAGCTATGCTTAGTAGGATACTTTTGTTTTGAAGCAGCCGTGCGCCCCAGGAGTGCTGCTGCCTGTGCGGTATGCTGCTACGCCCAGCTTGCGTGATAGCGGCTGCTGCAGAGGGGCGGGGCGGCCTGAACGGCAGCGCGAGGGTTGCATCGCCCTTGCGGCCCTTGCGGCAAGCCAGCCGGCACACGATCGCTCGCACTGCTGCCCTGCTGGACACAGCCCCGCTTGCACAGGAGCTGAGAAGCGCTGCCCTCACCCTGACACAGCCAATGGGCCGGCGCGCGCAGGCGATTGTGGACGGCCTGGGCGGCGTGCTGTTCCAGTACCCGTTCCGCGTGCCGGCCTACTACGCGCTCATCCTGCGCTCGCTCACCGTGCTGGAGGGCCTGGCGCTGCAGGCCGACCCGGCCTACAAGCTGCTCGGCAAGGCGTACCCCTACATGGCGCGCCGGCTGCTCACTGACCCTGCGCCCGAGCTGCGGTGCGCGCGCGCCCGCCGCCCCCGGGCTGCGCTCATCGTGCAGCGCGTAAGGCAGTGACGCTGACGCGTTGGATGGAACAGGCCGCAGCAGCGGACTGTATGTTTGTCACTGCGTGGTCTCCACGTCTGAAAAGCTGGACAGGCCACTGCAACGGACTGCGTGGTTGCCACTGCGTGGTTTACAGGACCTAGCGGCTGGGAGCGCCCGCCGCGCAGGTCGAGCTTTGAGGAGCTGGTGCTGGACGCGGGCGGGCGGCTGCGCTGGGCGCGCCTGGACAACCTGCTGGCGGAGAGCCGCAAGAGCCAGGGCTTTGACCCGGCGCAGCTCTGGCTGCTCGCCGACTGGCTGCTGACCGAGGCGGCGCCGCCGCTGCGCCGCACGCTGGCCGACGAGGCCGCGCGCCTGCTGGACGCGGCGGTCGCGGGCGCGTCCGCGCCGCAGGAGAGAGTGCTGCAGGAGTTGCGTGGATATGTGGGAGATTTTGGAAGACCTGTGTTATCCAAAGCAGACATGCACGCTGTCAGGCGGCTCTTTCTCTCGGTCTGGGCGTGCTGCCTGGCGCGCAGTCCCGCACATGCGCCCTCGACGTGCGCCCTGTGCCAGCCGCCCGCCAGCGCCATCCGCTAGGTGTCTGACTCGTGCGCCCAGCCCCTGCATGCCCAGCAACGAGGAGCCCCTGGCACCCTCTCCTGCAGCAGATGCGGACTCCCTGAGCGAGCCGGGCTGAGTTGCGCGACGCGCGCAGAGGACGTGCGCGAGCGGCTGCTGGCGCAAACGGGCGACGCGGCGCTGGTGGCGCGCGTCGCGCCGCTGCAGCCGGGCGAGGCCGAGGCGGCCGCGCGCGCGCGCACGCTGTTTGCCGCCGCCGCGCGCGCCGCCGACCTGGAGCGGCCGCCCTCGTTCCGGGTGGGGCGCCCGGCCCCGCCGCTCGTTCTTGGCGCCCACACCCCCGAGTTCGTTGCCCCGCTCTGGAGCGGCCGCCCTCGCTTCGGGTGGGCGCGCTCGGATGTGATGTGCGGCCTAGAGCTCAGGCCCTGTCAGTCAGGGCCTGGGGCGGTGCAGAGAGTGTTTGCGCTGGGTGCGCGCGTGCGGGTCATGACGCGCGGCGTGCCCTGCACGGGAGCTGCGGCGCGAGCCTGGGGCTGCCGCGGTCCTGTTGATGGCTTCAGCGCAGCACGCGTGCTGCAGCCGCAGTGCTGGGGCGGTGGTCGGCCCGCGGGATGTCAAGTTGATAGAGGCAGCTGCAGGTGCTAGCAGACTCAACCGGCACAAACGGCGCCCGGCGGCGGCGCGCGCGCAGGGCAGCGGGCCGTTCGGGCTGCTGGGCCCCGCGGAGCTGCGGCGCGTGTGGGCCGAGCTGCAGGCGGCGCTGGCGGGCTCGTGGCCGCGCCTGCGCGAGCTGGCCGCGC
>JAABUV010003586.1_pt1 | contig 19615 bp, 12 predicted proteins | sample 5559971 | NCBI WGS metagenome assembly JAABUV01 (sample SAMN10711881, study PRJNA513362) | rock metagenome | isolation source: Antarctica rocks | place: Antarctica: Victoria Land, Knobhead nord | collected 2015-12-19
CCAGGTTGGGCGTGGGCGGTTGCGCCGAGGGCGGCGCGACCAAGGGGGCGTAGGCGGCAATCATGAGCAATCCTCCTCCCCCCAGTCTACCCCAACCCCAAAAACCTAACGTTGTAGTACTAAGATCGTGTTCCCCGACATTGCCGCCCGCCCGCGCTTCGCGTTGGATACAACAAGCGCTCTGGTTGATACTACAGGCTTCATCATGCCATGCGACGACCTTATACCTACTTGGCGTTTTGAATTCGAGCATCGTTGAGTCTTTTTTCCTTGAGTTAGGCGCTCAAATTCGCGGTGGCTATCTACGTTTCAAGCGACAATACGTCAAGCAGATTCCTATTCCTGACGCTCCTCCCGTCGACCGTGCTGCCATTGTATCGCTCGTGCAGAAGTGCCTTGATGCCAAGGGGCAGGGGCCAGAGGTGACGGCATGGGAGGCGGAGATCAATGCGCGGGTGGCGCGACTCTACGGGCTCACGGAGACAGAGGTCGCGGCTATCGAGGGGCCGCAAGCAGGCACCATGAAGAGTGAGGGCGAGGAGGCGACAGCGTAAGAAGCTGGAGGCGCTACGACACTTTCTTGACGGACAAGTCGATGTTGTCGACGATTGGCAGAGCGAGGTTCCTGGAAACGTGGAACAGTATCCACCCCTCCAACACTTCCTCTAACTCGTCACGACACGCTTCAAGTGTGCCGGCATTCGCGTAGACGCCTTGGAAACCCGGAATCTCGCCGTAGAAGGAGCTATCGTCAGACAATATCTCGTATGTTGCTCGATGCAGCGCGGCTCGAATATAAGCGATCAACATGATATAGCCTCGCATGATTGATACGTCTCAATGACAGCCATAGACACAGAAGTAACTAGCATTCTTGCCGTGGGAACAACGGGTCTTCCGGGTATTCCGTGAACACGTCGTGATCGTTGTCGCTCACGGAGGCCATGCGCGACAGCAGTGACCACGTAGATGGGCTAGCGAATTCAAGCCTATACTCCGCCCGCTCAGCACTGCATGTCTCCGGGACCACTTGTTGTGGCGGGTCGTGCGGGAAGATCCCACTCATCTCCTGCTCGCTATTGTCCACTATATCTCCCTACAAGCTCATGTTGGCGGGTAGCGTCACACCAGCATCTTACGCTGTTTTACTCATACACGGGAGCACATAGGCAGGGCGCGTGAATTATCGGTCGGCCTATCCATTGGGCAGCGGAGCGAGCCGCCGCGGGGACCGCAGCACGCCATCGGGGGCGCAACGCCTGGGCACACCGGAGCATGTGGCCGTGCAGGCAGGCCGCGGGGACCGTAGCGGCTCGCTCCGCTGCCCAGTAGACACGTCGCCGGCCGATAATTCACGCGCCCTGAGCACATAGGTAACATGAGGGCGCGCCTTAATAGTGGACGCGGCAGCTCTGGGCGTCCTGCGTTATGCTGTAGCTATAGTGGATGCACGGACACGTAGTAGAGGTGATCGACCAATGAGCACAGCGCCACGTATCGAACGGCAACCCTGGCACGATAGGCTGTACCTGCCATCATACCGCTATGTGGATGTCGCGCGTCTCGTCCAGACAACCCCTCAAACCGTGGCGCGCTGGCGACGCGCCTATAGCCTACTCGGTCGTCGAGCCGCTCAAACTTCTTATGCCAAACCCCTTTCCTATTTCGAACTCATCACGATAGCCTTTATCGCCGCTTTCCGTCGCACTGGCGTAGAACTGGATAATCTACGTCAAGTCCACGAGAGCTTGCGGGGCGCATTTAACGATGACTACCCTTTTACACTCCTGGATTTCAAGACGCGCGCTCCCCTCGTCCTCGCCCACCTCCCCGATGAACACTTATTCAAATACGGTATCGTTTCCTGGCAGGGACGCCGCGACTGGAATGGCGCAATCCTCGCTCAATTTGGGCAGTTCGACTACGACGAAGGGCTCGCGCTGCGTTGGTACCCGCGCGGTCGGGACAGTTCTATCGTTGTCGACGCGCGCATCGCTTTTGGCGAACCGACGGTCACAGGAACCGGCGTCCCGACGCATATCCTCAAACAGCGATACGTGGCGGGGGAAACGCTGGAAGAGACCGCGGACGACTTCGGCATTTCCGTAGATCAACTCCGAGAGGCACTACTATTCGAGGGCGCTCAAAAGAATGCGCCATGAGGTATTTCTGCGACCGCAATCTTGGGCGAAAGATACCGCAGGCGCTCAAAGAGCGCGGCATCGATGTCATCACCCACGACGACGTATTCAAGCAGAATACCGGCGACAACGTATGGCTTATTGAGGCCGGGCGGCAGGGCTGGACGGTCATCACGAAAGACGACTTCATTCGCTTCAAAGCGGATGAGAGAACGGCGCTACTGACGCACAACGTGGGGTGCTTTGTCTTGATGCGGCGTAACGACACTGCGCAACAACTCATTGCAGCCATCGAGGTGGCATGGCAACGCATCGAAGAGATCAGCGTGTCTGAACAGCGTCCCTTCATCTACGCCATCTACAAAGACGGATCAATCTATAAAAGGGACTTGCCAGAGCTATGAATATTCTGCACGCGCATACCGACCCATCTCTGGTCGAGCGCCTGACGACGATGCTGGACAGCTCGGCGCGCGCCGACATCGCCGTGGGCTACCTCTTTATGTCGGGCTTCAACGCCCTGGCGCCACAGCTGGAGCGGCTGGACAAGGTGCGCGTGCTGGTTGGCCGTACCGATAGGGCCACGCTCGACGAGGTCGCCAGCGGGCTGCAACAGGCCGAGGCGCTGCGCGCGCGCGTGGACGGCGACGGATTGGTACAACGCAGCGCGCGTTCCGCTATCGGCGCGCGGGCCACGCGCACTATCGGTGAGGGCGTGGCTCGCCTGCCGCAGGACGCCGCGTCGGAGCGCGGCGTGGCCTGCCTGCGTGACCTGATCGCCGCCGGCCGCCTGGAGCTCAAGACCTATCCCAAGGGCATGCTGCACGCCAAGGCCTACCTGTGCTGGTACCGCGACCACGCCGAGCCTGGCGCGGCCATCGTCGGCTCCTCCAACTTCACATTGGCCGGCTTTACCGGCAACACCGAACTCAACGTGCGCGTCACCGGCGACGCCGAGATGGCCGAACTTGGCCGCTGGTTCGACGGCCTGTGGGCCGACGCGGTCGACGTGACCGACGCGGTAAAGGTCGAACTGGAGCGCTCGTGGGCGCTCGCCGCGACGCCGCCGTACCATGTCTATCTGAAGGCGCTCTACGAACTCTACCGCGACGAGCTTGGCGCGCCCGAGTTGCAGGCAACCAAGCGCGGCGCGCCCGAACTGGCTAACTTCCAACTCGACGCGGTGCGCCGCGCGCTACGCATGGTCGAGGCGCACGGCGGTTGCTACATCGGTGACGTGGTCGGCCTCGGCAAGACCTACATCGGCGCCGAACTCGCGCGGCAGCTGCAGTTCGACGAGCCGCCGGGCCGCTACCCATTGATCGTCTGCCCGGCGGGGCTCAAACCGATGTGGGAGGCGGTCAGCGAGCGCTTCGGCCTCGGCGCGGCGGTCGTGTCGATGTCCGCCATCGTCCCACCCGCCGGCGCGTCGTACGACGCGGAGAGCGAGGCGTATGTCGAAGGGGACGACGCCGAACCGGCGGGTGGCATCAACCTGACCGCGACGTACCCCAATAGGGGCGTCGTGCTCGTCGACGAGGCGCACAACTTCCGCACGCCGGGCACGCGCCGCTACCGCGCGCTGTTCGACTACCTATGGGGCGGCGAACACAAAACAGTCCTGCTCAGCGCCACGCCGCAGAACCTGGGGCCGTCCGACATCTACCAACAGTTGCGCCTCTTTCTGGACGACCTCGACCATGGGCTCAATCTGGAGCCGCTGCACCTGCAGGAGTACTTCGCGGCGGTGCGCCGCTGGTACGCCTACCGCACCGAGTTGGAGAACTGGCAGGCCGACTACGCGCGTTGGCAGGTCGAGAGCGCGACAAAGCGCGGCAAGAAGGAGCCTCCGCCGGCGCCGCCTACGCAGCCCGACGTCCCCTACGCCACGATCGAGCAGGTGCTCAATCCCGTCTTTCTGCGCCGCCGCCGCAAGGACATCAAGGAACTCTACGGCGATGACATTATGGTGGCGGGCAAGAGAGTCCGGTTTCCGACGCCGGCGCTGGACAACCTCACCTACCGGCTCGACAAGGTCTATGCCAAAGCGGGTTCGCTCGACGACATCCAACAGAGCCTCAAGCGCCACCACGGCGCGCGCTACCTCGCGGTGGAGTACCTTCAGCCCGCGGCGCGCGAGAAGGAGCAGTACCGCGACCTGCTGCGCGCGCGCAACCGGGTGGCGCGCCTGATGCGGCACCTCCTCTTCAAACGGCTGGAGTCGAGCGTCGAGGCGTTCCGCGCGACTCTGGGCGTGCTCGTGCGCAGCAACGCCAACTTCCACGCCGCCTTGGAGGCCGGCTACGTCCCGATCGGCCAGACGGCCGCGACTATGCTGGCGGGCGCACAGTTCGACGCCGACGACCTACTCCATCGCCTCGGCGTCGAGGAGGGGCGGCGTAAAGCGACGGGCGCGAAGAAATCAACGCTGCTACACCCGGCCGCCGACTTCGACACGGCGCGCTGGCTCGCCGATCTCGACCGGGACCACGCCATCCTGGCGGAGTTACAGCGGGCGGTCGCGCGCATAGCGCCCGACGACGACGACAAGCTGCGGCGTCTACCTCGGTTCCTGGACCAGCCCGAGGTCGCGGGGGGCAAGGTGCTCATCTTCTCCGAGGCCGAGGCCACGGTCACCTACCTGTACGAGCAGCTGAACCCCGGCGGGGCCGACCCGACCATCGCCATGCTCAGCGGCTCCAACCGCGACGCCCTTCAGAGCACGGTCAGGCGCTTCGCCCCGCGCGCCAACGGCGGCGCCGGGCATCTACCCGGTCCCGAGGTGCGTGTGTTGATCGCCACCGACGTGATCAGCGAGGGGCAGAACTTGCAGGACTGCAACCGCGTCCTCAACTACGACCTGCACTGGAACCCGGTGCGCTTGATCCAGCGCTTCGGCCGCGTGGACCGCATCGGCACGACGCACGAAACGATCTACCTGCACAACGCCTGGCCCGACACCGCCGTGGACGCCGAACTCGCGCTGACCGCACGGCTGCACAACCGCATCCAGGCGTTCCACGACTTCATCGGACTCGACACACAGTTGTTGAGCGACAGCGAGCGAGTCAACCCGGCGGCGATGTATCGCATCTACGAGCAGAAGCGCTTGCCCGAAGAGGGCGAGGACGCGCTCGACGAGGTGGCGGCGCACCAGCGGGGCATCGCGCTGCTCCAGAACATTCAGCAGCAAGACCCCGCGCTATGGCGCGCCATCACGGAGCTGCCGGACGGCATCCGCGCGGCGCTAGCGGCGCCCGAACCGCCGACGGTCGAGCAGACCCTGATCGACTTCCAGCTTTCCTTCGAGCGTCCGGCCCAACTCCCGCTGACGGTCCCGATACAAGAAGTGGGGGTGCGCTCGCCGCTCGACGCGCTGGGCCGCGATGAGACGGTGGCGCTCTTAAAAGAGGGTGACCGCTCGCTCGCCTACGCGGTTGGGTCCAACCTGCGGCCGCGCCCGCTCACGTCCAGCCAGCTGCTGTCGGCGATGGAGTGCGCGCCCGCTACCCCGCCGCGCCCGCTACCCGCGGACACCAACGAGCGCGTCATGGCCGCCTACGCGGCGGCGCGCCACGACGCCGCCACGCGCATCGGGCGCGCCCGGCGGCCCAGTACCGACACCCGGCTGCGTCGCTACCTCGCGCGCGAACTCAAGCTCCTGCGCGAGGCGGCCGGGACCGACCCCGAAGAGTTGAAGCGCGCCGGCGCGCTCCAGCAGATTTTCCTGGGACACCTACCGGCGAGCGTCCTGGCCGAGCTCAACGAGGCGCGCCGCATGGAGACGACGGGTCCCGCGCTCGCGCGCCGCCTGGAGGCCATCCGCGAACGCTACCGCCTCAACCCGCCCGAAGCGGACGGCGGACAACCCACCGAGGTAGACGTGATGCGCATCGTCTGCAGCGACGGCCTGGTGTAGCAACATCGTACCTGACTAAATCACCTGAAGTATAAGGCGCTCATGCGGTAAGATATAGGCAAAAGTTATGAGAGCCGGCGGCGCCTGTCGCCGGCTTTATCAGGAGGCGTACTTTTGCCCGTCGATTTCGAGAAAATTACATCGCTCGCCAAACGCCGCGGCTTTTTCTTCCAGGGTAGCGAGATCTACGGCGGTCTCAACGGCACCTGGGACTACGGCCCGCTCGGCGTCGAGTTGCTCAAAAACGTCAAACAGGCCTGGTGGCGCTCTATGGTACAGTTGCGCGACGACATCGTCGGCGTCGACAGCGCTATCCTGCAGAACCCCGAGGTCTGGCGCGCCTCCGGCCACCTGGAGAACTTCACCGATCCACTGGTCGACTGTAAAGAGTGCAAGATGCGCTGGCGCGCCGACCACCTGGAGGGCGATCGCTGCCCCAACTGCGGCGGTGAGTTGACCGAGCCGCGCCAGTTCAACCTGATGTTCAAGACCTTCGTCGGGCCCGTCGAGGGCGACGCCGCCGTGGTCTACCTGCGCCCCGAGACGGCGCAGGGCATCTTCGTGGACTTCAAGGCCGTGCAGGGCATGACGCGTAAGCGCCTGCCCTTCGGCATCGCCCAGCAGGGCAAGAGCTTCCGCAACGAGATCTCGCCCGGCAACTCGATCTTCCGCTCGCGTGAGTTCGAGCAGATGGAGTGCGAGTACTTCGTGCGGCCTGCTCAGGCCGGCGAAGCCTATCGTTCGTGGGTGCGGGAGCGCTACGATTGGTACGTCAGCCTGGGTATGAAGCCGGAGAGCCTGCGCCTGCGTGAGCATGAGCAGAGCGAGCTCAGCCACTACAGCGCCGGCACCACCGACGTGGAGTTCCTCTACCCCTGGGGCTGGGGCGAGCTCGAGGGCATCGCCAACCGCACCGACTTCGACCTACGCCGGCACAGCGAGTTCAGCGGCAAGGATCTCTCGTACGTCGACGAAACGACCAGCGAGAAGTTCTACCCCTACGTGATCGAGCCGGCCGCCGGCGCGACCCGCGCGACGCTGGCCTTCATGTGCGACGCCTACGACGAGGCGGTGGTCAATGGCGAACAGCGCACGTTCCTACGCCTGCACAAGAGCCTGGCCCCCTATAAGGTGGCCGTGCTACCGCTCTCCAAGAAGGAGAACCTGTCCGCGGTGGCGCGCCAGGTGGAGAAGAGCCTGCGCCCGCACTTCATGATCACCTACGACGAGACGCAGTCGATCGGCAAGCGCTACGCGCGGCAGGACGAGATCGGCACGCCGTACTGCGTCACCGTCGACTTCGATTCGCTGGAGGACCACGCCGTGACCATCCGCGAGCGCGACTCCATGGCGCAGGAGCGCGTCGCCATCGCCGAGCTCGTGCCGGCGCTTCGAGAGAAGCTTGAATAAGCTGTCAGCGATCAGCAATCAGCTATCAGCAAAGGGTTGGTTGCTGGCCGCCGATGGCTAGCAATAGTTGCTGGCCGCCGATGGCTAGCAATAGTGGTAAGCAGAGATTAAGCGGCAGCAAAAAGCTGACTGCTGATAGCTGAAAGCTAGGAGGCTTGTTATGGCCCAGACCGCGACCGTACCGACCAGCACGATGACCACCGACAAGAAGTGGGTGTATCTGTTCCGCGAGGGTAACGCGAGTATGCGCGATCTGCTCGGCGGCAAAGGCGCCGGCTGCGCTGAGATGACCAACGCCGGCCTGCCCGTCCCGCCCGGCTTCACTATCACCACCGAGGCCTGCAACGCCTTCTACGACGAGGGCCGCCAGCTGCCCGCCGGGCTGTGGGATCAGGCGCGAGCGGCGCTGCGCGACGTCGAGAACGCGACCGGCAAAAAGTTTGGCGACCGCCAGAACCCGCTGCTCCTCTCGGTGCGCTCAGGCGCGCGCTTCTCCATGCCCGGCATGATGGACACCGTGCTCAACCTGGGGCTCAACGACGATGTGGCGCGGGGCCTCGCCGCCCTGACCGGCAACGAGCGCTTCGCCCAAGACGCCTACCGCCGCTTCATCCAGCTCTTCGGCAAGATCGTGCTCGGCGTCGAGGGTGACGTCTTCGAGCACGCCCTCGATGAGATCAAGGGGCAGAAGGGCGCCAAGAGCGACACCGACCTTGACGCGTCAGCGCTGCAAGAGGTCGTGGCGCGCTACAAGACCATCGTGCGCGAGCACACCGGCGAGGACTTCCCCACCGACCCCTACGAGCAGCTGCGCCGCGCCATCATGGCCGTGTTCCAGTCCTGGAACGGCCGCCGCGCCATCGACTACCGCCGCCGCAACCGCATCGCGGACAGCCTTGGCACCGCCGTCAACGTGCAGACGATGGTCTTCGGTAACATGGGGACCGACTCGGGCACCGGCGTGGCCTTCACGCGCAACCCCTCCACCGGCGAGAAGCGGCTCTATGGCGAGTTTCTGATGAACGCGCAGGGCGAGGACGTCGTGGCCGGCATCCGCACGCCCGAGCCGATCTCGGCGCTGGAGCAGCGCGCCCCCGCCGTCTACGGGGAGTTCGCCCAGATCGCCGACCGCATGGAGCGCCACTACAAGGACGTGCAGGACCTCGAGTTCACGATCGAGCGCGGCAAGCTCTACATGCTGCAGACGCGCTCGGCCAAGCGCACCGGACCCGCCTGGGTCAAGACGAGCGTGGATATGGTGCGCGAGGGCCTGATCGACGAGGACGAGGCGATCAAGCGCGTCCCCGCCGCCGACATCGTGCAGCTGCTGCTGCCGCGCTTCGACCAGCAGGAGAAGGAGCGCCTGACCAAAGAAGGCAAGCATCTTGCCACCGGCCTCAACGCCTCGCCAGGCGCGGCGACGGGCAAGGCCGTCTTCACGGCCGACCGCTCCGAGCAGTGGGCCAAAGAGGGACAGGCCGTGGTGCTGGTGCGTCCCGAGACCTCGCCCGAGGACTACCACGGCATGATCGTGGCCAAGGGTATCCTGACGGCGCGCGGCGGCGCTACCAGCCACGCCGCCGTGGTGGCGCGCGGCGCGGGCCTGCCCTGCGTCGCCGGTGCCGGCGACCTGGCGATTGACCCCGAGCGGGGCGAGATGCGCGTGGGCTCTACGGTCATCAAGGAAGGCGAGGACATCTCCATCGACGGCGCGACCGGCGAGGTCTTCGCCGGGCACCTCAATACCTACGATCCCAATTTCAAAGACGAGACGGACCTGCAGACGCTGCTCGGCTGGGCCGACCAGAAGCGCCGCATGCAGGTGTGGGCCAACGGCGACTACCCGCAGGACGCCACGCGCGCCCGCGACTTCGGCGCTCAGGGCATCGGCCTCTGCCGCACCGAGCATATGTTCTTCCAACAGGACCGGCTGCCTATCGTGCAGGAGATGATCCTAGCCAAGGATGAGACGACGCGTCAGAACGCGATCGACCGCCTGCTGCCGTTCCAGACCGAGGACTTCCGCGGCATCCTGCGCGCCATGGATGGCCTGCCCGTGGTGATCCGCCTGATCGACCCGCCGCTGCACGAGTTCCTGCCCAGCCTGGAAGACCTGCTCGTCGAGACCACCGAGTTGCGCGTGCGCGGCAACAATCCGCGGGAGCTCGCGCAGAAAGAGGAGTTGCTGACGCAGGTCGAGTCGATGCACGAGCAGAATCCCATGCTGGGCCTGCGCGGCATCCGCCTGGGTCTGACCTTCCCCGGTATCATCGACATGCAGGCGCGCGCCATCGTCACGGCCATGTGCGAGTTGGTCAAGGACGGCGTCGACGCCAAGCCGGAGATCATGGTCCCGCTGGTGGGGCACGTCAATGAGATGCGCATCGTGCGTGAGCGGCTGGAGCGCGTCGTCAAGGAGGTGCAGGAGGCGCACGGCACGGACGTGCACGTCAAGATCGGCACGATGATCGAGGTGCCGCGCGCCGCGCTCACGGCCGACCAGATCGCCGGCGACGCCGAGTTCTTCTCGTTCGGCACCAACGACCTGACGCAGACGACGTTCGGCTACTCCCGCGACGACGCCGAGGGCAAGTTCCTGCTGCGTTATGTCGAGGAGAAGATCCTACCCGAGAACCCCTTCCAGGTGATCGACCGCGAGGGCGTGGGCTCGCTGATGCGCCAGGCCGTGGCCGGCGGGCGCGCGACGCGGCCGGATATCGAGCTCGGCATCTGCGGCGAGCACGGCGGCGACCCCAGCTCAATCGAGTTCTGCGACGAGATCGGCCTCAACTACGTCTCCTGCTCGCCGTTCCGCGTGCCGGTGGCGCGCCTAGCCGCCGCTCAGTCCACGCTGCAGCGCGGAGAGCGCGATAGGTAACCAAAAATAACCTGCGACTGCGGTCGCATGGCAAACCACGGACACTGCGGTGTCAGATCCACCCGACCGCAGTCGGCGTCGGTTTGCCATGCGACCGTAGTCGCAGGCCATAAGGTGTATTAGTGTTACCGCGACATACATCCATTCGGCGCTGCACATGCGCCGCGCTGGCTAAAGCTGATAGCTAATTTCCCCTCGATCTGGTAGTCTAAGCTCACGAGCCCACGCCACGAGCTCAGTCGTGGGGATCATGACGCCGATACAATAGGTAGACGCCGATACAATAAGTAACAGTAGGCAGCCCATGGACTTTAGTGATGCGGCAGGAGAGAGCCATCGTGCGGATTCACGCCATGGATGATGTGGATGACGCCGAGCGCGGCGCCGCGGCGCCGGCTATGACGGTTGCCCTCGATACCATCGTGACGATGGCCCCCGGCGCCATCGGAGCCATCGACGGCGACGCGCTCACCGCCGATGCGCCCGTATCTATGAGCGGCGATGAGGCGTCGGGCCCCGCCGCTTGGGTAGCGGCCGCGCGCGGCAAAGAGATCGACCGCGACGACGAGGATGATAGAGACGAGGACGATAGTAGCCTTGACGGCAGCCTCGTCGACGACCCTATTCGCCTGTATCTACGTGAGATCGGCCGGGTGCGCCTGCTCAAAGGGATCGAAGAGCGCGCCTTGGCCAAGGCCATGCGGCACGGCGATAAAGTGCTCAATGAAGCGCGCCGCCACCTCGCGGTCCGTATCAAATGCAGGTGGCTCATCGGGGGGGACAACAGCGCGGATAGCCTCGTCCTCCGCCGCGCCCACTCGCTCGATCTCACGGAGTGGGCCGATCTCCTCGCCGTGCCCGAAGACACGCTGCGCGCGGTCATCCGCCGGATAGCGGGACAGTGCGACACGGATGACAGGATAGCGCAACTCCTCAAGGAACTCGTCCAGACCACCGGCCTGGACGACTACGATCCTGATGGGGCGATCGATAACCTGCTCCGCTTGCTCAAAAGGGACGAGAAGCAGGTCCAACAGATGATACACACCCTCGCCGTTTATGGTGGGTTTGACGCATCCGCCGCCCGTCGCGCCATGGACCGCATTGTGACGTTGATCGACGTCAAGGAGCGGGTCCCAGACGGGCCGGATAGCGGCGACGCCGGCCTGGACCTCGTCGTGTCTCCAGTGGGACCGGCCGTGGCACCCGATACGGCGCTCGTGAACCTGGAGGCCGGGCCGGGGTCCGTCACGATCGACGATCGGGAGTTTGAAAGATTCCGCTGGATCGTGTCGCTCGACGACGTCGACACGGAGCACTCGCGTCCCGTGCAAGAACTCGCGCGGCTCATTTTAATGGGCGAGAAAGAAGCGCAACTTATCCTGAACGAACGCTGCCAGCCCGGCGCGACCGACGACCAGATATGCGCGCGGCTTGCCCTTATCCTGGGTGATCCGGGGGATACAGCGCACGCGCGGCGCATACTCGATGGCTGGACGTATGACCAGCAGACGATCGTTCAGGGGCTCGACGCGCGCCGGCGGCTGACCGAGGCTAATCTACGCCTGGTCGTCAGCGTGGCCAAGAAATACGTCGGGCGCGGCCTGACCTTGCTCGACCTCGTGCAGGAGGGCAACATCGGGCTGATCCGCGCCGTCGAGAAATTCGACGCGGAACGGGGCTACAAGTTCTCGACCTATGCCACCTGGTGGATCAGGCAGGCCATCACGCGCGCCATCGCCGACCAGGCGCGCACCATCCGCATCCCCGTGCATATGGTCGACACGATCAACAAGTTGGGCCGCGAGTCGCGGCGCCTGGTCCAGGAGTTGGGCCGCGAACCGACGGCGGAGGAGATCGCCGTCCGCCTGGCCGGCACGATCGGGAACGACAAGATCAACGCCGACAAAGTGCGCGAGATCGTACGCCTATCGCTCGATCCAATCTCGCTGGAAACGCCGATCGGCGAGGAGGAGGACAGCCGCCTGGGTGACTTCCTCCCCGACGACGCCTTGGTCGAGCCGCAGGACATCGCGGTGCATCAGGTGCTCAAGGAGCAGATTGAGTACGTACTCGGCAGGTTCCTGACCGACCGTGAGCGCGATGTGGTGCGGCTCCGTTTCGGTCTCGACGATGGCCGCAGCCGCACGCTGGAAGAGGTGGGGAAGGAATTCAACGTCACCCGCGAGCGCATCCGCCAGATCGAGGCCAAGGCGCTGCGCAAGCTGCGCCATCCCTCGCGCAACCGCAAGCTCAAAGACTATCTAGATTGAGAGATAACGCCTTTGGGCAACCCTTGATTTTCAGTCCATTGTCGGGTATAGTTTTCTGGTGCGCAGGGTGTAGCCCGCGCCACTTTCCCCGATAGCTCAATGGTAGAGCGTCCGGCTGTTAACCGGTAGGTTCGAGGTTCGAGTCCTCGTCGGGGAGCCACAACTAGCTACTAGCTACTTCGTCATGGCTGATCGGCGCGCGGCGCGCGCCGTGGGCGCCTCCGCCAAGGCGACGACGCACGACATAGGTGAACGCCTCGGCCACGATGTCGCGGCTCATCTTGCTCGTCCCGATCTTGCGGTCGGGGAAGACGATGGGGACCTCGACGATGCGGAAGCCTTTGCGGTAGGCCTGATAGACCGTTTCGATCTGGAAAGCGTAGCCCTCCAGGCGGATGGCGTCGAGGTCGAACGCCTCGATCACGGCGCGCCGGTAACACTTGAACCCCGCCGTGCAGTCGCGTACCGGCAGGCGCAGGATCGTGCGCGCGAAGATATTGCCGAACCCACTGATGAGCCGGCGCGAGAAGCCCCAATCGGGCGTCTGACCACCGGGCACGTAGCGCGAGCCAATGACCAAATCGGCGTCGCCGGCGGCGGCGAGGAGAGCGGGCAGGTAGCGCGGGTCGTGCGAGAAATCGGCGTCCATCTCGAAGACGATGGCGTAGTCGTGCCGAAGCGCGTAGCGGAAGCCCTCGACGTAGGCCGTGCCCAGGCCAAGCTTGCCCTGGCGATGCATCACGTCCAGCGTGGGATAGCGCGCGCGCAGGCCGTCGGCCAGCGTACCCGTCCCATCGGGCGAGCCGTCGTCGATGATCAGGAGGGCCGTGTCGGGCAACGCGGCATAAATAGCCGCGACGATCGCGGCGAGGTTTTCCGACTCATTGTAGGTCGGCACGACGACGAGTGTATTAGCTTTCAGCGCTCCGCCTCCGTCCAAATCCCTTGCGCACCCGCTGCCAGCGACGCCGGAAGACGTAGCCAAGCGCCTCGGACACGATCGTCCCGGTCATCTTACTCTTGCCCTCACGGCGATCGGTGAAGACGATCGGGATCTCGACGATACGCAACCCGCGCAGGTAGCACTGGTACGTCGTCTCGATGAGAAAACCATAGCCCACGAGGTCGATAGCGTCGAGATCGATCGCCGCGAGGGCCTCGCGGCGGTAGCACTTGTATCCTGTTGTACAATCGCGCACCGGCAGCCCCAGGACCGTGCGCGCGACGGCATTGCCGACGCGGCTGATGACACGGCGGGCCGGCTTCCAGTCGGGCGTCGCGCCGCCGGGTATATAGCGCGAACCGATCACAAGGTCATGGGAGCGGCTCGCCTCGATGAAGCGTGGCAGATACTCCGGCGCGTGCGAGAAATCCGCGTCCATGCCGATGATCGTATCGTAGTCCCGTTCCAGCGCCCAGTGGAAGCCGGCGGTATAGGCGACGCCGAGGCCGGCCTTGCCCGGCCGCCGCAGCAGCTTGACGCGGCCATCGTCCGCGGCGTGAGCGCGCACGACCTCGGCCGTACCATCGGGCGATGAATCATCCACCACCAGGACATCGGCGTCCGGCAGGCAGCGCAGCACGCTATCGAGCAACGGGCCGATATTCTCACGCTCGTTATAGGTCGGGATAATAACCAGTGACGTCAACACAGCCTCTCGCACGACTCACACGGCAGGGATAACAGGGGGCGCGCGCGCACGGTCGAACCACGGAAATCTCTATGCAACACGTCGGAAGTGTACGAGATGCTCCAAACGGCGTCAAGAATCTTCTTCTCCCCCCTCCGCCCATGGCTAACTGGTCCCTCGGCTGCGGCCGACGGCCCAGCGCACCAAGGGGGAACCTGGGGAGATGCCTCCCCCCAGGCCCCCGCCAACCACGGCCCGTGGGGATGATCGGGCATGGCCATAGCCAACGATGTTCGAGCCCTGCCTCACGACGCTGGCGCATGGCGGGCGGCTGATCGAGATCACCGCGACGGGCGAGCGGCGCGTTTCGTTCGACCTACTCGACTTCATACCGGCGTGAGCTGCGCCTGTAGGGGCTCAACACGCTCGACCACGACGCCCGCGCCAGCGCGGAGATCCCGGAACAACTCGCCCCCGGCTTCGAAGGCGGCGCGCTCGCCCCCCGACCATCGCCGCGCGCTACCCGCTCGAGCGGGCGGCCGACACCTACGACGCGGTCCGCGCCGGCCCGACGGGCGGCAAGGTCGTGCTCGTGCCGTAAACAGAGTGCGACCCGACTATTGCACCAGGTGCGTCGGTGAGCCGGCAACACTAATTTCCCAGGTCGTCGTGTCCTGGCCGGAGTCACCAGCGCCAAGGTCATAGAGCATCTTCCAATAACCGCCGAACTCGTTGACCATGTCCGAATAGCCGGTCCCGGTTGTGTTGTTCGTGGGGATCGGGACGCTGATGTTTGTCCATGCCCCGTTCCAGTAATGCGCACTAGTTCCGATGGTTATCGCTTGTGTCGCCTGATAGGATTGCAAGGGTGATGTAGCGTATTTGGAGCCTAGGCTACAGTTGCTTGCCGGGTCGGGGCAATCGGTCGGCTGGACGTTCCAGGAAAAGGGGAGCGTATCCGAGAAGGGCGGCGTCCCATTTACCAAATCCAAACTACTTCCCGACAAGTTGTTGTGCGTGAGGTCGCCGGCCGGCGTCAGCACCTGCACACTGGCGGGGTTCGACCCGCCGATGTCGCCCACGTCGTACAGATGCACCTGCAATGTCTTCCCACCATACGAGGGGGGGACGTACCCAAGCGGGACCAAAGACGACGCATGGCTAGAGCCGCCGGCTGCGAGGATGTTGATAATGGCCATGCGGTTGACGCCGTAGATATGGACACAACTATCTGGTGGGGCTGTTCCCGGATGGGCGCATGCGGCCGGCGCCCCAGTGAATGTGTTCGGGTTGAGACAACTATACTGGTTCCAGGGGTTGGTCGGCGTGGAGGCCGGGTCCGACACGGCGACGTTTCCCGACACGCCGGCTGGATTGTCCCCCGTGCCAAGCACGGCCGGATAGGTACCGTTTACCGCGCAGGCGGCGAGACCGAAAACGTTGCCGCCGTTGCCGTAATGCCCCGCGTATCCTCCCCCGTACGTATTCTCTACCGATGCGACGTGGATGTGATAGAGACCCGCATGATTGATGATGGCGTAGTTGACGAACTTGTACGCGTAGGGGCTGACGACTCCATTGCAGTTACCGGCAGCGGCGCAAGCGACGTGCGTTGGGTCGTCTCCGGCGATGAAGGAGCCATCCGAGCTGTTCGAGATTACGCAGTCGTCGCTGCACGTCAACCCTTGTCCTATACTCGTCCCGGAAGACATCGGTATTTGCGCCGTAATCGGGACAGTCGGCGTGACCGTAATCTGCTTGGGAGAGGTGTCATACGATGTCTGGTATGGACCGGAGATAGTGAATTTAAGCGCGGTGGGCATGGTCCCAACGCTGCATATGGTGGTGTGGCCGGCGTCGCAGCCCCACTGATCGATGTAGCGGCCAGGGCTATCGAACGGCGTCGGCAACCCAGGTCCGCTGTTCACAGCGCCGCCCGCGTTATTTAGGGGACTCTCATCGAACGGATCGAAGATCTTGACGACGAGTGTGTTATTGAAGGGATTGTCGATCACGTAGTCGTAACCAGTGAAGCCGTACTTGACCCGATCCGGGTTTAGCGTTAGATCCTTCCCCTGCCCATAACCGTCACATTTGGTCGGGTTGGCACATGGATTGGTGGCCGGGGAGGTTGAGGAGCCATTGGTCAAATTCTTGGAGTTGTAGCCCTCGAAGTATTGCGAGTAAGCGTCGCCGTTCTCCTGCGATCCGTATGGACCACGCGCGATGAGGTAAAAACCCTGTGTCGGGGTGATGCCGCCGGTCGCGGTCACGATACTGGTCGGAAATGGCGCATAGCCTAGAACGTAATCCGACGCGCCCATCTCAAGCGGTTCGGCGAACTCAGCCGTTGAGGACCGGCTGATCGTCCGTGACCCCAGTCCGAATATCTTGCCGAAGACGAGTGAGACCGGCTCGGTCACGGTGACTTTGAGTCGATTGGGGTAGCCGTCCGGGATCTGCGTCGTGATAGAAACGCCGCTCGTCGTCGAGGGAACAAAGCTGTTTTGCTTTGCCGTCGCTAGCGCGCGGGAGTACGCGCTATCCTGGAATTGCGGCAGGAAGACCACGCCGGCGAGCGCCGCCGCGTTGGCCGCGCGCTGTGCGTTCTCGGTTTCCGCGCGCAAGCGGCTCAGGTCAACCCCAAGCATCATCGCACCCATAAATACGGTCAGAGTGAGTGCGAAAATGACCATCATTTGGCCCGGTTGACCCCGTCGCCGCATGCAGTGTTTCCTGTAACCTATCATATTTTTCTCATCCTTATATCTACTGCACAACGACGCGATCGATGCCAACGAAGTACTTGCCGTTGGTCGAATGACTAGCTGCGTTAACGGGGTTAAGAGGGTCATTGTAGGGCAGGATAGTAACCGTGAGCGTGTGGCTTGCGGAAACGCTGCCCAACGACGGACTTGCATAGATCAAATGGTTCCCTACCGGCGAAGATGCGTAGAAATCTTTCACGATTGGGGTGCCTGAGTCTATCGAAATAGCGGCTTTGGCACCGTTTCTTTGCAAAGCTCCATATAGCTCGATCTGGGTGCCGGTAAATGTGATGGTAGCTTGATCACCTGGCTGAGGGCTGATACTAAGGGTGTTATTGTGGAAACCCGTAGCCTGTACGCCCAATGTTGTAGCGCAGTTCATGAAATCACAGTGAACCCAGTTGTTGCCGCCAGGGCCGGAACCGGTAGGACCATATGCAAACCCAGATGCTGTTGGTGGATCGTCGATCGTCGTCACCGGCGCGGCGCTGGGCACAATACTCTGGCTTTTCGCGGCGGGGCCAACCGCGTTGCTGAGGCTGGTGGCGGCGACCTGATAGGTGACGTCGGTCACCGAAGGGCTGTGGTACGGATCGGCTATGAGCGTGCTCGTCATCGGGGCATTAACCGTGATAGGGGGGACGGTAGGACCTGGTCCGGTTGCTGTTTGCGTAGTTTGCGTGATGGTGTAAAACCGCGCGTCGGGCACGGCCGTCCAGCTTATGTAGTCGCTACCAGGCGTGGTCGTTGAGGGAACCGCCGCGAGAATGGTCGGAGTGATAGGGAGCGCGTACTGCCCATCGGGAACCGGGTCGCTGATGTCTCCATCGCCACAGTAGTTGTTTCCCTTGATCTGATACGACACCTGAGAACCAGCTGGAGCAGGTGGGCTGAAATTATACGACCAGGTGAGAGGTCCGCTTGCCGAGGTAGTCAGGGTATAGACAGGGGTAGTGCCCACGCCGCTGCCGTTGATGCCGGCGTAGATCTTGTAACTCGTCGCGTTGTCCACGGCGGTCCAGGTGATGTCGTCGGTCGTTGCTGGCTGGAGATGGCTTGTGTCTGTGTGGTAGTGGGCGGCGAGGTCGGTCGGCGCACCCGGCACTGGGCATGTGCTGTCGTTCTTGCCTGGATTGAGACGCTGGATCGAATTGTCGTTCATGAGGATGGTGGCGCGGCCTAACAGGGGCGTGATGGGGTGATAGTTATAGGTGACATGGACGCCCAGTGAGTCGGCCGGCTCACTAGCGCTGCGTATGCACGACGGCCAGTTGTACGTGTCGGTGATCAACGTCGTGCCGGATATGAACGGCGGCTTGTACTCGTTAACGAGCGGTTTTGTGCCCGACATGGCGATTGTGCCGTTGACGCCGGCCTTGAACACTTGGATTTTGGCAATACTGCTTGGATTGAGCCCTGGCGTACCGCTGATAATGGACTGCACGATATTCGTGTCGACGGTGTCGGTGATGACGCTGCTCGTATCGGGGCAGGAGAAGACGGTGCCGCCGCCGTTACCTTGTAAAGCACCGATACGGGCGGCGTGAAACGAGGCGCTTTGCAGATCTATTTTGGCCCCATAGGCGCCGGATATCTCGACCAGCCCTAACAAAATGATGATGAGCACCGGCGCGATCAGGGCGAGTTCGGTAATGGATTGCCCGTTGCTCGCGTGGCGGGTCGCGGAGCCACACATGTACCGTTGTCTACCTCTGTTCATGTGTTCCCCTCACGATCCGTACGAGGTCGGTTCCAACTCCGCAGAGGCGACCTGTGTTATCTGTATGGGCAGCAATGCGCCCGTGATGCTGCGATAGTTGTAAACAACCTTGATGCCTATGTGATCCAACGCGTTCATCGACCGGCGCTCCTTGAGCGGATCCCAGGTCGTCGCGGGAGCACAAGGGGGGCCTTGAGTTGTTCCTTGACAGACAAAGCTGTTGGTAGATGTGCTGTAGGTATAGGTTGTGGAGTCAGGGCTTATAGAGCTGGGAACCGTGGTTGCCGTGACCTGACTGCCGGTTATCGTCGCATCGTAGATGGTCACGGAACTGATGTTGTTGAGGTTCTCCCCCGGCAGCATCGTCCTCAACTCGTCGAGGGTGGACTGGTCACTGGCGCCCGTGCCGGCCGCGACACGTACGGCCTGTTGCGTCGCTTCCTGATAGGCCGCGTGCGTCTTAAAGAGTATCCCAACGTCGAGCGAGCCGAAGAGCAACGCCAGGAAGATGGGGACGGCCAGCATGAACTCGACCATCGACTGGCCGCGCCCGTCGATACGCCCACGTTGCGGGACAGGGCGCGTACGGTTGTGCGAGGCTGTCAGACGCACGGGCGACTCCGAAGGTGCAGGGGTGGGCGTTCCCTATACGCCATAGGGAGTAGGCGATGTAGTAGCCTACCGTGCCACGATAGGCGCGTCCGCGACGGTCGGCAATGGGTAAATGGTGCTAGTCCATTCGGCGGCGCCGTTCCCCGCGCCGTGAGGCTCCGGCGATGGCAGGGCTCGTGAATTACCTGCGGGGCCGAGGCGCACAACGTTGCGTAGGGGCGTAACGTTGCGTAGGGGCGTATGGCTATACGCCCGGTAGTCGC
>JAABUV010003587.1_pt1 | contig 19608 bp, 30 predicted proteins | sample 5559971 | NCBI WGS metagenome assembly JAABUV01 (sample SAMN10711881, study PRJNA513362) | rock metagenome | isolation source: Antarctica rocks | place: Antarctica: Victoria Land, Knobhead nord | collected 2015-12-19
GGCGGCCGGCGTCTGTGGCGTGTGTGCCAAAGCATGGCGTGGTCGAGCTAGCAGCGTGTGGAGTCTGTTGGCTGGCTTGCTGAGGCCAAAGTGGGTGAACCCTCCTGCTCGGTGTGGTGAGCAGGAAGCGGTTGCTCACATAGGGTGGTTCTGTATCTCTGCTGTGGCCCTGTGGATCAGCATACACTCAGCCATGTACATGACCAGGCCTGACGGCGTTCTAGAGGTGTTCTGTGCCTGCTGTGCGATAGCATGCTCCATGTAGGTCAGTGTGACCCTTTCTCAGTGTGCGAAGGGTGCATGTAGATGGGCGTTGCGCGTGCGCAGGAGTTTGCGCTGGGCGGCGACTGCATCGAGGGCGACGACGCGCTGATCGAGGTGGAGGTTTGGGTGCGGCCCCAGGCCGGCTGCGCGCTCCGCCCCGACCCTTTCATACTGCGCGCCCCGCCCTGACCTCCATGCAGGTGTGCGGCCGCCGGCTCTGCCAGTGATATGCGACAGCGATACCGGCGCTGGTGTGCACAGGTGAGGCAGTCTCTGATCCCGCCCCTAGACGCTACTGCTGGGCCGCCCTTCTGGAGCCTCTTGGCGCAGGGCCTCAGGAGTGACCAGCAGAGCTGGTTTAAAGTGACGGTTTCAAGTAAATAGCAAACCGCCAGCTTATGCGGAGGCAGGGCTGGCCGCATGCGGCCCGACCGCGCATGCGCCGCGCGCAGGACTTCCACTGGATCAACAGCTCGGATCAACAGCTCGGACAACATTTGACGCACTTTATCAGCGCATGCAGAGGCACAGCTGCCTGCATGCGGCCCGATTGCGTGCGCGCCGCGCGCAGGATATCCACTGGATCAACAGCCCGGACAATTTCAAAAAGTAACGCCAGTGCATGCAGAGGCACGGCAGACCGCATGCGGTCCGCTCGCGCGCGCGTGCCGCGCAGAACTTCCTCTGGAGAGCTCGTTCCAAGCAAAGCGCCGGGCCAAGCGCCAGCGCATGCAAAGGCATGGCTGGCCGCATGCGGCCTGACGAGCGCGCGCGCCGCGCGCAGGACTTCCACTGGATCAACAGCCCGGACAATGTCACGTGGCGGCCGCACGAGGGCGGGCTCAGCCTGCCGGAGGAGGGCTGGGTCAACTTCCCGCTCAAGGACATCATCGACGCGCGCAAGATGGCCGGCGTGTACGACCTGCGCAGCGTGCCCGACGGCCAGGTGCGACGCCGCGCGCGCGGCGTGGTGCCGGCGGGCTGCTCGCGGATGCGCGCCGGCGCAACGGCTCAGGCATGAATGCGTACTGGTTGTGTTAATTTACCACACAGCTTTGATAGTACTTGATGTCTGGATGGGGAGTAGCCTGGTTTGCATGCCGCACCCAACTCTGCACGCAAACATCACAAGAGCTCATGCTCCTGGTCTAACGGGCGCGGCGCGCCGGGCGCGCCCGACGAACGTGGTCGCCCGGGCGGGGCGTGTGCTTGGCGCTGGTCTGACGCGCGGCGCGTCTGCAGGTGGAACTGGAGTTTGAGTGGATGCCGATCCTGGAGGGAGTGTGAGCGCCAGCGCTGAGCAGACAGCAGATCTTCGGGGGCCTCAATCCATGGTGTGGGAGGATTTTTTGGACGTGGGCGGAGAGCGCGTGCGTGCACAAGGGCGCGAACAAGCAACCATGATGCCCACTCAATCACTCATTCTGCCTAAGCGCGTCGGTGAGACATTGAACATCTAGTTAGCCGAGACATGGGTTCTGGTGGGCATGCTGCTGCAGAATACCTACTGTGAGTGAACTGTCTGCCTGCGTGACGGTAGGAGCGATTCGGCTCATTGCCTCCCAATTGCTTGGCTGGCCCTGCGGGCGGGTCACACTCTGTCTGTGTTCTGCCGGATGCCGCTAGAAAACACTGTCAGCTACTAGTTTTGCCCTGCATGCGCCCATGCTTCAGTAGATATGTTGCTCTGCTGCAATGCAGCTCCCACTGCTTGTTTCCTCCTCGAATGGCTTGCCTTGTGTAGTTATTTTCTCCCTTTGTCGCATCTCTGTTGTAATGGTGGTCGGACTTATGCCAGTCTGAGACAAAGCAAATAGCATGCCGCACAGTCGCATTCCTCGTGGTCAGATCCATCAGAACGTATGGATATGGTGTGAGACAATGCATCACAATGCATCCTCTGATAAAGAAAGAGCCCATGTAGTGCAGCATTGGACCCTGCTCCCCATGTAACCCCTGCTGAGAAGCTTTTCAGCTAGCGCAAACTACTCTGTGCAGACTGATCACTGACCTCACTGCCACACCACTCGGTTCATTGTGCTAACTCTGTCCGTGCCACGCTGTGCTTGCAAGCTGTGCTACGCATGCTCCTGTTCCCAGGTCTTGGTGGGCAGGGGGTGCTAGCAGACTTGTCAACGCGACTCGCGCTACAGCATGGCCGGCTTTAAATACGAGGTCTTCGGACAGGTGCGCTGGACAGTCCCGCAGCACACTGTATTGGAATGCGGTGACCGGCTGGACGTCCGCACGCTCCTCTTCCTGTCGAGCTGCTACAGCCTGTGTGTATAGACAGTCACGCGCTTGCCTTATATACACTCTCATCTCGCAGGTGCAAGGGGTGTTCTTCAGGAAGTATACAGTGGCAGAGGCGCAACGCCTTGGGCTTGTTGGCTGCGTGAGGAACACGGAGAGGGGGACCGTGGAGGGCGAAGCGCAGGGACCACCCAACGAGCTGGCTGCCTTCAAGGTGCAGTGCACTCTTGTGCAAAGCGGCCAATGCAATATGTTGGCCCAAGGAACTCACCCTTGGCTGTTTGGCAGGACTTCCTGACAAAGCGCGGGTCACCTCAGTCACGCATCGACCGCTGCAACTTTACCAACGAGTTTAGTGAAGAGCGACGTGACTATGACGGATTTTGCCAAAAGTGACTGCAGCGCAAGCAGCACTGGTGCTTGTCAGTGTTGTGCCTCAGGCTGGCTCGCGTCCCTGATGCATGCACTGCACTAGAGCTGAAATGCTGTTGAACATTCATCAGCACAGCACCAACGGTGGTTTGCCTAGGCATGCAAGTTGATTTGCATTCTAGAATCAAATCTGCTACATGAAACAGAGGTAGGACGTATACGCTTTGCTTCAGCAAGCTAGGCGCCAGAATTTGCACATGGGCCTTCAGTCTGAAAGCGCAGTGCTGGTCGCTCAAGCAGCCTCGAGGCGTGCTTCTGTCACTTGCATCCAGCCGCACAAGCTGGCAGCTCTACATACGCTGCCGGAGCGCCACGCTAGAACACAAGCACCGGCGAGGCCGGCCGCTTTCTCCTCGCCGCCGGCTGCGCGGCCGCTCGCTTCCGCCCCGCGCCTGTTGCAGCCGCGCCGCTCCGCCCTCCGCCCTGCCCACCGCCAGCCCTGCCGGGCGGGGCCGCGCGCCCCCCGCCGGCCAGCCCACGCTCCTCGGCCTTCCTGCGCCGCTTCGCCCTTGCAAGGTCGGCGGGCGGCGCCAGCCTGAACCTCTTGCCTCCGAGAAGCAGCGACTCGCCCTCGCCCTGCGGGAAGCCAGGCTGCGGCGCTGCCGCGGCGGCCGCCGCGCGGTGGCCACCGCCGCGGCCGGTCGGCTGCTCTGCCGGCCTCCGCACGGGCTCGGCGCCGCCGCCTCCGCTGCCAAGGCGTGCGGCGCAGCCCTGTTCAGGTTCGGGGCCGCCGCCGCTCGAGCCCTCCGGGCCCACCAGGCTAATGGCGCCCGCGCGCCGGGAGCTGCCGTCGCGCGGCTGCTTGCGGCCCGCCAGCGGGTCGCCCCCAAACTGCTTTACGAACTTGACGCCTGCGCGCCAGCCGCGCATGCCTTGCACGCAGTCTGTTCCGACTCAATCAATGCCAGCCACACATGCAGCCAACAGACTATCGCCTCACGAGGAGCCGGTGCAGCGCAAGTGTGCTTGGCAGCAGCGCGTCCGCACGGCCTCCGGCTGCGCAGCTGCCCAGCACAGGTGTGCCCTTCAAGCAGCCTGAGCGACGCACAAGGGTGCATGGCCGGCGCATAGGGCGCCGGTGCGCACCCAGCGTCTCGGTGATCATCGCGTAGCGCTTGTCGGGCAGCTTGCCCTTCAGGAACAGCTTGGCGCTCTTCTGCAGCCAGCGCGCCGCCTCGACCCAGCCGGGCTGGGCGGGGTCGCTGTAGTCGTGCGGGATGCGCGCGTGCCCGTGGACCTCCTGGCACGCGGCGGCACGATAGGGTTTCCCGACCCTAATATCATGGCTCACATGTCTGGCCCGGGCTTGCAGCTAGGCCGCATGTACTGCAGCGCGCGGCGGCGGCGGCCGCAAAACCGGCCCAGCCCCGAGCGGGCGGTGTTCACATGGGCAGGTGGCAGAGGCGCGCTGCAGGTCCTGCGACCCACGACGCACACCCGTGCCGCTCGAGCCGCACAAGCTGTGCAGCTGGCGAGCCGTGCAGCAGCGCGCTCGGCCTGCATGCCTGCAGGATGCCAAGCAGGACTGCGGCGATGGCGGGGGCGCGGGCGGGCGGGCGCTGCGGCGCGGGCGCGCGCCTTGAAGCGGCGCGCCTCGTGGAAAAGGTGGTGCCAGCGCGCCGCCTGCACGTCCACGCTCCACGCAAACTGCAGGGACACCAGGCGCCGCTCCTGCGCAGAGTCCCGCGCGTTTGGCTCCTCTTTCATAGAAACTCACGCCTCCAGCCCCGCCACATCTTAAGGCTTGTGCTGGGCACAGCACCTGCGACGCCTCCCTACCAAACCGAGCCAGTTAGGATCCCGCAAGTGATGCGCAAAGTCAGGCAGCGGGCGCCGCTGCCCCGCACACGCACAGCCGAGCATGCGGGGGCGCGCACATGGTCTTTCGGCAGCCGCTTGTCGCCCTGCAGCTTGCGCTGCCGGTGCACCCACTCGCCCAGGACGACGTTGTCAAACACCTGTGCATCCCCTGCGTGGGTGACATTGTGACATTGGGCGCAGGTTCACTACTTCGTTAGGCGACAGCAGTGTCTGACTCATTGTCTGCACCAGCCCCACTACAAGCAGCTTCAGCCTCTACCCATAGGCAAGCATTGCGGCACATAAACAGGTCAGTGCTTGTGCGCAGACAAACCGCACCTAGCACAGCTGCTGCCCTATGTACATGGCTGCCCTCCCTCCTCTGCCTTCTGCGAGCGGGCACTGCAAGCACGCGGTGCTGCAACAGGAGGGGTGATAAGAGCGCGTAAAACTGACAGCGGGCTGCAGCGCAGCCGGCGCGCGCGCCTGCCTGGGGACGACGGTGGTCCCGTACGTGTCCACCCACTGGCCCAGCTGCTCGAACATCACATCAAACTCGGCCGCCGCGCCGGTCGGCCACAGCTGCGGCGCGCACTCCCGGCGCTAATGCAGGCCAGCAGTGCACTGCAGGGTAGCGTAGGGTGTACGCCAATACCGTCTGTCGTGAGCGCAGCAAACACACTTCATGCCAGGCAGCGACCATGCTGCAGGCCCACAACAGCACCGGACCTACACAAGAGATGTGTTTGCGCTCGCACCCCACCAAACACACGTTCTGCACAATGCCTGCACGGCATGATGCAGGCATGCTCATCGCTGGACGGTCACGATGACGTTGCTGACCTTTGCTGCGCCTGTCACCAGGTGGCGGGGGATGGCCAGCGAGGCGTCCCCTTACCTTGGCGTGCTCTGCAGCGTAGGCCGACGGGGAGGTGGCATCCTGTGCGGCGGCGTTCACGTCGTAGCCAGCGCGGCGCAGCTTCAGGACCTGCCGCGGGCGCTGGCGGGTGAGCCGTGGCTGGCATGCCAAGCCCACGCCAGCACCCTCCGCCAAACCAAGCATGTACGGCGCATGTGCCTGCCCCGTCCAGCACCTCTAAGCACCCCAAAGCAAGGCCGTTTGGGGTCCGGCACGCTCTGGCAAACACTGAGAGGCAGGCACGAAACGTGCCGGCGCCCCTGGTCCCTGCTGCTTAGCTTGGCGGACAAGCAAGGCATGAGCAGGGCAGGCTGGCAGCAGGCCCGAGCCCTACCCCTGAGCCTGCTCGCGCGCGCATGCGGTGCACCACAGGCGCAGCCGGCGGCGCGCCTGCTGGGGCGCCAGCCGCCGCAGCGCGAAGAGGCCCGGCTGCGCGTGCACCCACTTGGCGAACGCGTTGCTGAAGTCGCCGGAGGGGTCGCGCCACTTGAACGGAACGTCCAGGCTGCCGTGTTCCTCGCGGAAGCGCCGCAGCTCGTGCAGATAGAAGCTCCAGGCCGCGCTCGGCGAGTCGATCTGAACGCGTTTCGCACTCTCAGCTGCACCTCGAGCTGAATCTACGTCTACCTGTCCAAAGTAGAAGAGGGCATTGTTCGCATAAGCGCGTCGCTGCCATGCAGTGTTGCTACCATACCCTGTCTCAGGGTAGGGTAGGGTAGGATGACATGAAGTGGGATGCATCGCCTATGTCCTGTCCGAGGGAACAAGGGTCTGTTGCAGACAGCACGACAAGAAGGCATGAAAGCTTCCCAGCAGAGTGGCTGCGCCTAGAGGCAATCTCTGCGCATCCTTGCAGAGCTCAGGAGGCCGCATGCAGACAAATTCCGGTGACATTCAACCACTGCTGCAGGCACAGCAGCAGCGGACGGCGCGGCGCCCACATGCGCCTCCCGTCAGTAGACAGGCGCAGGTGCCAAGTTCTTCTGGGGCAGCCAGATGTTCAGGCCATGCAGGCCCTAGCCCTGCAAAGGCGACACATCCATATATAATATCATATAATAGGATAGAATATAATATAATATATGATAAGCACCTTCCACGAGAAGCCGAGGCCGTCGAGCGCGGCGCGCTGCGCCGGCGTCAGCCGGCGCTCCGACTGCGCCTTGCGCATGAGGGACACCCACTCGCCCAGCTCCGGGTCCTCCCAGAAGGAGCGCCTGCATGCATGCAAAGCCGCGTCGCGCAGGTACAACGCGTGAAGAGGCCATGCGCTCACCCTGTCAAGTTCGTGCGTCTGCACCCCTCCGCTCACGCGATGTGCAAGGCGCCTTGCCCAAGACAGGCCTTGGCCACTGCCGTCAGCCGCGCAGCCGCCTCGAAGGCGGCGCCGACAAGTGCAGAGGTGCCACGCGGCTCGGCAACAGCAGCGACAGCGCCCGCCGCCGCACGGGCCGGGGCTGCGCCGAGGGCGCACGGCACGTCGCAGTCGCCCCAGGCGGCGCGGTAGCGCGCGAGCCGCAGTGCCAGCGCGCGGAAGGCGGCGCCCAGCGGCGCGTCCGGCGGCGGCTCGGCCAGCTTGTGCGCGTCAGGGCGCACGCGCCGCCCCTGCCGCGGCCGGCAGCTCTGCCCCGTGACCACAGCCCGCGCTGCTGCCGACAGCATGACAGCAGGCGCCTGCATGCCAATAAAACATGGCGAAACATGCCAAGGAAGCACTGCCGGCAAGCAGAGCTGCTGTGCACTACCACCTATGCAGAAAGCCGTCCTCGCATGCAGCATGGGGGGACGCGCCTTCTTTACCTTCCTCACACGCAGCTGGGCAGTCGGGTCATACTCAGCCTCGGTCACAGACCCTGCCGACTCCGCTGCAGCGTCCTCGGCCCGCCCAGTGTGCGCCGCGCCGGCCGGCGCATCCGCGCTGGGTTCTCTGCCAGCGGGTGCGGCGCGGCGCGCCCCCGCGGGCTCGCTCTGCCCGGCGCCACACGCGGCCCCTTCCAACAGGTACGCTGGCACGCTGGCTCCGCTCGCGTCTGCTGCAGAGGACAGTGGCGGCCACATGTCCCCCAGCAGCGCGCCTGCCAACGGCGGGCCACCCGTCGCCGGCGCGGCGGGCGCCCAGGGCCTGCGGGTGCGCCTGGCAGCGGGCGGCTTCGCGCTGCTCGCTGCTGGCAGACGCGTCGGCAGCAGGCTGCGAGGGCCTGCCCCGGCGGCGCGGGCTGTCTCTGTGCCGTCCTGCTCCTGCAGCACTCCACACTTTGGCCAGGCTTCATACGAGACACAGCAGAGTGGAGCTGAGCAACGCGCGGTGGACGTTCAACCTTGAAACCACGATGTCAGCATACCTTGGTGTGCTGTGCAGGTGCAGGGCATCCACCCGCCTCTGATGCAAATTCTCGTAGCGCGGCTGTGCAAGGGCAGGGCGCTGCCCGAGTGGTGCCACACCAGGCGCTCTGCAGCGAGCTGCTCTGCCACAGCCGCGCCTCACTGCTGGTCACCGGCAGGCACCGCAAGATAGCACGCAAGTGCCTTGCCACCATACAAAGTGGGACGCACTGGCACAGCAATGCCTTTCAGTCAATCTCTCTTCTGCCGCACACTTGCTCTGACTGCCTCCATCTCAGCGTAACACCTCAGCCCTACCAAAACCCCCTTTCCAAGGTGCACATCAGGCGCCCAACGTCCCAGTGTGCCCGGCCCGCCTGCCTCCTTGCCTGGACTCCGAGCCGCTTATGTTAGTCGGGAGGGTCTGTGCGCTGGTAACCAGGACTGCGAGCGCCGTGCAGACAATGTTTGCGCGCGACCCCGGCGCGCTGTGCCAGCACAGCGCGCCAGGCCCCAGCGGCAGGCTCTTGCAGGCCTGGCCGCCCGGCGCGAGGCCCCAGCAGCCATGCCTGCGGGGCCTGAGTGTGCTGGCAGCCAGCAGGGGCGGCGGCGGCGGTGACAGCCGGGGCGCGAACGGCGCGCTCGAGGCTGCCGGAAGGAGAGCCGCGCCGCGGCCCTCCTCCGACCTGCAGAGCGTGCCGGGAATCGGGCGGGTGAATGAGCAGCGGCTGCTGAGCAAGGGCCTCACGAGCGTGGAGCTGCTTGCAGAGGTCTTCGTCGAGCGGAAGAAGCGCAACGAGGCGGAGATGATTGCCTACCTGCAGGTGCCTTGGTTGTTTGATACATGTGCTTATGTTTCATGTCACGGCCTCCTCAGCGCACTGAGGCCGCCCCTCGCTGGCCGCGCAGACAGACGTGGGGATCAGGCGGCAGCACGGTCAGAACATCGTGCGGCACCTGGCGGAGATGCACACGGACGGCAAGGCGGCGGCGGCGGCGCTGGCCAACCCCAAGCGCCGGATTACGCTGTGCGTGGAGGGCAACATCAGCGCCGGCAAGAGCTCGTTCCTGCAGCGCATCCTCAAGGGGAGCGTGGAGCTGCGCGACATTGTCGAGGTGCGCCCTTGCCGGCGTCCGCCGGCAACACACGTGCCCACCCTCGGCAGGCGTCAGAGCGGAGCCTTGCCGACTTGCGTTTTGATACCACAGGCCAAGGTGTTGAGTCAGGTGACGCTGAACTTGCGCGCGCTGAACTTGCTCGGGTTGCAAGCTGCCACAACCAGCTCTCCTGCTCGCTCAGCATAGAGTGGTTAAGCAGGTGCCTTGCACCGCGTTCGGAGGTGGTCTGCCTTTGCCGGCACGCCTTGGGGAACGCTGGGCAGGGTGTGAGGCGTCAGGCTTGCCAGCGACATACGCACTGCCAGCTGCCTCTTTCAGCTTTCTCAGGTGACCCTGAAGGTCTGGGTCGAGAGTGCCATGAGGCGCGAGGAATTGTGTAGATATGCAAGGCGCCTCCTCAGCCTTGCTAACGCTGCGTACCCGCATGCGAACGGCCGCTCGCGCCCTCTAACTTTGGCCGCTCGCGCCTCAGAGCTCGCGTGCCACGCAGGTGGTCCCGGAGCCGGTAGAAAAGTGGCAGGCGGTGCGGGGCGCGCCGGGCGCGCCGGGGCCCGCGCACAACATGCTGGACGCGTTCTACAAGGAGCCGCAGCGCTACGCGTACACGTTTCAGAACTATGTGTTCCTCACGCGCGTCATGCAGGCGCGCGCGCCGCCCCAGGGGACACAGGCTCTCCGGTGCTCCAGTGCTTCTCAGGGTCTCCCGCCGCTTTGAGCGCCCACCTGCGCGCCGCAATTCAAGTTGTTGTGAAGGGTCGTTGAAGCGGGTCCTCCAATGAATTCAGGGCCCTGATGTTCACTCAAATGTTAAGTGTCCAGCACATGGTCCGTCCTGAGAAAGACCTTGCTTCAGGGCAGGGGAGCCTGGCCAGGCTCTGCGTGCAGACAGGCCGGCGAGGGGCGCCGGCGCTGAGTGCGCGCCGTGCGGCGAGCAGGAGGAGGGCAGCTGCCGCGGCACCGCGCCGCTGCGGCTGCTGGAGCGCAGCGTGTTCAGCGACCGCATGGTGTTTGTGCGCGCTGTGCACGAGGCGCGCTGGATGGACGACATGGAGCTGGCCGTGTACGACTCCTGGTGCGCGCGCGCGCCCTTGCTGAGCATGCCGGTTCACAATTGCACAAGCCGCGGCTGTTTCGAACGGTGGCGCCCATATAGTGAGCATGACTTGACACAGTTGCTCAGCGATCTGCTCCTTGGGGTCGTTACCGACCATGAGCGCTGGCCAAAGATGGATCTGCTCAGTCACCTGTTGGTCGGTACAGCGGTGTGTCGGACAGCTGGCCGGACAGCTAGACGCACCGCTCTCCATGGTGTGCACCCTGCCCTTCAGACCGCACCTCCCGCCCTCTCCGCCCCGAGCGGCTGCGCCGCGCGACGCGCGCGAGCCCGCCGCCACGCCTGCGCGCAGGTTTGACCCGATGGTCGCGCAGCTGCCGGGCGTCGTGCCGGACGGCTTTGTGTACCTGCACGCGTCGCCGGAGACGTGCGCGCGGCGCATGGCGGGCCGCGGGCGCGCAGAGGAGGGCGGCGTGTCGCTGGAGTACCTGGCCAATCTGCACGGCAAGCACGAGGAGTGGCTGCGCACCGGCGCGCTGACCGCCGGCGGCGGCCCCGGCGCGCCCGGCTGGCGCGCGCGCCCGCGCTCGCAGCAGGCGCGGCGCGCCCGTCGCTGCGTCCCTGCTGGCTTGGCCAGTGCGCTTTGAATGTCATTATGTTCCCAGGGTGGGTAGGGTAGGGTAAGGTAGGCCAGCAGGGTTTGCAATGTCATCCTGCGCAGCCGTCGTTGGCACCGCCGGCAGGGGTTGCACCCTCCCGCGCGTCTGACAGGGCGGGGCGCGGCGCAGACCCTGTTCCCGGCGGCCGAGGCGTTTGACCTGCGCGGCGAGCAGTTCCGTCTGCACGCGCCGGAGCCGGCGCTGGCCATGCTCAACCCAGACGACGAGCCGCACAGCTGCCGTGGTAAGGCGCGCCCCTAAAGCAGCGCGTGCAAGAGTGCCAAGCTAGGTCTGTTGGCCTGCCTGGGGTCGGCCTCTCGGCCCATCACGTGTTCGTGTGATTCGCGCGCGCAGCCCGAGCCTGACCTCCCATGTGTGCCGCACAACGTAGGGTTGGTCTGCCGCAGCCGCCCTTGACAGGCGCTGTCAAGCTATGCAGGCACCCACCCATGTCAGCCTCGCAGAGTCATTGCTGGGCTGACGCCACGCTGTGGTCTTTAATACCTCTGTTCTAGGGTATCTCTGTTCTAGGGTACCTCTGTTCTAGGGTACCCTAACAGCTGGCGTGCCGCGCCTCACCCCCGTCGCGCGGCGCGCAGATCTACTACCTGAACAAGGCGACGCAGCCGGAGCTGCAGCGCCACATCAACGGCCTGCCGGCGCTGTTCCTGGACTGCGACGACGACATTGACCTCGAGCGCGACACCGGCGCCAAGGCACAGTTCGCGCAGCAGATCTCCGAGTTCTCCACCTTTGTGCGCCAGCTGCAAGCGCGCCGGTGCGCCTCACGGCAGCGCCCGTAGGGCAGCGCCCATGCTGCAGCGGCCGTGTTGCAGCCATGTTTGCACCCGACCATGCTAGGCCGCGGCGCGGGGCTGACGTGCGGACCTGCGCTTGCACGGCGGCGCGCGCGCCGGCGGGCATGCGGGCGCAGGCAGGCCGCGCGGCGTGTGGGGGCCTTGACAGGGTGCTGGGTGCGGCAGGGGCCTCGCGCTGCCGCAGCGGCCGCGCCTGCAGTACCCGGACCCCGCGCGCCTGCACCATGCGGACCCCAGCGCCTTCCGCCGCGAGCTCGCGCGCCTGCAGGGCCTGCAGCAGCTCTCCCCCGCGTACTGACGCCTGCGCCCAAGCGCGCCCGCCGCCGCTGCCCGGCCGCCGCTGCCCGGCCGCATGCCCGCACGCGAGGCTGCTGTGCGGCTGCACATGCGCCACTCAGAAGGCTGCACCGCCTGCGCGCCCCCAGCGCGCTGAGAGACTGCCTGTGTGCGCGGTGGGCATGTGGCTCTCAGCGCGGGCACCGGCGCCTGTCGGCCCTGTGCTGGCACTGGCACAGGCTCTGCACACGTATGAGCCACGTATGAGCCCCCAGGCCCAGGAAGGGTGAGGCGTTGAACGCCTGCTGGCGGTTGCCTCTTGGGCCCTCGAAAGGGTGCACCTGTCGGTGCCTGGCCCGACCTTTTTTGGAGTGGGAGTCACCTTGGGCTTGCCGGCATGAGGTGGAACATGCACACGGACAGCACTGTACTATATGACGGGATTGATGTCCCCGAGCTGGCTGGTCTGAGGCAAAGATATATGGCTGAGGGTCCCAGTGGGCTTGCTTGTTGCTCCTGTGTCATTGTTCAGGTGCTCCTTGGGTCTGGGGCTCTTGACAGAAGCCCAGAGCTGCCCACGACATGCTGTACACTACCCAGCACACAGCTATGTATTCGATTTTGCTGTCCTATGCTGTCCTATCTAACTTGCCTGACAAGGCGCTGAGCAAGGCATGCTTAGTCCTCCCAAATGTGCTGTGCACGTGCTCAAGTGGCCTGCACAGCCGCGCCATACGTGCTTTCCGCACCTGTTTTCCCTGCATGCAATAATTATCGAGCCGCGTGTAATCCGCATGTATCAGTCACCACAAACGCACTGAGCGCAAGGGATGCGTTAGCAGGCTACCAATGTGTTCTCTGCCTAAGAGGTAATTTCTGCTTTAATGTCTAGCTGTTATCATTTCAAACGCCTGCTGAGTCATGCGCTGCGGACCTCGAGTAAGCAGTGCAGCACAATTTGTGCCAGTCTGCTGCAACAAAGAGCAGGTTATACCAGCACTTCCTGCATGGAATAGTCTCGCAAGCGCATAATCAGACAGGCCTTAGGCCTCCTGCCGCGCCCCCTCATGCGCAGCGTCCTCGTCGCTGTGCGCGCCCCGCCGCCGTGGCCGCCGCCGGCCCGCACGCGCGCCCGCCGCGCCCTCGGGCCCGGGCAGCTCGGCCGCCGGGGCCGCGCCGGCCGCCGAGCTGTCCGGCGCCAACCCGCCGTCTGCTGCTGGCCCGTCAGGCTCCGGCCGCGCGCCCGAGCGGCCGCCGCGCCGGCCGCGCGTCCGCGCCGTCCCGCCTACAGGGGCCTCGCCCGCGCCCTCAGGCCGGCCCGCGCGCGACGCTGCCTCAGCACCTGGACCTGCGCTCTGGCCGGCCGGCTGCGCCGCAGCAGGCGCCTCTCCGGCCCCACCCGGCTCCTTCTCAGCGCCTGGCCTGGCGCGCGCCGACCGGCGACCTGGCGCCGCGCCGCTGGTCGCCGCGCCTGCTGCCTCATCGCCTGCGCCTGGTCTGGCGCGCGCGCGCTGGCCGCTTGATGGTGCTCCGGCGGCCTCCTCGGCGGCGCCGCCCGCGGTTTCGCCGCGGGCTTGCGGCAGGTCTGCGTCGCCGTTGTCCGCGCGGCGGCCGGCGGCCCGCGGCTGCCAGACCTGGAAGCCCGCGCGCACCTGCCCGCCGGCGCAGGGATGCGGGAAGTCAGCCTGGCGGGGCCGGCAGGCCGCCTGCTGCCTGAAACGCTCACCTTTACCCATCTTTGCTGCATGCGTAACAGTACAAGCTGCGCGCCTATAGTACAAGATGCGTATCTAGCCTAAATCACACCCAAGCTTTATTCACACCCAAACAAAACAGCTGAATGCTCTCCGCCCGCTGAGTTGGCGGCACGGGCATGCCGCACGCACAGGGGCGCACGAACGTCACAGCGACACAGAGCTGCGCAGCCAGTTTATAAGGCACGTGAGCTTGCTTGGTCAATAATCAGATATTTGACGCAAGAGAGTTGACAGGGGTGGCATGGCGTCAAGCTGGCATGCCCGCATCGCAGGGCCCCAGTCTATTAGCACGTGCACACCAACGTGCCCCGCCATGAGGTGGACACAACCTGTGCAGGACGCTAGCATGCCTTGGGACGCACCCGGGCGGGCTTTGCCTCCCGCTCGCGCGTCGGCTCCTGCGGCGCAGTCGCCTACGCAACCGCGCAGCCGCCCGTCTGATTGGGCTCACTCACGTCGTGCTCGATACTTTGGTCGCACCCGCCACAGCAGGGCATGGTGCACTGCATGCATCCTGTGCATTCTGTGCCATGGACAAGGACTTGCCAGCAGCAACGGCGCTGTGCGACTCAATGCTGGCCACGGAACACACGCAGGCTAAGTAGCACCTCTGCATCGTCGCTGGCCACGGCGGCAGAATCAGTCTCTCGAGTGCGCAGCCTCACAGGCCCGCCATCGCCGCCGGCGGGTCGCTGGTCGTCCCCGCGCGCGGCCGAAGCGCGCGGCGCGGCCGGGCGGGCCAGGGCGGCAGCAGCCGCGGCGCGCGCCGCCGAGACCGCCTCCTCGCGGAATGTCGTCGCGCGACCCTCAGTGGGCCGGGGCGCGGCGGGCTCAGCACGGCGCGGCGGGCGTGCGGGCGACTGCGCGGCACTGTGCGCTGGCTCGCCCCTCTTGCGCACCTGCGGTGCAGCGGGCGTGTCAGGCGGCGCTGCGGCGACAGCGGGACAACCACCAACAATCGTCCGCGCTCGCTGGACGGGCAGTCGGGCGCGCCTCTTGCTGAGGAGATCGCAAGCGCGCTTACTGCGCACAGGCCCTGTGACCCGATAGCCTGGAATCCTGTGGTGACCAGGGGCGGGGTGCGCGCCTGCACGCTCCTGCCCCGGCCGCCCTTGCCGGCGTGCTGGTCCAGGAGGAAGGCTATGAGCGGCGTCACTGCGGCCGTGCCGTCACGGGCGCCCCCTGCCGCCTCGGCGGCCTGCCGCGCCGCCTGCGCCCGGGCGCTTGGCAGCGCGGCCGGCTCCTTCTGCAGCTCGTCCACAAAGGCGAGGTACTCCGGGTCTGCGCACGCGCGAGTTGCCGGTTTGGCAGACTGGCCGCAGCACTGCGCAAGTTACAGAAACCCACGCTTATCAGAAACTCACGCTAGTCAAATACTAAATGTGAGCAGTGACTCTGCAGCAAGAACGGGCCTGAGGCACAGAGCAGGTGAAGCTCTCGGGTGTAGCATTGCATCCTGCCGAGCTCCTTGCAACTCGATGATTGAGCACCGCCTGAGTCTAAGGGGGCTAGAGGGCTATCATGCGCGCCGGACTCCATGGTGCCCTCTCGCGGGTCGCGCTTCACGCGCGACGGCGGCACACGCTGGCAGGGCGCATACTCCACTGCGCAGCGGTGCTGCGCGCCGCGCTCCGTGACGAAGGCGCGGCCATCCAGCGCCGCTGCAAGCCGCGGCACGTCCTCAGCATCACGCATGTTGATGTAGGCCCGTGAGGCGACCGTGCGCTTGGCGCTGCACGTGCAGCCCGTCTGTAACGAACACAGCGCAGGAGTGGCTGCACTTACAGCAGGCACTCAGATGCACATCGCATCCTGGTCGTGCTCACCAGGCGCTCACAAAGCGTGCTCACCTGACCTTGCCCTGCACGTACGCCAGCCAGCTGTATTTGCCTCGGAGTGCTCCCTGCTCAAGCTCCTCGAGCACCTGCACAAGCGTTGCCTCTGGCATGCCCGGCGGCAAACCGCGCACAACCACTTTGGTGCGGGGCTTTGTGGACTGGGGCGCGGACATGCTGTGCAGTGACCAGCCGACTACCAAGCGTTCTACATGTCTTTTGAGGTCCTGCGCATAGGAGGTCCTGTGCATGCAAAACTTCACACTCAGCAGGCCCATATGTGTGAAGGCCTTCAATGCAAGTGTCACAGGTCACCTGCACATGGGTGTGGGTCTGGCTGTGGAACTTACCTTGCACATGTGAAATGCCCGTGCTGCATCACTTTTTGGTTGTATGTCAACGTGGTGTCTGTCAGCAGTGTGTGATACAGGAGCATGCAAGCATTGCATACAACCACAGCCCATGTCGTTGCATGGCTGTACTTGTCTTGACTCGGATTACATAGCTATGCACCCCTGCAAGCAATCAAATTGCTCCCAGACAATGTGCCCCCTCCCGCTGCATGAGGTCCGCAGAAGCCAAGCACACACGCACAACCAAAAGCAGACGCTGAAGGCGGCTGAGAAACAAGCAATGGGCGACGGAGCAATGCAGTTCAGGCACACAGATGCAGGGTGCACATCCTGCCGCGCGCAATGCATTGCCCACACTGCCACCTGGGTATAGGTTCAGGGTAGAACTCTCTAACAAGCCTCTCCTAGTCTACAGCTTGATCGGCAACTGCCGCACTCCCTGCCTGCCCTTGCAGCCCGCGCTGCGCCACACAACGCCCTCACACGCCACAGCCTCCTGCTCTCCCTCACGCGACCTCACGGCCAGTACCAGTTTGAAAACGCCTGCTCCTGACGCTGCTCGTAGCGCTGCTCGCGGCGCTGCTCGTGGCGGCGCACGTTGGCCGCGTCAGTCTCCTGGCCCCACCACCAGTTGCCGACGTACAGGGCCACAGACTCATATGTGGTCGTCTGCGCAGGGCACAAGGACGTCAGTTGCTAACCCGCATTTGACCCCAGCTAGCTTACTGCAAGGGAGTGGCCCTTACGCTTCTATCACATGCGCAACTCCCCGGTTGCAGCCGCTGCCGTGTGTGCTAGCCGTCTGCCGTCTGTTCATGCCAGTGGCATGCTGTGGCAGCAGCAACGCATTTAAACCTAGGCGCACAGTGTCATGGGAGGCCAGCAGCACGTTGTGTCGTGGGGCGCCAGCAACACGCAGTGGTGACAGCGGCCGCCATTGCATGCGAGACAGGAAATTATTGCACGGAAACGTATGCGCCCGTCTGAGGTGGGCTGCCGGCTGCATGACACACAACGGATACACGCTGCATGCCCCATACCCACTCACATGCAGTGGGCTTGCGCGTGACCATGCGCGCGCGGTCTCTTGCCTAAGCTGCTGTCGGTCAGGGTGTAGGGTAGGGCTGGCGCACCGTGCCAAACTGCGCCTCCGTGACCTGCGGCGCGTCCGTGCCGTTGCCGGTCGAGTTGCCGGTCGCGTTGAAGGACACGCGGTAGACGGTGACCACGTCGTCGTCGCTGTAGGAGGGCGCGACGGTCACGTTGAACGTCAGCGTGCTGTTGTTGGCGTCCGCGGTGGGCTTGCCACGCAGCGTCAGCACGCGCAGCAGCCGGTCGCTCTGGCTCGCGTAGTATGAGTCATCGCTGGCGTACAGCGCAGCATTAGGCATCGCGCTGCTCGCATTGGCCGTGCCGTTGGCCGTCGCTGCGCGCATGTAGCATTGCGCTAAGCTTGCGGCGCGCACGGTGTGCCGGCGCGGCCTGGACTCCAGGCAGCGGCACAGCGGCAATGCATGACAGCGAGCTAATACGAGCTAAGTGGACAAGCTCTTTTAGAGAGTGGACAAGCTCTTAAGGTGCCCACACCACACTGTCATAAGGGAAGCTTGGCACAGCTGGGCAGCCGAGAAGGGCGCAGCCGCACCGTTGCGGGCGTCCGGGAAGGTGGTGTTGGCAAAGTTGGTGATTGGGATGCGCCCGCTGCGCCGCACGCCGGTGCCGCGCGCGTCCGTGAAGTACGACACGTGGCGCGAGAAGCCGCTCAGCTGCGCGCCGCCGCCAGCCGGACCCATCAGCACTGCCAACTCGAATGCAACAGTCTGCCACAATTTCACAGGCTAGCCACGCGCAGTGAAGCTGTTCATGTGGCGGACCTGTGTGGTGTGGCCTGCTTCACTTCACTTACAAGTGCATGAGACTGCATCGTCTAATCACAAAAGCTGAACGCTTATCAGCCTAGCTGGGGCTGCATTAAATAACAAATGAATCTAGCATTTCCTCAACACAGCTTCAGCTTCCAGCTTCAGCTTCAGAAGCCCTCCTGATGAGCTCAGCAGCCATACGCAGCTCCACAAACACCTGGCTGGCAACACATGGAAAGGAGGCCGCCACACGCACCTCCAGTGTGCCGTCATCAGGGTTGTTGGGGTCCGGGATCGTCAGCGTAGCGTAGTCCGCGTCGAGGATGAAGACAGAGTTGCGCAGCGCCACGCGGCGCCGCCTCGCGGCCGACGGCCCGGGCGCCGGCGCGTGCGCCCCGAACGCCGCGCCCGACACGGCGGCCTTGGACGCCGGTGCCGGGGCCACGACGGCCACGTCGGCCGGCACGGGCGCCAGTGCTGTCTGAGCAGGTGCGGCCGCAGGCGCCGCAAGCGCGGCGGGCGCCTGCGCCGGCGCTGCTGCAGCTGCACCCAGAGGTGCGGCCGCCGGGCTGGCTGCCGGCGTCACGACCGGGTTGGCTGCCTGCGTGTTGATGGACCCAAGGCTGTCCAACCCCGGCTGGGGCAGCACGCCCGTCCCAAATACAGCGCTGAGCTGTCGCGTACCTGCAAGGCGTGCAGCCCTCACAGTCAGCAGCAGCAAGAACAGTTCTTACATAAAAATGATGACTTGTCTGCATGCACCTGTACAGCTGGCTGCACCGCAGCGACAGGCCCGCACCAAGCACAGCCGGCGCTCCCACGAGCAGTAGCAGGCAATACACGGTGACGGCCTTCATGACCCTCAGGGCGTCAGCAACCTGCGGGGCAGGTGGCACTTTCACTTTCACCCGGTCCAGGCTAAGCACGTCGCTGCACAGTCCGATGCAATACACACACGTTCGGTAACACACGTTCGGTGTGCTGATCGTGAGTGACTGCCGGGAACGTTGAGACAAAACATGACCTCCACTTGCTAAGCCTAGCTAGACTGACAACGAGCTATCGCCCGATGCTGATAACGGCAGATGCTCAATATGAACGCAGACAGACAAGACAAAACCTCTTGCATCGGGAGACACACCTTTTAAGAGTAAGCAAGTCTGCAGAGGTGCTTGTTGCTCCTGCTCTTTTCAGCTAACAGTGTACAAGCGAACTCCAGAAGGACTGCCGGACTGCCTACGCAGGCGCTTTCTCCGCAGAAAGCTGCTCCGCAGCTGCTACAAGCCCTAGGTCTCCATGGTCTCCACCCCTAGCCCTTATGCCTTCCAGAACACGGGAATGTGGCATGAGGCTGTGTGGGCTGCTGATATTCACTCACTTCATTTGGCTGTGCAGAGGGGGCACCAGGTGCAGAGGGCACTTATCTCCGACTTGGTGCTACATGTATGGCAGGGAGGTGCGCCGTATCTCCTGCTCCTATCCATGAAGCAGGCTGGCACGCGCCATATGATCCTCTTTTCAGTCTGTGAGAAGCGCTTGTGTTACAAGATAGGCCTACAGCGGCCCGGTGGATATCGCTGATTTTTCAAGTGAGTTGTACTCGCTTTTCGACACCAAACTATGGCCAGACCTCTGTGCCAGCGCACATGCAGCGAGCGTCAGGACGAACGCCGCACGCGCGCTGCGGCGCCCTTGGCGGCGCGCCCCCTGCGCCCGGCCCCAGCCGCGCCGCCGCGCACCTGGCGCAGCAGCTGGCGATGCAGCGCCAGCGCCTGCGCAGCGGTGCGGCCGGCGGCCTCCCGCCGCGCGCTGCTCTCGCCGGCCGCGCGCGCCTGGGCAGGCCCCCTGACTTGAGCCCGCCGGCATGCCACGCACCGCCAGGCCC
>JAABUV010003588.1_pt1 | contig 19605 bp, 21 predicted proteins | sample 5559971 | NCBI WGS metagenome assembly JAABUV01 (sample SAMN10711881, study PRJNA513362) | rock metagenome | isolation source: Antarctica rocks | place: Antarctica: Victoria Land, Knobhead nord | collected 2015-12-19
GGGTATGGAGAAGTGGAAAGCAAAGTGCGCTTCCCACTTCCCCACACCCTCGACGGCGGCGAGATATCTGCAAAACTCGCCGCGCTACACTAACTCGTCACTGGTACAAAAGATCGGGCAGGCCACAACGTTCACACCCAAGGCATCGAGAACTTCTGGAGCTTGCTCAAGCGTGGCTTGAACGGAACCTATGTTGCGGTCGAGCCGTTCCATCTTGACCGTTACTTGGACGAACAGATGTTCCGCTTCAACAACCGTTCGACCCGCGAGAATCCCATCAACGACGCGGATCGCTTCATGCTGGCTGTATCGCAGATTTCAGGGAAGAGACTGACCTATGCAGAACTGACCGGCAAGGTGAAGGAAACGACGGTCTAACGGCCTGAAGTTGAAGAACGGAGCTTTGCGGATGCGGCAGAACCGAGGGAAGCGGAACCTTTAGATAGTCGCTTTCCGCTCTCTTTGTGAGCTTCGATCCGCTTCTGCATCTCGTCCTTGGACACCTTGAGGATGTCACGCATCGCGGTCGTAAAGTTGGCGAATTCGGGCGTGGCAGGGGGCGTCTTCATCGTCTAAAGCACTTTCTGTATATGTGTTCTGATGGCCTCTAGTGCTGGGATTGCGTCATCGGTCACTTCCGATGCCTTGAGTGGACCGCATTCATATCGAGCAGCACGACCGAAGTTCTTCAGGTCGAAGTACTCGTTCCGTATTGGCTTGAGCGTGGAGTCCAAAACCATCATTTTGTCTCTCTTGCCGTGAGTATCGTGGAGATGTGGAGCGAGTCCGACCTTCTCAAAATACGCATCGATGTAGTGCAGCCCTGAATAGAAGAGGGCGGTAAAAGCCCAGTCAATGTTTACTGGGTTGTCAAGTCTTAGCGCTTTGGCAAATGCAGCATTTCGATCAGCCTTCTCTACGTGCTTCTCCTTGGTAGCCATCTCACCTTATTCCGTGCGGATCAGATTGAAGTTTAGGTCCACCGCAGGGAAAGCCTCAATCAAGCTTGCTTGCTTGCCGTAGATCCTATATCGCAGGTCTTTTGTTGGTTGGTTTACGAATACCCAAACCAGGGTATCTCCATTCTCGTGCTCGATCCGGACGCCGAGAACCTCCGGAATGGTAGATAAATCAGCAACTATCGCCTCTTCCACGCCCATCGCGGGCGCAAGAAAAGCGGCGGAAGCAGCCGGGCGAATTTCAGATGATGCGATGTTCGGGGCATTCGATGAGAAGTTCACGAATCTGTCCTCCGCTTTGCGCCGTTCACCGCATGCTATTGCCATGTACATCACTGACCCTGCGGCAATCATTGGCTAATTCGCTTTCTTCCTTAGACTGGGATTGGCTGTGACAGCTATCACCTGCTGTGCGCTGAACATGTAGATAGGGTCGCCGTTCTGGTTGAACTCATCATCGAGGCGAGCGACGTCCATCATGACAAGCTTCACCCTCATTAAAGACCCATCGGCAAGGTTGTAGACGGTCCACTGTTCTCCTTGAGTAGTGAACTCCACGGATTCCCCATCGACCTCCCTGCCCTGATACGCGTACTTCTGTTTGGCCATCAATCCTCCGCCATTGGTATGGCGCTTTCCCACGTTCCAACATTAGGTCAATACTCACTGCTGGTCAACGCATACTACATGTAGTGGGCGGCGCTCATCAATATTCAAGATGCATCATCATCGGCGGGAGGTGAATACCACTTTAGTGCCAAGGGTCTGGTGTTTCAGGTATATTTATGCCCTTGCAAAGTATTCAATCTAAATACCTTATAGCTAAATTTTAGATTCTAAAGGGAAAGGCCCGGATCGGCGGCCGGGCCTGCTTAGAGGTCTGTATCCAGTATAGCTGGGGCTGCCAGAGGTTACGCCAAATGGTATGCGAGGTGGCTGATCCAGAGGCAAGCGGTAACCCGGGCCTTCAGCCCCAACCTTTCGGTCTGCTTGGAGACCTGGGACTTTCCCCCAGGCTGGTATGGAGGCGGGCCGTTGGACCAGAATCCTTACCTCCACCGAGACGAGACCTGAGCTTCGCACCCAGGCTGGTTGGAGGCTCCCGCTCTGCTCAGAATGACAGCAGGGGCGGGTAGGCGAGTGCTCCTACGGGATTTTCCGCTGCGCTCAGAATGACATCTGGATTGCCAGGGCTGTCCGCTGCTTAGCGGGGACCTCCCAGAGCGAGGTCGATGAGGGCTTTCTCTTCGAGTTCGTGGGCTTTGGCGGAGCCGGTGGCGGGGCTGGCGGCGGGGCTGCGCTTGATGCTGAGGACGGCCCGGTCGCCGACCATGCGACGGAGCTGCGGCATGACGTAGAAGAGGGCTCCCATGTTGGCGGGCTCTTCCTGGACCCAGACGATTTCGTGAGCTTCGGGATGCTGATCGAGAGCGGCCTGCAGCTCGGCCTCGGGCCAGGGGTAGAGCTGCTCGAGGAAGATGATGCCGACGCTTTTGTCTTTTCGCTTTTCGCGCTCGACGCGGAGGTTGTGGCCAATCTTGCCGCTGCAGACGAGCAGGCGGCGGGGGGCTTTGACGTCGTTGTCGGGAAGGACATTCTGAAAGCCGTCGCGGGCGAAGTCAGAGAGTGGGGAGGAGGCGTCGGGGTGGCGCAGCATGCTCTTCGGGGTGAAGACGACGAGCGGCTTCTTCCAGGGGCGAAGGGCCTGGCGGCGGAGCAGGTGGAAGTACTGCGCGGCATTGGAGGGCTGACAGATCTGCATGTTGTCGTTGGCGCAAAGTTGGAGGTAGCGTTCCAGGCGGGCGCTGGAGTGCTCGGGGCCCTGGCCCTCGTAGCCATGCGGTAGGAGCATGGTGACGCCGGAGAGGAGGCCCCATTTCGCCTCGCCGGCGGAGATGAACTGATCGATGATGATCTGCGCGCCGTTGGCGAAGTCCCCGAACTGCGCCTCCCAGAGCACGAGGGCTTCGGGGTAGTCGCGGGCGAAGCCGTACTCGAAGCCGAGGACGGCTGCCTCTGAAAGGAGAGAGTTGAAGACCTCGAACTTTGCCTGACCCTCGCGGAGGTTGGAGAGCGGCACGTACTTCTGCTCGGTCTCGATGTCGGTGATGACGGAGTGGCGCTGGTTGAAGGTGCCGCGTTCGGAGTCCTGGCCGGTGAGGCGGACGAGCGTTCCCGATTCAACGAGAGAGGCAAAGGCGACGAGCTCGGCCATGCCGTAGTCGAAGGGGCGCTTGCCCTGCCCCATCTCGGCGCGCTGCTCGAAGAGCTTGCTGACCTTGGGGTGGATGTGGAAGCCGTTGGGAACGCGGACGAGAGCCTGGACGAGCTCGGCGATCTCCTCCGCGTGAAGGCCGGTTGAGACCTCATCGGACGGTTGGAGCTCTCCGCCGTGGTACTTGCCCCAGTAGCCGGGAAGCTGGGAGAAGTGCGGGATGTGCTCGGCGCGGGTGGCTTGTTTCTGGGCTTCGAGGAACTCCGCCTGAACGGTTGCGATCTCCGCCGCGGGGTCGACGCCGATCTCTTTGGCGTAGCTTTGGAAGAGAGGGGCGCGATCTTTGATGATGGCGTAGCGCCGGGGCTGAGTGACAGTGGGGTCGTCGACCTCGCTGTGGCCATGGCGACGGTAGCCGACGAGATCCACGACGACGTCTGCGTGGAATCGCTGGCGGAACTGGGCGGCGATGCGGGCGACGCGGACCACGGCGTCGGGATCTTCCGCGTTGACATGAAAGATGGGGATGGGAAGGCGTTTCGCGAGGTCGGTCGAGAAGCGTGAGGAATTCGACTCTTCCGGGACGGCGGTGAAGCCGAGGAGGTTGTTGACGATGATGTGCACGGTTCCGCCGACGTCGTAGCCGCGGAGGGTGGCCATGTTGAGGGTTTCGGCGACGATGCCCTGCCCGGCGAAGGCTGCGTCTCCGTGGATGAGCAGGGGCAGGACCTGATCCTTGCCGGACTGGTTCGATTGCGTGGCTTGGCCAATGCGTTCCTGCTTGGCGCGGGCGCGGCCGAGGACGACGGGATCGACGGCCTCGAGGTGGCTGGGATTGGAGGCGAGGTGGAGAGCGACGGTCTTGCCGCCGGTGGACTGGAAGTTGCCGGTAGCCCCGATGTGGTATTTGACGTCTCCGCCGCCGAGGGTGGAGCGGGGGTCGACGTCCTCGAACTTGGTGAAGATCTCGGCGGCCGAGCGGCCGATGATGTTGGCCATGACGCTGAGGCGGCCGCGGTGGCTCATACCGAAGACGCAGGTGGTGACGCCTGCTTCCGCGCTGGTGGAGAGAAGCTGATCGAGAAAGGGGATGAGGGCGGTGAGGCCTTCGAGCGAGAAGCGTTTGGTGCCGAGATAGCGGGACTGGATGACCTGCTCGAAGACGTCAGCGCGAAGGAGGCCGGTGAGGATGTGGCGCTGATCGAGCGATTGCGGCTCCGGCTGCTCCATCTGCTGCTCGATCCATTGGCGCTGCTCGGGGTTGGCGATGTGCATGAACTCGGCGGCGACGGTGAAGCAGTAGAAGCCGCGGGCTTCGCGGGCGAGGTCGCCCTCGGGCGCGGGAGTGGGAAAGGGCTCGGGGGCGAGGTACTGGCCGAGGGGATCGAGGGTCGCCTGGAGGTATCCCCAGCGGCGAAAGATATCGAAGACCTGATCGCGAGTGGGCTGCGCTCCAGTTGGACTGGAGGCTGGTGCGCCGGCGGATGCGGTGTTGTCTGGGGAGTTGTTGATTGAGGAGTGGTTAAGTTGGGGGCTGGCGGATGCTGGCCGGGAGTTCGTCCCTACCTTGGTGGGCATGGTGATCCTCGCAAAGTTTCCGCGCAATGGCGCGTACCTAACTATGCTAGACCTTTCGGCGGGGTGTCGCACGGGGCGCTGCGAGGGAGTGTGGGAGGTGGATCAAGGTAGGGACCGGGTTTGCGCGGGTGGGGTTTGGGTGAATGGAGGTTACTTCGCTTGGCTCTTGGCTATAGTTGGGCTATGGACCTGCTGCGAATGGGTGGCGTTTGGCGATCTTGTCGGTTGGGTCTGCTTTTGGCTATGGCGGGGTTTGCCGTGAGTTTGCCGGGGTCGGTGGGTCTGGCGCAGGCTCCCGGGGCAGGCGCCGCGCAGGAGGCAGTGCCGGCGGAGAGCGATGCGAAGCCGCCGCTGCCGGATGTGGGTGTGCTGATGCACGAGGTGGAGGCGCAGCAGCGGAGGGATGAGGCGGCGTTGAAAGACTACCTCTACCGATCGGTCGAGACGGAGGAGGAGAGTGATGGGCGGGGAGGGGTGAAGAGGCGAACGGTCAAGGTGTACGACGTCTTCCGGCTGCAGGGCGTGCCGGTGCGGAAGCTGTTGAGCAAGGATGGGAAGGCGCTGAGTGCGGAGGAGTTGAAGAAGGAGGACGAGCGGATCGATAAGGAGGTGGCGAAGGCCAGGGAGCGGCGGGAGAAGAACGAGGCGAAGGGGATGCAGACGAGCCCGCGCGGGGACGAGGAGGTGACTGTCTCGCGGTTTCTGGAGCTGGGGGTGTTTACGAACGAGCGGCGCGTGGAGGTGAATGGGCGGCGGACGATTGCGGTCGACTATGCCGGGGATCCAAAGGCGAAGACGCGGAACCGGATGGAGGAGATGGTCCGGGACCTGGTGGGAACGGTGTGGGTGGATGAGGAGGACAAGAAGCTGGTGAAGCTCGAAGGACACTTTCTGAATGCGTTCAAGATCGGCGGGGGCTTGCTGGTGAACATTCGCAAGGACACGAGTTTTGCGATGGAGCAGAGAAAGGTGAATGAGGAGGTCTGGCTGCCGGTGCGGTTTGAGGGACGCGGGGCTGCGCGGGCGATGCTGTTTTTCAACTTCGATGGGCGCGTGCGGGTGGAGGACTCGGAGTTCCGGAAGTTCAAGGGCTCTGCGACAATGCTGCCGGGTGTGGGGGTAGTGGAGGAGAGTCCGAAGGAGTAGGTACTTTGAGCGAAGACAGGGGTGGAGCGGTTAGAACCAGGGCTAGAACCAGAAGTTGGGGGCGATTTTGCGGAGAATGGCGCGGGTGGTGCGGGCGAGGGCTTTGGTTGGGGAGTTGTAGCTGCGGGAGGTGAAGCCGGAGACGCCGACAGGCTCGACGTTGCAGGGGAAGCGGAGGTGGATTCCGGGCCGGCCTCGGAAGGGAATGAGTTTGCGGGCGATGAGGTGTTCGAGGAGGCGGATGTCGGTCGAGTTCATGCCGTGGCGGGAGTCGCGGAGGACGCGGTCGTAGAAGGTGTGGGAGACGACGAAGAGTTGGGTTTGGGCGTCGAAGCCGCGGCGGGGGAAGCCGAGTTTGCGGAAGTCGGCGAGGACGTCGAAGGGTTTGGGGGTGAGGTCGAGGGCGCGGCCCAGGGTGGGGAAGGTGAGGCGGCCGGTGACCTTGATCATGTGGGTGGTGGCGAGGCGGAGGCGGCTCTGGGCGAGGCCGGTGTCGAGCAGCTGCATTTCGGTGTAGCCGTAGTTCAGGCCGGGGGGGATGGTGTTGCCGGGGATGGAGAGGAGCTCGACGTCTTTGGCGAGCGGGTTCTCGTGGGCGACGATGTGGTGGAGATGGGAGAGGTCTGCGCCGGAGTTTTCGAGCAGGAGGATGCAGGCGGCGGCGGGGTGAGGGTAACGGAGCCAGAAGCGGAGGGCTTGTTTGTAGTCTTCGAGGCGGAGTTGCGGGTCGGAACGCTTTACGCCGGCGTTGGCGGCGGGGATGATGGTTGCGGTCATGGTGAGGAGGTACTGCTGCGGGGGTGGGTGATCGGGCGGAGGCACGGGGATGGAGGGATTATAGGGGGTGGCGGTCCGGGGAAGGTTCAGGGTTGGTCAGCCGCGATGTACGTGCGAGGGAGCGGTCGCGGGGTGAATTAAGAGCGTTTGAAGCTGAGGACATCGGGGCATCGAGCCCGGTGCGGGGCGTAGCATAAGTGAGTTGATCAGCTCGCTCCTACGTCGCTCCCGGAGGTCTGTTTATGAAACGTCGTGCGTTCCTTCGTCAAGCCGCTAGTGCCGCAGTCCTCGCCGGCTGTGATCCCCTTCACGCGATGGCGCCCACGCCTGCTCGCGTCATCCCACGCCGAGCGCTTGGCAGGACCGGCGAGAAACTTTCCATCATCGGCTTCGGTGGGATTGTTGTGATGAACGAGGAGACGGGCGCGGCCAGCAACATCGTCGCTGAAGCCGTGGACCGTGGCGTGAACTACTTCGATGTCGCGCCCAGCTACGGCAATGCCCAGGAGCGGCTGGGACCCGCGCTCGCGCCTTATCGCAAGAACTGCTTCCTTGCCTGCAAGACGGAGGGTCGAACGCGGGACGAATCGCGCTCTCAGCTCGAACAATCGTTGAAGCTGCTGAAGACCGACCACGTCGATCTCTACCAGTTTCATGCGCTGACGAAGATGACGGATCTGGACGCGGTGCTGGCGCCCGGGGGCGCAATGGAGACCATGGAGGCTGCGAAGAAGGAGGGCAAGATCCGATACATCGGCTTCTCTGTCCATTCGGCCGAGACGGCACTTGCGGCGATGGAGCGCTACCCGTTCGACACGATTCTGTTCCCGGTGAACTGGGTCCTCTTCAGCCAGGCGAACTTTGGCCCGCAGATTCTGAAGCGCGCGCAGGAGAAGAAGATGGGTATTCTCGCCCTCAAGGGAATGGCCAAGACTATCTGGGCCGACGATCAGAAGCACGATCATCCGGAGCCCAAGTGCTGGTATCAGCCCGCGGCGTTTCCGGACGAGGCCTCGCTTGGCCTGCGCTGGACGCTGGGACACCCGGTTACAGCGGCGCTGCCTCCTGGCGACGAGCGTTACTTCCGGCTCGCGATGGAGGTAGCCCAGAACTTCCAGCCGCTCGACGCGGGAGAAGAACAGGCGCTGCTGGGTCGCGCGGAGGGCGTGAAGCCGATCTTTCATCTTGGCAACGACGTCTAGAGGACTTTCGTAAAAGAGAGCACAGGCTGTAAATCGCTGAACTCTTGGCGCCTCCGCCGCACCGTGAGACTGCTTTTAGCGGACGAAGAGCATGATGCAGAGGCCGAGGCTGGCGGTGCCTACCGTCATCCAGAGGACGTAATCGCCGGGGTGGCCGCTGTGGAGTTCGCGGAGAGGGGTGAGTGGACCTTCGAGGAAGGCGCCCAGGCGAAGGGGCCGGGGGAGGCGTTTGCGGAAGACTGAGGTGAAGGCAAGGGCGAGCGCAAGGAGGCCGGCGGCGGAGCCTCGAAGGGCGGCGGAAGCTATGTGGGGATGGAGAGCCGGAGTTGCGGGTGGATAGGCTGAGCCTTTGAAGACGGTGGTGATGTAGGTGGACTGCGAGAGGAGGCGGGTGGCGCTTTCCACCATGGCGAGGCGGACGTTGGGAAGGAAGGTGAGCGCGATGGCGGCGAGGATGCATAGCACTGGCGGGGTGATGAGGTACCACGGCGTCCGGTGATTACCCTCGGGGGTCTCGGGGAGTTCGTCGACGTCGGCGGAGCGGTCGGTGAGGGGAGAGGTGCCGAGACCGAGGAAGGTGTGCATGCCGAAGCGGAGGACAGCCGCTCCGGTGAGAGCGCCGGCGAGGAGGAAGATCCAGGAGATCCAGCGGACGTGAAGGTCTTCGGCGGCGGTTGAGGTGAGGGCTTCTGCCTGCATGGTGGCGAAGAGGGGGACGCCGGCAAGGCCGAGGGCTCCGAGGAACCAGAGGGCGGCGGTGAAGGGGAGAGCGCGGCCCTTGCCAAAGAGTTTGGGTTCGGACATGGAGCGGAGGCGGTGGAGGAGAATGCCGGCTACGAAGAAAAGGGCGGACTTCACGAAGGCATGGGCGAGGAGGTAGAGGAGAAAGCCGGCGATTGAAGCGGGCGTCATGAGGGCGAGAGCGAGGAGCATGAGGCCGGAGTGGCTGATGGTGGAGAAGGCGAGCAGACGCTTAAGGTGGTGTTCGGCGTAGCACATGATGCCGCCGAGGAGCGCGGTCAGGGTGCCGAGGGCGAGCAGGATGAGGCGCAAGTGTCCGGCGTGCGCGGCGAAGGAGCCTTGGAAGACGACGGCATGGAGGCGGAGGACGGCGTAGAGACCGAGCTCGACCATGAGGCCGGAGAAGAGGACACAGACGGGTGTGGGAGAGACGGCGTGGGCGTCGGCGAGCCAGAAGTGGAAGGGGACGAGGGCGGCCTTGGTGAGGAAGCCGCAGAGCAGGAGGGTGTAGGCGAAGAGCACGAGCGGGTCGTGCCGCGATCCGATCTGTAACCCAATCTGTGCCATGTTGAGGGCGCCGGTGACGGCGTAGAGGAGAGCGATGCCGGTGAGGGAGAGGAAGGCGGCGATGGTATTTGTGACGGCGAAGTTGAAGGCTCCCTGAAGAGGCGCGGGTTCGCGCTGGTTGAGGCCGCAGAGGGCGAAAGCGGCGGTGCTCATGAGTTCGAAGAAGACGAAGAGGTTGAAGAGGTCTCCGGTGAGCGAGAAGCCGGACATGCCGGCGAGGAAGATGAGCATGAGGGGATGGAGATGGCTGTCGCCGGAGTCGACGAAGCGCCAGGAGAAGAGCAGGGCCAGGGTGGTGAGGAGGGCGGCGAGCGTGGCCAGGCCGGCGGAGACGGGGTCGATGACGAAGGTGATGCCGAGGACGACCGGACCGCGCGGGTACCAGTTGCCGAACCAGTAGACGATGGTCTGGTGCAAGGAGAGGGAGAGGAGGAGGGAGCAGAAGACGAGATTGGTGGCGGCAACCGCGATGCTGATGGTATCGTGCGCGGCACGCGGGAGGAGCTTGCGCAGACCGGCTAGCAGCGCCGCCCCGAGCAGAGGGACGACGACGGGAAGAGCGGGGAGGGCATACGCGAGATTCGGTACCGCCGCGAGCGAGATGCGAGAGAGCTTCGCGGCGCTGAGCATGACAGCTATCGGCTGCGTGATCACGTTGCTCCTCAGCCGCGCAAGGTGCGGAGGTCGGCGGGATCGATGCAGCCGGACTTCTCGAAGGCTTTGACGACCATGGCGAGGAGGAGAGCGACGACGACGGCTTCGACGACGACATCGGTCAGCATGAGGGCCTGGACGACGGGGTCTACGGTGAGGCGGTCAGGGCCGATATCGGCGAAGACAGGCGCGGTGCCGCCGATGCGGTAGCCGATGCCGAGGAGCAGCATGTAGGTGGAGCTCTGTAGGATGGCGAGGCACACGACCGCATGAACCAGATGGCGGCTGGTGACGAGACCGTAGAGCCCGCAGCAGAAGAGCCAGGCGGAGACGATGTAGGGAAGCATGGAGAGGATGTGGGGCATGGCTATTTTTCGGGTACCTCGCGGGTGATGATCTCCTCGAGGTAGGTGTAGCTGACGAGGAGGAAGGCGGCTGTGACCTCGACACCAACGCAGGCGCTGATGAGCGCGATGGTTCCCGAAGAGAAGACGTCGCCCGTGGTTCCGAGCGGAAGGATGTTGGTGAGGAGAGGAAGCCCAGCGAGGAGAGGGGCTACGCCGATGAGCGCGTAGGAGCCTGCACCGACGGCTTCGATGGCCTCGATGGCGGCGTGTGACGTGATGCTTTTGAAAGCTGCCGTGTTTTCGGCGAGATAGATGAGCAGCGGGGCCGTGGCGAGGATGACTCCGGCCTGGAAGCCCCCGCCGGGAGTGAGTTGGCCATGGAGCCCGATGTAGAAGCCGAAGACCACGGTGAGGAGAACGGCGGGCTGGGCGACGGCGCGTACGGTGGCGCTTAGGACCGGGCGGTCGGAGACTTTTGCGCGATCGATGTCTTTCGTGTGTTCCGGATCGGCATCGGAGTCGCGGCGAAGAAGGAGCATGACACCGAGGACGGCGGTGAAGAGGATGAACTCTTCGCCGAGGGTATCGAAGCCGCGGTAGTCGTAGTTGATGGCGTTGACGGCGTCGGTGGCATGGCGCTCGTAGACGGCGAGATGGGAGATCCGGTCGCCGTAGGGGCCGCGGTACTCGCCCCATGGGGGGAGATTGTGGGCGGCATAGACGGAGAGGCCGAAGAAGACAGCGGCGGCGGGAAGGAAGATACGGAGACGGGTGCGTTCAGTCATGCCCCGCGTCTCCGGTGGGATCCTGGGCTGTCCCGGGTTCGGCGGCGGTCTCGCTTGCAGCGAGGCGGAACTTCATCCGGGAGATGGCGAGCATGACCATCAACGGAAGGGCTACCGCGCCGACGGTGATCTGAGAGAGGGCAACATCCGGCGCCTGGAAGTAGAAGAACATCAGGGCGGTGACGACGCCGTAGAAGCCAAGCGCGATGATCTGCGAGGTGACATCACGGGTGCGGACGACGGCGAAACCGCTGACGGCAATCAGGAGAAGAATGGCTGCGCCGAACCAGGTCATGGGCGAGGATCTCCCAAGGAGCGGGAGATTTCTGGGCCGGGAACGAACTCCATGGGATCGCCATCCCGGGGCTGCCAATGACCGAGCTCGCGAGTGCGGAAGGCGCGTGCGCTGGCGTGGGTGACGACGGAGCTGATGGCGAAGAGTACGACGCCGATGAGCAGGGTTTTCCAGGCCTGCGGGCTGCTCCCAGTCTCAAGGAAGACGGCAACCGTAAGCGCGATGACGCTGATGGAGGCGGGCACGGAGAGATAGTGCAGGGCCTGCATCGGCGTGCGCATGCGGACCATGCCGATGACGCCGATCCAGGTAGAGACGACGATGACGGCAAGGAGGGCATCGAGCGGAACAGCGTGCGCGGTCATAGGTGTTTCTCGAGAAAGCGAGCGAAGACCAGACCGCCACCGAAGGACATGATGGCCAGGGCGAGAGGAAGATCGATAAAGGGCGCGCGTCCGAAGGCGATGGTGAAGAGGACCATGGCCAGGATAACGACGATGCTGGTCATCTCCAGGCCGACGAGGCGCCGCTCGGGGGAGCCGCGCAGGGACATATGCGCGCAAGGGATGAGAGCGGACGATACGAGAACGGCAGAGAGGAGCCAGGGGTTCACGGATGTGCTCCGAGGGCTTTCGTCATGAGTGGAAGGTCACTGCGCTCGATCTGATGGAAGAGCATCCGGCGCTGCTCGCCATCGATGCCGATGACGATGATGCTGGGCGTCGCGGAGGTGTATGCGGTGGCGAGGACCCGGCGTCCGAGGTGGGTGGGATCCTCGTTGACCGGAGCGAAGGGAGAGACGCGGAAGAGTGATTTCGCAGGCGCAATGCCGAGCAGATCCTTGGCTAGGACGAGGGTGATCTCGCAGATATCGCTAACGATGTACCACGGGATCCGCCATGCCTGGAGGAGATCCTTGAGGGGAAGAGAGATGCGATGGGGGCTACGGCTCTGGACGAATGCAGCGAACAGGACAGTGAGAGCTGCCGCGACGGCTCCGACCTCGAGTTCGTGCGCGGCTCTGGTGCCGACGAAGGCGAACCAGAGGATGGCCGCGACGATAAAGGCCGTGAGAAACGACGACGGGCTGCCGCGGGGTGACGTCCTGGCGTCGGCGCTGTGCGGGCTCGGATCCATACTCGCTATGAGGCAGCAAGTAGGAGCGGGGATGTCTGCGGAATGCGGAGCCGTGGGGCCTGTCGGCTTAAATGGCGAAGGGGAGTGGCCGGCACCAGTCCCCTTCGCAAATTTTGGGTGTATTGCCGGGTTCAGCCGTTCGGTCTAGAGGGGCTGGACGTCGGATGCCTGCCAACCCTTAGGTCCCTTGACCACATTGAACTGGACGGCCTGGCCTTCCTGGAGGCTCTTGAAGCCGTTCGAGTTGATGGCGGAGTAGTGAACGAAGACGTCCTCGCCATTCTGACGGCTGATGAAACCAAAACCCTTTGCATCGTTAAACCACTTCACTGTTCCCTGTTCCATGTTGATGAATTCCTTATTACTTTGAATTTGCCGCTTGATTCAAATCGGGGTTTCAACAGGCGGTGCTTGCGGAAAACCAATCTGTTTCTAACGATGTGCAGAGGTTAGCACAGCTGGCAAATTTTCCAGTGGAAAAGTTGGGATTTCTCTGGTTTGCACCGGTTCTTGTGCGTCGACACGCTGCGTCGCTCAGAAGTGCTTCGGGAAGGCAGCGATGTACCGCTCCGGTGATTGAGGAACTGCTGGAGAGGCGAGGCTCAGACTGGGATATGCTCGCGAACGATCTCTTCCGCCCTGGCGAGGACTTGATCGAGGGTCAGCAGGGTGGAGTCGATGAGGGTCGCGTCCGGGGCGGGGCGGAGTGGAGAGTCGGGCCGATTGCGGTCACGGGCGTCGCGCTCCTGGAGATCGCGGAGGATAGCCGCCTCGGTCTGGAGGTCAGGCGGCGCGGTGCTGATGGGTTCCATGGAGTTCTGCTGGAAGCGGCGGGTTCCACGAATTTCAGGAGCGGCGTCGAGGAAGATCTTGACCTCGGCGTCGGGGAAGACCTCCGTGCCGATGTCGCGGCCCTCCATCACGACCCCGCCGGCCTGGCCGAGGGTGCGCTGCTGGGCGACCATCCAGGCCCGGAGATGGGGGTGAACGGAGACGCGGGAGGCGGCGGCGGTGACGTCGGGCTCACGCACGCGGCGACTGACGTCCATCTTGTCGAGCAGGACGCGGTTGCCGTCGCGATTGGGCTCCAGGGTGATTCTGGTCTGGCTCGCGAGGGTGAGCAGAGGCGCTTCGTCGTCGAAGTCAAGATCGTTTTCGATAGCTTTGAGGGCGAGCGCCCGGTACATCGCGCCGGTTTCGAGATTGAGGAAGCCGAAGCGACGGGCGAGATGAGCGGCGAGGGTGGACTTGCCGGCACCGGCGGGACCGTCTATGGCGATGATGGGGCGCTCCCGTCCGGGCGTTTGCGCTTTGGATGCGGGCGGCGGTTCGGTCTGGCCGGATGGCGGGGTCTCGGGCGAAGTAGGCACGAGATATTATGCCTCGCCTTTGTCGGGCTTGGGTTTGCGTCCCGGGGGACGCTTGCCCCAGGGCTTGTTGCCGCCCTTGAATTTATCGAAGGTGCTGGCGCCGGGGGCGTCTGCGCCACGGCCACCCGCGGGCTTGCCGGTGAAGGGCTTCTTGCCGCCAAAGCTTCCCGGCTTTGCGCCGAAGGGCTTTTTGCCGGCGTAGCTGCCAGCCTCGTGTTTGTCGGCGTAGCCACTGCCTTCTCGTTTGGCGGGGAAGCCGCCGCCCTCGCGTTTTCCGGCGTAGCCGCCTTCTCGCCTGGGGGGAAAGCCAGCGTCATGGCCAGGGGCTCCGGGACCTGATCGGTCGAAGGGTTTACTGAAGGTCTTTCTGGGGCCGAAGGATGGTTTGCCGGGGCCGGAGAAATCTCGCCGAGGTGGGCGTGAGTCGCCACCTTCACGCGGCGGGAACGGCTTCCCGGAGCCGCGTGGAGCGTCGAATTTACGGAAGGTAGGACGGTCCGGACCTCCGGTTCTGCCCTGCGCTTCACCGGTCTGACGATCGGGAGAGGGCCGAGGCCTGCTGAAGCCCTCACGGGGTGGACGGGCAGGACCGCCGGGGCGTGGAGCGAACTCGCGGCGAGGTGGACGGCCAGCGCCATCTTCCCGTGGGGTGAACTCGCGGCGGGGCGGGCGGCCTTCACCGGTGGAATCGTCACGACGGAACGGACGCGGCTCCTTATCAGCAAAGGCCGGCCGGCCGGCCGGAGACGGACGATCTCGGAAGGGCGGGCGATCACTCGAGGGGCGGCCCGCGAAGCCTTCGCGTTTGCGGTCGCCGAAGGCGGGTTTGCCGAACGGCTTTCTTTCCCCTAACGGGGGCTTGCCGGGACCGGAGAAATCCCGGCGTGGCGGTCGCGTCTCGCCTCCCTCGCGCGGGGGGAGCTCGCGCCGGGGAGGACGTCCGCCGGGGGTATCCTCGCGATTGCGCGAGAAGCCCGGGCGGTCGCCGCCGAAGCCGGGCTTTCGGGGAGGTGCCGGGCGGTCGCCGGCAAAACGGGTCTTGCCGGTGAAGGGGCGCTGGGGAGCGAGGGAGGGGGATGGCGAGGCCGAGGTCGCGTCGAGGTCGACATCCTGGGACTGCCGTTCGACTTCTCGGAGTTGCTGGTCGCGGGAACCGGCGGCCGCCTGGGCTGCGTCGCGGTCCGCACGCTGTTGCTTCTCCTCATCCCAGGGCTTATTGAAGGCGGGACGAGCGGAGTAGCTCCCGGCAGACCTGCCAGCGGATTTCCCGGCTGACTTGTCGAAGGGACGGCTAGGACGGTCTCCGGAGGGTGGACCTTTGCGATCAAAGGTCCGGGCCTCGCGTGGGGGGCGGCCCATGCTGCTGAAGGGCTTCGCGCGTTCGACGTAGCCGGTGCCGATCTTGCGTGGCCGGGCGACGAACTTCTTGATGCGGGTGCCGTCCTCGGCGAGTTCGATGGCGGGGGCTGCGGGATCGGCCTGCTGTTCCGAGCCGGTCTGCTGCGCGGAGTCGCTCGAATCGGCGGCGAAGCTGGGGAGTTCGCCGTGAATGTGGAGGTGGGTCTTGCCGTCGATCGCGACCGTCTCAATCTGGCGAGCGCCGGTAAGCGCATGGAGGACGTCACGGACGCGGGAGCGAGGGGCGAGTGGGGAAAGAAAGGTCTCGATCTCGGTCTCGGTGGCCAGGAGGGATTGTGAGAGGTAGAGGCTGATCAGCGCGGAGAGGGCGGTAGGCTGGCCGGCGTTGGCGCCGGATTTCAGCTGCTTGGTGAAGCGATTGGCAACCGTCTCCCAAAGGGTGACGCCACCCTCCGTTTGCGGAACGGGAAGAACGCGGAGGTGCTGCCAGAGCTCGTTGAGAGAGCGAAGGACAGCGGGCTCCGTGACCTCTTTACCAAGCTGGGTGACGAGATCGTAGGCGCTGGTGGGGCCACGATCAAGGAGCAGGTTGTAGGTGTTGAGGGCGAGCGGGCTGACCTTGGACGCGCCGCTCGTGGCGGGTGGCTGCTTCCATGCCTTGTCTCCGCGAAGGGTGAACACGTACGAGAAGGTGGCGGCCGAGGCGATGAAATCGGGGGCATCGGGCATGGTGGATGGAACGCCGAGGAGATTGAGGGGAACGGCGCTTCCCTCGGCGATGAGACGTCCGAGCAGGGTGCGGGCGACGGCCGACTCGGCGAGCGTCGGGGCGGAGTTGGAGGCGCCAAGGGTGGCTTCGACGAAGGTGGGGGCAGGTGAAGCGATGTGCTGGGGCCGTGGGGCGAAGAGAACGAGGCCGAAGGAGGCGACGAACTGACGGGCGGATTCGATGGTCAGGAGAGCGATAGCCGGCGTGTCGTCGCCTTCTGCGATGTTCTGTCGCCAGAGGGCGAAGCGGGCGGCGGCGAGCTGGTCGGCCGAGGGAGATTGCAGGGTACTCAAGGTGGTGTTGCCTTTCGGTAGCGAAGCAAGTGAGAGATCGGCGACGAAGTAAGGGCGCCAGAGAAAACGATAACGAAATTGTGTCGCGGTAACGGATTGCCTGGCCGCAAGGAGGCTGATCGTGGCGCAATCCCCGGGAATGCTAAGGATACAGGATTCGCCGGGCCGGATGCTGGACGCGGTGGAAGAGAGCGAGAGTGGAGCTGGACTGAGCGGGCTCGTGTGTTGTTGGATATTGCGTCAAGGCTGTTGCGACTAAAGGAATTTGCGGAGCTGCCGATGAGGGACCCATGTGGACATTGGACAAAAGCGCAAAGTTGTCGGTAAAGGTTCAGCAAGATCTAACAGAGCGATCGAAGCAGGGAGTTTGGGCGCACCCAGTATTCATGGCCCTCGTCGCGACAACGACAGGGTTGCTGCACAGAGTTCCCCTGCTGATGTCGTTCGGATCGTGTCGACCCTGCTGCAGTCGGCGGTTCGGACGTGGATCTTGAGACGCTTTCGGGCCGCGCCGCTTTCGAGGCCGCGTGTGCGAAGCGCATCATGAGCGTGGCGCGGGAGCCGGTGGTCATCGATGGCACCTGCTGAGCTACTCGACGAGCATCGGGATAAGCCTGTTTCCTCAGATGGGCGAGCAGCGCGGAGTTGCTGGTGCGTTCGGCGGATGAGGCGATGTATGCCGCCAAGATGTCGGGAAAGGACCGGCTATGCATCGCTCCGCCGGACGGGATCGGCCAGAGAATGAATGAGGCTTACGCGATGCCACTGCTGACATTCTGCTCCATGTGCGGGATGGCCCCGGCCCGGATGGCTCCGGGAACGTATGCGTGCTGACCCAGGGGCGGCTAACCAGGATGGGCGTTTGGTGTGGCACACATCGGGATTTGCCGATCCGCCTGCCGGAACATAGGATCGATCTGCGTTGCGCAGTATGGAGGATGTGTGGGAACGGATTTCTTGCAGATGGATACGCTACTGACGGCGGATGAGAGGCTGGTTCGGGATTCGACCCGTGAGTTCATTGATGCGGAGCTGAAACCGGTCATCGAAGGCTGCTTCCGTGAGGGACGGTTCCCGCGAGAGCTGGTGAAGCCGATGGGGGGCATGGGGTTCTTTGGGGCGAACTTGCAGGGGTATGGATGCGCGGGGATGAACAACGTCGAGTATGGGCTGATGACGCAGGAGTTGGAGCGAGGGGACTCGGGGGTGCGGAGCTTTGTGAGTGTGCAGAGTGCGCTGGTGATGTATCCGATCTACACATTTGGGTCGGAGGCGCAGAAGGAGCGGTGGCTGCCGGGGATGGCGAAGGGGGAGTTGCTGGGGTGCTTTGGGTTGACGGAGCCGGACTTCGGGTCGAACCCTGGGGGGATGCGGTCGCGGGCTCGCAGGAACGGGGACGAGTATGTGCTGAATGGGGAGAAGATGTGGATCACGTCGGGGTCGATCGCGGATGTGGCGGTGATCTGGGCGAGGGATGAGGGGGATGGGGGGAGGATGCGGGGGTTTCTGGTGGAGACGGACCGGCCGGGGTTCAAGGCGACCGATGTGCATGGCAAGTGGTCGCTGCGGGCGTCGGTGACGTCGGGGTTGTCGATGCAGGATGTGCGGGTTCCGGCGGAGAATGTGCTGCCGGGGACGGGGGGGTTGACGTCACCGCTGATGTGTCTGAATCAGGCGCGGTATGGGATTGGGTGGGGGGCGATCGGGGCGGCGATGGACTGTTACGAGACTGCCTTGAACTATGCGAAAGACCGGAAGCAGTTCCGGGAGGCTCCGATTGCGAGTCACCAGCTGGTGCAGGAGAAGCTGGTGTGGATGGTGACAGAGATCACGAAGGCGCAGCTGCTGTCGTTGCAGGTCGGGCGCCTGAAGGATGCGGGGAAGGTTTCGACGGAGCAGATTTCAATGGCGAAGCGGAACAACGTCTGGATGGCGCTTGAGACGGCGCGGATGGCGCGGGATGTGATGGGGGCGGCGGGGATTGTGGACGACTACCCGATCATGCGGCACATGATGAATCTGGAGTCGGTGAAGACGTATGAGGGGACGCATGACATCCACACGCTGATTATTGGACAGGCGATTACGGGGATTGCGGCGTTCTGAGGGGTACCCCTCCCCACCCTACCGCAGTGGATCAAAGTCTTGATTCGAGGTTGGTTAGGATTGGACCTGCCTGCAAAGTATTCGATTGATTGAAGTTGCGAGCAAAGTCTTGAAACGGAAGAGGTTAAGGGTGTGTTGCCTCCAATAGGGTTGGGTTGCTCTGATCCCCCTGCATTCAGGATAGCTGTTGGAGGCTGGGGGTTGCGCCAGCGAAAATGCCTTGCCTAGAGCGGGGTTTTGATGTTTGGGGCTTGACAGGGTTGGGCGGGAGAGACAAGTGCAACGGCAATATCCAGTCGCTTCGCTCCGGCCTTCGGCAGAGTGGAGCCCAGGTAAGCGAAGGTGAGGCCATCGCGTACCTGGGGCACCCGGCGTTCGGCTTGGCTATGGGAAAGGTGGTGTCCGGGTCAACCTGCTATTTGGTGGTGGCGCGGTGGTTGTAGCTGAGGACGCGGCTGATCTTCCAGGCACCCTTTCTGTAGACCCAGAGCATGGTGAAGTCGGCTTCTCCGGAGGCGACGGGGTTGCCATTTTCGAAGAAGCGGTGCGCGCCCATCTCGATCGCGCCGATGCCTTTCATGGGATAGACCTTGAGGGTGCCGGGGGTGAGCTCCCGGGTGACGTGGCCGCAGATGTTCTTGCGGATGCTTTCGGTGAGGGCGGTGTTGCCGAGGGTGACGCCGCCCTGGTCGTGGTAGAACTCAACGTCTTCGGTAAAGAGGGCGGAGAATTTGGGGAGGTCGCAGCGGTTGTACGCGTTGAAGACGGCGGAGTCGAGGGTGCGGATGGTGGCCTCGAGCTCGGGCTGGGAGTGGATCTGGTCAAGTGGGAGGATGGCCGGGGTTTGGGCTCGGATGAGTGGGGCGGAGAGGAGGAGGGACAGGGTGGCGGTGGTGAGGAGCTTGCGCATGGGTGGGTCTCTCCGGGGGTGTGGCTGTGGGTACGGTAGGGGCGGAGGGATTGTTCCCCGTATTTGGGATGGGTGAAGACGTTGAAGTCGTAGTAGCGTGCCTGCCAGAAAGCCCGCTCGGGACGACGGAGAGTGACGGAGAGTTTGAGGGCTTTTAGTGCGTCGGCGAGGAGACCGGTCTGCGGACTGAGGTTCGCTCAGGAGTAGGTGTACGTGCTCGGGCATGATGACGGCCGTAGACAGATAGGCCGTAGCGGACGCGGGTTCGTTCGGGGTGGAGTGCCCGGCTTGCTTTGTACCAGTGGCTAAGCGAGAACTGGACAAGGAGAGCGTATGGGACGAGGGAAGAAGTACCAGCCTGAGCAGGTGGTAAACCTGCTGCGTCAGATCGAAGT
>JAABUV010003589.1_pt1 | contig 19601 bp, 16 predicted proteins | sample 5559971 | NCBI WGS metagenome assembly JAABUV01 (sample SAMN10711881, study PRJNA513362) | rock metagenome | isolation source: Antarctica rocks | place: Antarctica: Victoria Land, Knobhead nord | collected 2015-12-19
AGGGTCAAAGCTCTGCAGCTAGCGCTACGGACGATATCTGCCGCACTGGTCACACCTACGCACGCGTTCGATGGTGTACTAGGCCTACCTGACCGTACCGCCGGTCAGATTGAGCTGTCGTCGCACAGGAATTGTTCTGCTAAGCAAGGACTGGTTTTGGATACAGACTTTTGACGACCACTGTATTATTGACCGCAGGCTTAACGGGTGGTCAAGTGCGTACGACACAATTGATCGGAGCATCGCGAATGTAGTTGTTTAACTCGAATTTGTGACCAACAAGCAATAACTCCTTTCGGCATACTGCCTGCAGCAGCGTTCCAGGCAGCCTGCTGTCAGTTACCCTCAAGACATTCCAACCCTCCTGAGTTTCTTGCATCTGATGCTGAGTAATTTCCTGTGTCGGAAAGTTGCTTTTGGTTTAGAACACACTCTACCATCGAGAAGTGACACCAGCTTAATTACTTTTGGTTTAGACAAGGAACGGCCCTACGAGCCGAAAAAAAGGCTGCAAGCTCGCCTTCTGTTCAGGATTGCCGCAAGTACAGACCGTACATTTACAAACAAATGCATACAACACACACATGCTGTTTTGTTTTTAAGTTCACTGACCATTGCACAGGCACATTGGAACACACAGAAGTATCAGACACAATCTTTGTCTACCTACTATTATACAACTGTCAAGAATAGGACAATCAGCCAAGCGTGCAACCTCATCATGCACGTAGCTCTTGTTCTTGTGAAAGGACGCTCGAATCAAGCCAATCAGCAAGACACCCTCCAACATCCTGACTCTGCTCAATGCGACGTAAGCCTGACCATGATCAAAGATGTCACTCCCAAGATCAATGCATTCATATGACAGCCTTGTCTAACCTAATGCCGTGGACATTGCGATGCCGCGCAAGCCTCATATATTTCTACATAAGTGTCAAATACTGAATTCTTAAGTACCCATTTTGAGACCCTTCACACTCATGCCCAGGGTTTTTGGTGACGTAATGCAAGGACAATGTTCATACGTATTTGAATGGCTCAAACGCCAGGTGTTGTTTGAGAAAGACACGATCTACCCCTGTTGAGTATTGCGACTTCGCATTTGCGATTAACACAGTCTTGGTGATTTGTATCGGTTGCTGTGTAGTATGGCTAGATTACTATTTACTGGTTTGGTGTTTTTGGTAAGGCAACTTTACTGTTGTCGTGCTGTTTCACGTTTGATTCACGCTTCTTACTGCTGAAAACTGTTACAGGTAGCACAAAGCTGCTCCCAAGTTACCTACGGTAAGATCTGAGAGTGCTGCTTTTCAGATGAATTTCAGTAATAGTCAAGCGTCACCTAATCTAGCCGTATCGCAGGCCATGGTCTTAAATCAGCTCACAAGCGGTCGCTCCTTTCTGATGTGGTGGACTATGACAACGAATATGCTTCAACTGCAAGTGCACCTTCTGAATCACCAACTCCACCTAGCTCATCTTCAGCTTCACCACCACCACCACCCGTGAAAGTGACAGGCAAGGACGTTTTGGGTTGACCTTGTGTGCTAGCTGACAGCTTTTTCTAAATGTTACTCTTTTGCCATGCAGAAATAATAAAGTCTAACAGTAGCAGTAACACGACTGTCAGCAAGAATACCACAGTCCCGGCTGTTGTGTCCACAATTCATTTCACCGGATTCGCCAATGCTCAAGCTTTCGATTCAAAAGCACAAAGTAACGTAAGCCTTTCAGTTTCGCTTATTTATCTGCCCACCGATTGCACTTGTTTTACATGACCAAGTTTTATGTGTTCAATGCAGTTCATCTCCGCCATCGAGACTCCATTGAAGGCCGCCGGTTATAATGTTCAAGTTATCAATGTTATGGTGTCCCCAGGCTCCATTTTAGTTACTAGCACAACTGAATTTTTAGATGGATCTACAACGGGAGCTGCAGATTTCGAAGCGGCATTGGGCGACACTGGTTCAGTGCAAGCTCTCTTTCCGTCGTCTGTTTATGGCACCGTTGTTGTGACATCGGTCAAAACGGAATCTGTTTCGAATCCAAGTAAGTTCTGTAGAGACTTCAAGGTCCATCTTGTCGTCCTTGCTTAAAAATTTGAATGGCAGGACTAACACTTGTTGCTGTCATGCAGGTGGAGCAGTCCAGTTTGGATTAAGCAGTTTACTTGCTGCCGTTTTGACCTTAGTTCTTGGAGCAATAGCTTTGTAAATGCCTGTTAGGACTCCTGAATTTTGCTTGAAAGTTTGCATCAATTAGTACTATCTCGAAAGGACTTGAATTCAGCTGTTTGCACTTTCTGTCATTGAAAAAATGCTAAAATTGTGCAATATTTTGTAACATGTTCGGAATTATTTTTCATCAGACTGCACGGAGAGGTCCTGGCCGCACAGTTTTGGGCATTGGCAGGAAGGGTCAGTTGACGAACGTCGACAAGCGCAAGCCCCAACAGAACGAAAGCGACCAAATCAAGAAGCTACAACATCACAAGGGACCTGGTCAACGACAGGATCCTGTAGGACTGTCGCCCAGGCACAACCTTTTCAAACATGCACAAACAACAGATTAGCCGAAGCTGAGCAAAATCCGACCCCGAATGGGACAGACACTACCACACGCATAAAAAGAGAAGGAAACGTTTGTTTTGTGCAGCTGCTCTTCTGGTCCTGTGGATGCTCTCACTTACCCCAACAGTCGTCAACGATCTTTCCAGAAAACAGCTCACACACAGATGCCCCGCTCTACATCAACGGTCGAAAGTCAGTCCAAGAGGCGCTACCAGCTATGGCTGCACTAACAAGACGCATGGACTGTGCAAAGTATGCAGTGCAGGCCTACAATCGAGAACTCAGACTGCTGGTTTGACTGTTGCTACCTGACTGTTGCACCATGCTGCTTTGTGAAGCTACTGCCTGCAGACAAATGGCAAGCTGATGATACACGGCCACAAGCTCCCTGGGACATAGCCAGTCCAACCAGCAATGACATATTGCCAAAAGGTGTGCCGCAGACATTCAACTTCACAGGTACAAAAGACCTCAACAAGGCTGGTGCTCCGACAATGCTCCGACAGCTGTGTGGATGTGCACAAGCTGTGTGCTGCTTGGTGGTTGAACAGGTGCAAGCCTGAGGCTGCGGTGCGCAAAGCATCGCGCAGATCCAGTGGACGTCAGATCAGAAATCGCCGCCTGCTCAACAACCGTGTGTGCCAAACGCAAAAGGGTCCAAGATCAGCTTCTGCAAGGACTGCCGAGTACTTCACGACAGACGGTATATGTCAGGGGCGACACAGAGCTGCCTGATGTCTACACGTCATGGACAGTGCACCGCCCGCAACGGTGGTAATGACGGTGAAATGACTGATGTTGTCCAAGCATGCACGTTGCATGCACAGACAGTTTGGATCAACCGAAGAAAATCAAGAGACAAATGTACAGTACCTGCACAACTTCCTCCGACTAGGAGGTCCAGCTAAGTCACCAAGAAGAAGAAGGACATCTGCAAGATCCATCAAGACCGACTCCAGAACATGCTCTTGTTACAACTCTAAACTGCATCTTGATCTAGGCCAAATCATTTGGCAGATAAGCGGTTGGTGACCCTCTCAAGCATATGCATACCATTCAGCACAATTGGGCTGTGATCTAGATCGCCTATAATTATAACTGTATCTGCTCCATAAGAGAGCTCAGCTCATTTGGCACAAGATGTGCCTCATGCATTTGTACAAATGGCTGACGCCATTTAGCATACTGCTGGATGTTCCACATCTGACTATTGCGGCTGAGTTGCTTGTAACGTATTCAACTTCGTGTCCTTTGCGCTCACATGTCTCAACACTCATTTGCAGCAAGTGTCTTTATGTAAGCAACCACATGCATGTAAGCAACCACATGCATGTAAGCAACCACATGCATGTAAGCAACCACATGCATGTAAGCAACCACATGCATATGCCGTGGGATTTTCCAAAACAATGACGATGGTGAAGTGCTCAAACATTTGCGCCGTTTTCAGCGTCTGCATAACGGATCCGCACTCACCGCACCACGTGGCCGCCGCACCTGCACACGCTCAGGAAACATGTTGAGCCGCCCCCGTCACTGCGTAGATATGGTTCGTCACTAACAGTATTACAATAGATAGGAAGTAAAGAGTGTAATAATAACAGGTAGGAAAGAGTCAAGGTGCAGCATGTGCTGTAATGATGATAGGTATCAAAGAGTGCACATGTGCTGTAATAATAATGGGTAGCAAAGAGTCGAGGTGCAGCATGCGCTAATGTTCAACATGCAAGTAAGAGGTAGTGAGAAAGGTCCTAGCAGAAGGAGTTGATGTGTAAAGGATAAATCAGGCACACACACGACTAGAAGTAGTAGATAGTAGGTACATGCAAGCAAGCTGGAAAGCACGTGTAATAACACTTAATATGTACAAGCTTTTCAGACCTGTAACAAGTGCATGATACGGCATGGGACACCTCATGGAAATAGGCCAGGGATAGGCTAGAGAAACAGGCTCATGTAACACCCCCAATCGCTTGAGAAACCAGTACCGCTTGTCAGTGGTGGGGGCTCCTTTGCAAATGTTGTAGCCAGCTGCGGCCTGAGTGATATAGTGTCTGATTCAATAGTACTCTGCTTGCTTAGACTGCGCTTGAGTGTAGGCTGTCACTAGGCATGTCATCACAAAGTTGTCCTCAAAAGGCTGGTAAAGGGATGCATCAGACGTCATCCTATTAGGTGGCTTGCGCTTGTGTTGCTCGTATCTGTTGTCCATGTCAGTCGTGGAGCCAATGTAGCGCCGGTCATTGGCTATGTTTCTGATGGCATAGATGTAGATGGCATGGCCTTCGCTCCTGTGAACATCGTGTGACGTTGAGGGGCTAAGCAACAAATAGTGGTAAACATCATTGTTGCAAGTGACTTGCAATGTATGTGCATGAGTAAAGGAGACAATTGTGAATCATAGAGATCTGTTCTAAGGGGATGTAACAGCAAGGGTTGCCAAAGTGCAATACAACAGCTGTTGATGCGTGTGACACATTAATGTAAGTCCATGAGCCTCACCCAGTCGGAGGTGCAGGCTGGGTTTCAGCGGTTTCCTCGGCCACCTCGGCCTCCAGCTGTGGCAGGTCGTTGTGCTGGAGGGGCTGCAGCAAGCTGCACCATAGTCACCAAAATAGGTGGGCCACATATAGCGGGAGCACAATGCAAGCAAAGGGGTTATTTTTGCATTGAATGACCTCGTAACAAGCAGATGCGATTAGGGATGTCACTGTGGGTGGTGTAAGTCTTGGTGTTGCATTCCGATCATGTCACACAGTGTGTGCAGCAGGTGTTCACAAGCATAACATGCAATGCAGGGGAAATATTGTGACAGCAATAGACAACAAGGCAGGGGAGGTGGTGAAGCAGGTGCATGTTTGCCTGGTCATCATCTCCTCTGGCACGCTTCCTGATGTTTGTCACCAGGGAAGCTCCTTGTTCCCTGGATTGGATCTTCTTGAGTGCTCCTATCATCTCCACAGTGAAATCATGGTTGAGGTACAGGTCTAGCAGGTGGCTCTGATCTTAAATTGCTCAGACACCAGCTTGAAGCCATCATCACGGTCCAAGCCATGCAGTGTCACTTGGGGCCTGAAGTTCTTGAGCAGCCACTTGCACCCGCCTACGAGTACAAAAGGGTGTAAATTGTTGGAGTGCTATTGGCAAGCTATGCTGGTACATGTTGGTAAGCGTATGCATGTGCGGTGTGAGATGTTTGCCATGCACATGCTAGCACATTCAATCACATTGAGATGCAGAAACAGAGAGTCGTGAGCTGAAGTGCACACAACCACAGGTGCAGCGGCAACTAACTTGTGGCAACTGCAGAATGATTTTTGTCACTCACCAGATGCTGGCTGCTTTCCGGGATGAGCAATCTCGAAAGCCTCACTCTCTGCCTTGCCTTCATCATAGAGGGTGTCAGGGGCCCCATCGGTCTTGCAGCGATCAGGCTCCACGCCACAGTAGTCCTCACCACGTCTTAGCCAGATGTCTACCGCTGAGACCATGCCTCCAGGTCGTGCGTCCTGCTTACCGACCGACAGTCAGGTCAGATATGGCCAACGAGGCAAGTGAAGCGAGTGTGACAGCGAACTAGCCTTACCTTGGGCATGCTGCCATCAAGCCGTGTCCCGTCGCTGCCAGATGTCTACCGCTGAGACCATGCCTCCAGGCTGTGGGTCCTGCTTACCGACCGACAGTCACGTCAGATATGGCCAACGAGGCAAGTGAAGCGAGTGTGACAGCGAGCTAGCCTTACCTTGGGCCTGCTGCCATCAAGCCGTGTCCTGTCGCTGCCGAACCGCTGACGCTGCCACTGCTCCGCTTCGCCAACGCGCAACCAGGTGAGTCATACGGCTCACCTTCAAGAAGCTGGGGCGCGAATATGCGCGGGAAAGCGAAGCGAGCGTGGCAGGCAGGGCGACGGCCGACAAAACGTACACAGGGTTCCGGCAGGGTTCGGCAGGGTTTCCCGCGGTCCTAGGGCGCACGGAGGACCCACGCGCTCTGGGCTCCATATGTGGGGCCGGCCAAACGGAGGGCGACCAAACATGATGGGTCGCCCGACTCGGCGTCTGGAACCCACACGCACGTGGAACCCCCGGGGTGCGGCCAAACGGAGTAGGGCGACCAAACACAGTCATTTTGGACAATAGCCTATATTGCATGGCAAGCTTTTAAAGAATTTCTACATGCAGCCTTAGTACATCCTACTGCAGTCGATCAGGTAAGCAGTCACTGATGGACACTCAACTCAGGAAAATGCAGGAGAGGCTGAAAAGCTTCTGGCTCAGAAGTGATCACTCTCCAACGTTGTACAGAATTAGTAACTGTTGCCTGCCCCGGTAACTGTTGCCAATGGGTATTTAGGTCTGATCTTCTGGAAGTTGCAATGCAGGACCACGCGAGCTGGTCGGGCTAGCACTTCTAGACTGCAGGTGAGCTACTTCAACATCGACAGACGACGTATGCTTTATATAGACTCTGTACCGTCTCCATGGCGTGTACATGCCGATTGTTCCGTTTGCCGGCCAGGGTCCTAAGGATGCGTGGCTATTCTGTGTAAATCCCTGCGTAAGTTCTGATCGGATTTCGGGTGGTGCCTCGCGGTGTTGCAGGTAGAAAGAAAAGACTACACCTTTCGGCGTCAATTTAATGAGAAGCCAAGTATTATACCGGGCTGCCCAGTGGTGTTGCAGGTATTTTTGAGGCAAAGGTTACGAAAATCGCCAACAACGTTGGAAGCATCAAGTCTTGTTCTTGACCTAACTATTCAAATTTCGAAGACTGTTGCCTCGACTTTTGATCAGGTAAGTAGGCTTACACTGTTCTGTGCATGCATTTTCGTTTGATTCGCTGCAGTGTTGTGCATAACGGCTCCCGCGCATCACACGCTCAGATGAGTGCGTGCGCATTACCGCATGGTACGTTGCGAGATTTTGTCCGGAACCCAATGCGTCAAGCTGTTTAGCAAGTTTTCTATACTTTCTACGCTGCGTGTGGCGCATTCTGTTGCGCGTGTACAGCTAGTCTGACCTTCACGTCGGATCTGATCATGACCTGTTTTGCAGAGCTCTCAGAGCATGTCCGTGTGCCATACGATAGCGTCACACCGAAGAGCCCTTAAAACTTCGACGTCATGTGCCCTGTTGCGTGCTTGTTGGACATGAGTGCTCAAGCACCTGTTAATATCAAGAAACTTCCCTGTTCAAGTTTCTTTGGGCACATCATGCTATATCTTATAACTACATGCAGGAAACATGTCCACCATGTCAGAAGATGGGCTGTCATCAGATGCAGAGACCCTGCCATTGTGGGGCCACTTCCAGAACGCCTTGGAAGAGCTTGGGCAAGACCGATCTCAAATCGGTTGTCTTGATGTAGCTGTCTTTGGAGCCCAAAGCTCTGGCAAGAGCTCCTTGTTGTCCACATAGTGTGGGCACCGATTGCCTACTGGCACAGGCTCAGCTGTGACAAAATGCCCTACCCACATCTCTGTCACAGACAACAACGAGTCCTTCCTTCACATGCTTGGCCGCAGCAAAGAGCAGATCCCAATGCCTCAAGCTGGCAAAAAGCCGTGCTTGACTGAGCACATTTACAACCAGGCTCTGCACCAGCTGAGTGCAGGAGCCATGACTGCCAAAGAGCTGGAGATCAGAGTTGGCCGTCCTGGGCACCTACCCCTCAACATTGTTGACACACCTGGCCTTGATGTGTCAGACAGGCCTGTGGTGGAGGAGCTGATCAAGACTGTGCTTGCTGGCTCGGGCCAGCCAGACAGGCCTTTGCTGCCCATCATGACAGGCACAGGCAATGATGTGGACATTAACAACCTGCGCACCAATCTGGTGCGAGGAAGGGCTTTCATCACCGTCTTCACTCATGTGGGACAGATCAGGTGGGACTGCCATTGCATTAACTCTTGACTCATGAGCGACTCAAAGCTGCTACTGTGCATGCTTGAGGTTTCTTCTGTGCAATAGTACTGCATATGCTGCATGCGCTGTGTTACAAAAGTCTGTGTTGCATTGGTGCCACCATGTGTTGAAAGATACTAGCGTGGTGCATGGCCATTGCAATCTGCATCAATGGTATGACTGATTCAAGCGCTATACAGTGAACAACATGATTGACATTGCTGACGATTTCTAGACTCTTGGCATTTGCAGCTTGCTGATAGCTGCAGTTCAGTGGGTACCGTACACCAATTTGCAAGACGCACAATGCAGCACATAATGTACTTGCCGCGAATGTCTTATTTGTTGGACCGTAGCCTTGTTTTCCTGGTCTGTCACATAGCCTAAAGTCATGTCCTGGCTTGCAGCCCAAAGTCAAGGGTTTGCGGACCTTGATCCAGAACTGAACAACCTGGGATGTCTGCGCTGTTTCCTGGTAAGTTCTGAACAAAACGTATGCTGGCATTTTTTCAAATCAGTCCTTCTGTACAACTAAACTCTGGATGCCATTGTCTTGACAGGTCCACCAGCCTTCTGTCTTTTATGCAGCTTGGACCTCCTGCAGCACTGTTGTACTATTGCAGACTTTATGACTTTGTGTGAATTAAATGCATGTGGTGGTTTCCTAAGGGAATGCTTTGCATGTAGGAAGCAAATCTTGTCTGTATGAATTCACTGAACTGAACTTCTTGTCTGTTGGGTCCCAGTTGCCCCCCAGGACATTAAATATATTGATTGATTGATACTTTGGGCTGGTCGGATTTGCCAAACCGTCGGCGGTTGGCCCAATTGGTCGGACCAGCCCCGACCAGGCTAATGAGAACTCGGCTTTAAATACGACGCAGCCGCTTGCAGACACTCAGTGCAGATAGCGCAACGTCGCAGGCAGGACGCAATGAAGATCCGGTCCAGCAACAGCACGTTGCCCCACGCATGGCGCGGCCGAGCGCCGGCAGCAGCCCCCGGGCGGTATCCAACGCACCCAAAAACACACGCGTACCGCCGCAATAACTATACAACTTCCACCGACCTGCCGCTGAGCCAGGGTCGCGGTGCGGCGGGGAATCTGAGTTTGGATAAGCAATGGACAAGCAATGGATCACGTATCCACCCGAATTCGCCGATGACGTACCCAACGCACCCAAAAAAACACGCGATCCATACATTATTCAACTTGCGCCGACGATGATTTGGGTACATGGGCAGCAGCAAGAGGCAGTATTGTATATTTGACTAAAGCGGGTGGTCATGGTTCCTGAGGCTGTGATGCAGCAGGACAAGATGATAGCCCTAATACCGCAGGTGCCTAACATGCCGATGGGCTTTGCAAAGTTGCTGTCATCTCTCAAAATTGGGGTGGTGTTTGACTGAGTATATCCACGTGTCATACAGTTCTGCTGAACCCACTACTTTCAAACATCTGTAAAGCACCTTTTCATGGGCCACACAAGGTGGGATCACACTCTGCAACAAGGCCAAGGGTATACCCTGCACTCATATAAACTCTCAGCTCAGCCCTTGAGTGGCTCCATATCCTTGTCAGCCTGTGCCAGACCGCAGGCTTGTGGATTGACATACTTGCACAGCTTGGAGATCCACATCTCTCCACAGCAATGCATGCCTTCGTGTCATAATGCCTGTGCAAGTGAATCAATGCAACTGCAAGACCTAGGTACCTCGATGCTGAGGTAAAGCCGTCTTGAGAAGTCTGATTGTCTTTTTTGGCTCTCCCTGAGAGGCAGCGCCCCTTTTTGCTTGGGTATAAGATGTCTATTACACATATACCTGTGAGTTTGTGAGACAACAGACAAGTTTAGTTGAAGGCATGCCTGCAAATCAGCTGTATGCATTTTGAGGCGTCTGAGACACAGGCTGCACTGCTGAGAATGACACACGCCTGTACAGACTCAAGCAATCGTTTCAAATGTGCTGCCATCTCGTGGTTGGATTGAAATGTGTCTGGGCTTGATTGGGTCAGACTGCATATAGCATGGCCCCAGAATGCTGCTGAGTGAAATGTTATCTGGACATGACTTTTGGCCTTTTCTGTTATTCCCATTTCAGCCCCAGCAAAATGAGCTTCTTAGCATGTTTCCTGTCTTTCAGAGCAGAACGCCACAAGCCATTAGACAAAAGCTGCCTTGATTTTGAAATCCAACGAGCTGGTGTATTTGAAGAGTACCAAGAGCGTCGCAGAACCAGACACCGTTGTCTCCTCTGCAACACACCATGAACGTACAGGCATCAACAATGAAGTGCCTAGGCCTATTACCAAGGGTAAGCTGGTCTCGGCTGAGTAGAACGTGTCACTTGTAGGAGTCAGCACATTGTCATGTGTAGGCATGCGCTTGGTGACACAGACTACTAAACATTTGTAAGAGACAACTGTGTGCAAGCTAATCACAAATATCAGAGCACCATTGGCAGAGACAAAATTGTACAAGTCAGGAAGTCGTTGAACAGCAAAGGTACTCTGTGAAAGTGTATGATCCTGCCTGACTTGGACACTATCCTGACGAGATGTTGTCGCATGCAGGGTGATGCCCTGGTGGATGGAATCTAAATGCAGCTGATATGCTACTCTCAGCTTCCCTGCCCTTAATCTGCAGCATCAAGCATAGCCATTTGTTTATTACAACTCTTGATAGCACAGTAAGGCTACAACTAATGAGGAGTGCTGTGCCAGTCATCTTGTACATTAGGCATCCCAGATTCAGCAACAGGTGTTCTTGCATATGACCTGGCTGCAGAGTGCAGGGTGCACAGCGCTCACCTGACATTATGCAAGCGACATGGTGCAAACAATGCCTGCCAGGGCTGGCAAACTGACCAGAAGCTTCTGAAGTCTTGGAAAGGCTAATCTGTAGTCAGCCTCTGCAGGACAGGGTGCTGATCTCATGAGGCTGCAAGGCTGGGCTTCTTTGTCTGCAAGCTGAACCACATGGCTTGCATGGCTGGGAGGTGACTTGCGGTGTTCTTAGGCTGCCGCTGTCACTGCTAAATGCAGATTTGCTACTTGGCTTCTGTTTGCTATGCTGACTGTACTCAAAGACATCTCGTATGCTATGACGAAGTGGCCTAGACTTTGGTTCTGATGTGCAGCAGGAAAGTCACAAAGCAGTTTGGTTGCTTTGGGCTGCCAGAATCATCTGTGACACGAAGCTAGTACTGACAACAGGAGACAATCTGGTACATAACCCATGCACCACATTGGGTGCTTCAATTGTGCAGACTGCGTGTGGCAAGAAACAAGCATGCACAAGTGCTGCTGAAACCACATGAAAATGTTAAGTCTTGGCATACATTATGTCCCACGTCTGTGCTATGCATGCACCAAAGGACACTAAATCGGAAGGCATCGGCTTCTGATGGCACAACATAAGAAAATGATCAGCTGTTGCCATTACGACAACAGTAAATCTGTATAATCTGCTCAGTTCTGCTTCCCGACTTGCGGTTTTCCAACAAGGTGAGAAGATTGTGAGAAGGCTGTACGACAATTGTGAGAAGCTTTCTTCTCAGAGGCTTCTCTCAAGATGAGACGGATCCTGTGAAAAGATGACCGAAGTGAAGGTTCCTGGATCGGTCACTTCTCCATTGCCTATGGTTCTCAGAATGTTCTCGTCAGCGTCTCCCGATCGGCAAGGTGTCGAGCAGGCAGTGCGATTTCTTACTTAATACAACGAATATGCGACAAACCTGACCCGGCAAGAAATTTTGTTCTCGGTATCGGGAGACCATGATGCGGAACATTGAGCGAATGAGACTCATATGCGAAAGATTTACTTCATTCAGCGGATCACTCATTTTTGCGCGATTTCCTTTACGATATTCTCATTACTTTCTTGTATTGAATTACATTCTGCATGCAGCAGGGGTATCACTTTGATGCTATAGACAAACCTACAGTTGCCGTCAAAAGTCTGCTTACAGTATTGGCACTGCTTCAGCAGAAACCTTAGAGTGAATGCTGTGCGCAATGCAAGTGGCGGTGAGGCCAGCCAGTGATAGCAGACGAGCCTGCGCACTCGCTGCTGTGACCGTTGCCGTTGAAAACGCTTGTGCCGCAAGCTGCAAGGCTTTGGCTAAAGCAGGTGAGTGAGGCAAGAAAGCTGGTGTCAGCCAACAGTCAGGTTCGAGGCTGCCCAGCAGGCAAGATTCATAAAAAGCAATACCCTGTGAAGGTCAAACCCTTCTGGCAAAACAGGCCAGCTGTCTTGCCTAGTATCTACTTTTCTCAGCAAAGCAGCGGCTGTTTACACAAGGGGTTGCAAAGGCTTGCTGCCTGGACAAGCTTGCCTCTGACAGAGGTTGAGCCTGATCAGTCAGCAGTTGTTTTCAGTGCAACCACTTGCAGAGGCTTACCTGGCACATTGCACAGCCTGTGCAGAAAAAAATGCGAGAGTTTAGCCCCTAGTTCCTAATGACTGCGTCACCCTTTTGCCAACAGCTTATACCGTGCTTGGCTGGAAATTTGAATCTGGCTAGAATTTGCAGGAATTTGAACAGCTGGGGTTGCAGAGTTGAGTGTGCAATCCCTGATGGTATGGTGACTGATGTTCATATGTCAGTTGGGGATGCACAACAATGTTCAAGGCCACAGAAATGCAAATGTGTGTAAGCAGACTTATGATGCCAGCTGTAAGTCTTACATCAAACATCATCAACAGACGTATCATGTTGACAGACACCAACACAGCAGCGGAAAAGTGTGGCAACTTCGAAACAGAGCATGCTGAACCTGATGCTGAACAGCATGCTTGGTAAACATGTTACAAACAGGCTTCATGCGTGCGTGGGACTCGAGTCTGTGCCCAGGTAACTCAGTCAAATTGCCAGAACAGCCGCAGATGTTTCCTCAGGAATACATCTGTCCACAGGACAAGTCAAGCTCAACCCGGCTGACACGAAAGTATCGAAGTCACCTTGCTTGCTGGCAACCGCAAACAGCCACTAGTCGTATACAAGCCAATCGCACCTCAGGCATAAGGCTCAAACGTCTCGTGAGCGATGTTTAGCGTGGGTACAAGTCTTTTCTGTCTGTACACTATTGCTGCACACTCTAATTTTGCCTAGGACTATGATACTGCATCAACCATTGCAGTCGCCACTCAAGAGCAAGCAATGCCGCGGCCGTGCTCGCAGCAGCCCGGACTGGCTGATGACCTCATTGTGCCAAAAATGGATTCCTGTACGATCCTGTTTGTCGGTGTAACATCTTCTTGAATTGAAACACATACGTGAAAATTTCGAAATTTGTAAACACACGATCACCCTAGCCTGGCCTTCACGACGGCCTATGGGTCTCTGACAATGTACCCGCTTGTACTGCGCGGGGTTTTGGGCATACAGCACCGAGTGCTTTCTGCTTTGCAGCCATGTTGTTCCTGAAAGCGTCTCAAGTTCCCATGTTAGCTTGCACTATTTTGGTCGTCTGCACCATGTTGGTAAGTAAACACTGCTTCAGTCGCATGCAGACAAAAGGTTTATAAACGCGTGTAGTGACAAAGCTTAGAGTGGCCAACGATGCAGGGAGGCCTGACCACCTTTTACCGTTTTCACGACAAGTATATGGCATCTCAGACCAAATCAGGTGAGCTCAGCGTGTTCGCGAAATGGCTTGATGAGGTTCCTGATCTGTCAGCGGACCTCCCGGTGCAGTTTATGAACAAGACAGACAGTAAATTCATCCCTGCAATTCCGCGCATTATCCATCAATCCTGGCGCACCAAAAGATTGGAAACATTCCAAAAAGAGTGGCAAAAATCATGGCTAAGAAATCATCCGGAGTGGACATACATGTTCTGGACCGACAGAGACAACCGGAAGTTGATAGCCCAACATTTCGCCTGGTTTTTAGACGTATATGACAGCTTTCCGCTAAATATTCAGCGTGCTGATTGCGCAAGATATTTTTATATGTTACGGTACGGCGGCTGTTATGTGGACCTCGACTTTGAGTCGATAAAGAGTTTGGATCCTCTGCTGAACAATATACAAGTGGCTCTAGGTTACATGACAAACGATGTCCAATCCGAAATCTCAATTCCGAACGCCTTTCTTGCTTCAGTGCCTGCTCATGAGTTTTGGACTTATGTCATCAAGCATGTCCTCACCGCCTTTTCAACGGACAGTATCAACAAAGCCGACGCTCACCGATTGACAGGCCCCATCATGCTACGACAAGCTGTTCAGCAATACAGAGATGCATCACCAGCTCAAGACCTATCTATATTCCCGGCAGAGACTCTTTATGGTGTTGATTTCAACTGGAGGGATGACCCAAAAATGAATGAAGTGTTTTCAGTTTGCCATGCTGCAAGTAACACCTTCAATGCCACGCAATGCAAGACTTTTTTCCCAAACTCCTACGCTGTTACATATTGGTCTGGGGACATTACCTGGATGGCTAGGTGAGTAGAATAACAACACTGTGTAAGAACGAAACCAGAAGTTTGCACCTTTCAGCAATGATAACCGCAGCCCGAAGCTTAGACAATAGGCCTTAGCCCAGAGGGAAATCTGGCTCATGCAGGCTTTGGTTTGTGATGGCCCCTCTGCTGTCTGGCCCTGAATTTTCTTGCTGCATCCGGTGCTCGTCCTTGTGCGTAGTCATTAGACAGGTCATAGTCAAACTGCCTGCCCATGTAGCATTCATCTGCTGCTTTGTTTGTAGTGCTTATCAGCCATCTCATTGCCGTGGTGGCTGATTCTACATGCGAATTCAGCTTGAGAAGGATAGTCTCATCGCCCGCCTGTGATCGTTACATGAGCTCGGGTTTGATCGCTTGCAGCGATGGTCTGTGGCAGTCGTCAATCGCCGTTGACGGTGACTTTAGATGTATGCCAATTGTCTGCTTCAAGCATATCAAGTCTGTTGCGGTGCTTTCCGTTACGCCCGGTCTGCAGTGCCTCAAGGCGATTCAAATTGTTACCAGTTTGGTCCTATTGATGGTGTGCACAACGCTTCGCCCATATGGATACACCTCAACACTCAGGTGTGTATGCTTGGGTTCTCCAACATCTCCTGAGCCAATGACTAGACCTATGTGTGGGACCTATAAATCTATACAAATAGATTTAAATTGCCTCTAAGGCTGATTGCTAGTGTATTTGCTGTTCTGTGTCATCTTGCCCATGACATCCTCATCACTTTCTAAGCTGCTGCCTGTCTGGACCCTGCTCTTGTTGTGCCTTGGGTTGGGTCGATACTGGATGTTGCTCTCACAGGTGTCTCCAAGCACGCATTTCTGCTGATTGCATGCGTACACTGGAGGAGGGTGAGAAACTTGTGCAGCATGGCTAAGCAGCAACTACAGGCCTGGGCAATTGTGCACAAGGAATGTTGTTATGAAACATAAGTAGCCCAGCTCATGCTCCCAGGCAAGCACAATATGGCTATGGGAGCCTTGAGAAGTTAGGCAATGCACACAGCACCAAGCACATCCAACAGAATGTATTGCTACTCACAGCTTGAGCATCTGAGGGGCACTTTGGTCATCCTGAGGTTGGCTCTGGGGCTGCTCAGTACCCTGCAGTAAATTTTGGTTTGTCAAAACCATCATGACTGCATTGTGGCAAGTCTGTAGGTTGGCATAAATGGACAGTGCCCTGCAAGCCTGACGCTGACAAACAACAGAATGCTGGACATGCATATGCCATGAATAAATGGATGTTTGCAAGTCTGTAGCGCGAGATTCTCATTGCAGGCAACCTAGACGTTGGCAGCTGTATGAGATACACAGGCTGTGCATGCATTGAAGGATGAGGCACCTGTGCAGCATGACTTGCAGATGCAGAGCATGGGAAGCAGCTGTGCATGGGAATGACAACATGATATACAGGTAGCCCAGCTCTGGCGAGCACAACATAGTTGTCAGAGCAGTACATGCTATGCACACAGAACCAAGCATTCCCAACATATTGTATTGCAACTCACAGCTTCAGCACCTGTGCGTGGGGAATTCTGAGGTTACCCATTGGACGGCAGGGAACCCTGCAGTTGGTTGTTTGTCAGCACCATCATTGTTGCACTGTAGCAGATCCAGAATCGGTAGGCTGGACCTGATAAGGCATGTCAACGGGAGGCTCATGATGCACACATAAGCCTGAAGAATAATGATGTAATAAAGCTGTATAGCCCACTGGCTGTCATACTATTTTGTGGCCGACAATGTCAAACCTCTTGGGGTCACAACTGGTTTGCCCGACCCATCTTCATAGTACCATGCTTTGTACCACAATTGTCGGCAAGTCTGCCTAGACGCAACTGAATTACTTGCCTCAGAGCGTCGCATGAATAGATGAACTTGGGTCTGACTGGCTGGAGCAGCAGACCACCAGTCAGACCCAAGCTCTCCTGTCTCCCTAGTGATCCACTTTTCAGCAGCACCATTGACATCATCCTTGAATGGCACTTGACGCCTGTTGGCTTTGGATACCAACCTGAGACAAACACACACCATGCTTTGCAAATTCTGGGCCAATCTGTAACAAACCATGAAACATGTCATTGTGACGTTCCCTGGGGACAGGCAAGGCTATGGGAATCAAAGGCAGAACTTTGCTGGTACAGCAGATGCATATATAGACTGCCATAGTGTGCACAAATTCTGGCCAAATGCACATCGTCACAGAATACGCATCCTCCATCACAGACACCTGACTTTGCTGTACACGCAACAGGAGTTGCAGGTGTCAGAGCATCACGCAAAGGTGTTGTCGGTTTACACAAAAAATTGAACAGAGTCGCATCTAGCAAGCAGGCACTCACCAGCACATGCCATTTATGTAACGGACGAGCCTTAGACCATAGAAGATAGTGTGTAAACCACACAGTTGAAGTGTGTCCTTGTGAGCAGGCAGCCGCCAATCGGCATACCTCTTCCTCACATGCTCACCTATGAGTCATGTGCTACAGCATTGACCAGTCAACAGTGCAGACCGTTACATTACTCCCCCTGTAAGTGCAATGCTTTCACGCATGCACAGTTATCTGGGAGTGTGTATAGAGAAAGCTACCAGCACCTTTGCTAGCAACCATAACTGCACCTAGCAGGATTGTGTCATCTCAAGTGATTCCCGCTATTGCTCACAAACTCCATGTCATGTGCATCCAGCACCCTCATGTGACTTGCCTGTTTCTGTACCAATGTTTACTGAAAGAAAAGAAAAGTTTACGCTTTTCAGCGATCATACCGGGAGCCTCCTGAGGCGGCAGCCCGGAGCTATGACCATAGGCCATAGCCCAAAGGGAAAGGAAAATTCCTAGACCTAAGGTGGATCAGGCCTGTTCTGTCTGGTTTTGTCTGTCTTCTCCCTCTCTAGTACTCTCCTAGATGTCAGAATCTTGTGAAATGTCGAAACAGAGTGCTCATGCAATTTGGACATAACTTTGCTTGCGGGTCCATGCTCTATACCAATCTTTGCTAGAGCGTAAGAGGTAGTGTGATATTGTGACCCAGATTGTCCTGTGATTATAGGTAGTGTGGTAACATTGTATCCATAGTCCTTGAGAGCTCCCTCCAATGCTTGAGGTTGTGCTTCCTTTTCTTGCAGTTTTTCCTCATATCTTGTATCAGGGTAGCATCCTCCTTCCACAATCTTTATGCTCCTTGGGTTTCCACTAGGCATCACTGGTGTTAAGGGTGTCAGTCTGGATCCAGAGTTGTCATCATGACGTAAGTATTGTTGTTGTTTCTGCTGTTGTCATCTCCCCTATCATCATGTCCGGCCTCATCTTGCTCCGTGTGTCTGCCACTCCCCTCTGCAAGAAACCTCTCTCCACCGTAGGGTCCAAGATCCTTGCTTGTAAACATCTGTCTGGGAGTACAAATGCTGGAACTCTCTTGCTGTGCACGCCCATATCTTTGAGTCCCTCAACCTTTCCTACATCTGCAATCAGGTAGTGACTACCACACTGCCCTTTAGTAAAAGCTTGGATGACTGTTCTCATGGCTTTATCATGTCTAGCTATATATTGCTTGCTCATGTCTGGGTGCATGCAGCTCCCAAAGATGTGGCCCTGAGAGTCATCACCTCTACAGAGCGGGCATCGTGTGTCCCTGGTTATTGGTTGCCCAGGCATGCATGGCACATGCCTCTTAAAGGCCATGTTCTTATTCCAGATTTGGCCTGTCCTCTATTTGAAGATGTTCCTCTTGTGTAATTCTGGGATTTATGGCATGGTCCACAGCGCATCACTGTGTGGCCTGACCCTGAATGGCTGCACCTTGTCCCACAGTTGAAAGCACAGTGAGTCTTGACTGGCCCAGTTTGTGCTTATCATGCAAAGCTTTTCTCACTGAGTCATCCAAATCTCTTATGCAAGCTCTGGTTTCTGCTGGCCCTTCTGCTGTCTGGACATGAATGATCTGTTGCAACCAGAACCTGTCCCTGAATGGTTGTGTGTAGTCATTAGATAGGTCATAGCCAAAGTGCCTGCCCATGCAGCATTCATCTGCTGCTTCATTTGCAAGCTTATCAGCCATCTCATTGCCGTGTATGCCTATATGCGATTTCACTTTGAGCAGGATTGTCTTGTCGCCCGCTTGTGCTCGCTGCATGAGCTCATGTCCGATCGCTTCGAGCAGTGGTCTATGGCAGTCGTCGACTGTCGATGACGGTGACCTTAGGTGCACGCCAATTTTCTGCATCGAACACTTCGAGTCTGTTGCTATGCTCTCCGTCACTCCCGGTCTGCAGTGTCTCAGGGCTATCAAAAGCGCTACCAGTTCGGCCCTGTTGATGGTGTTGAGCATGCCCTGCTCATATGGATGTACCTTGAGATTCAGGTGTGCATGCTTGTGTTCCCTAGATACAGCAGCAGTCAAAAGTCTGCATCCAAACGTGTGCTTGGTTGCACCCCCAACTGCCATGGTCTCATGAGTCAGCTCATCACTGGCAATTACGTGATCAAGTTTGAAAGGAATAGCTTTAGAGTTCAGCTGTCAGCGAGGGGTATAGCAACTTGCTTTGCCTCGGCGCAGTCAAAGTCAAAAAGTCAAATAGCAACCACTCCGGCAAATTTTCTGGCACCTGCAAGTGATTGCACTGAAAACAGGGGCTTGCTGGTTGCACAAGCTTTGCT
>JAABUV010003590.1_pt1 | contig 19587 bp, 32 predicted proteins | sample 5559971 | NCBI WGS metagenome assembly JAABUV01 (sample SAMN10711881, study PRJNA513362) | rock metagenome | isolation source: Antarctica rocks | place: Antarctica: Victoria Land, Knobhead nord | collected 2015-12-19
CCCCCCGTGAATAGGCCCGCCAGGGTCCACATGCTGCTCCCCGCTCAGAAACAGGGGCGGGCAGTGCTGGGGCGTCGCAGCCTCACACGGACCCCGTAACCGCCTTCGCAAGCAGGCGCACAAGACAGCAGCGAGCTAGCATGATCAATGCACAAGTGCGCACGCGAGCGAGAAAGCCTGGGACCTGTGTCAAGTGTGCAGTGGGGCTCTGGGGCGCTGCCGAGCCCGTAGCATTGGTGCCGGAAGGTGGCTGTGGAAGGTGGTTCACTTTCTCAGTGCACAGAGAATGTGGCAGCCCAAGGAGAGTGCCTGGGCTCCAGGTCGATGAGCAGCGCGCGGGGGATGTAGCGCTCGTCGTCCGCCTGGTAGAAGAAGACGTCCTTGCGGTCCCCGCCCTGCAAGGCAGGACAGGTGGCTCTTGGCTGCGGGCGCGCTGCTATGCTCCGTGCAGTCACTGCAGAGGCCCCGCCGGACGTGCGCTTGGTGGGTGAGGTCACCCACTCACTTGGTGAGACCGACGGCAAAGAGTGGGAAGGTGAAAATTTGACACGCTTGCCTGAGTGGCAAAGTCTTCCAAGATGCCATCATTGCTGATCCCGTGCTCCACGCAGAGCTGCACAGCGCAAGCAGATATGTCAGCGCCTCCACAGCCATGCTCCGCGCGGCATGCTGGTGGCCGCGGCTCCACAGAAAACATGACGCTGACCTCCGCAGCAGCGTGCAGCTGCTCGTGACGTGCGCACCTTCTTCCAGAACTCTGATCCTATCTGGTTGCCACACTGCAGGCGGCACGCGCAGCTTGCTTAGGGATGTGTCTTGCAGCTGCCCTTGTGAACCAAGGGGCGTGCTCTTGCTGAGCTCCTCCAGCTCTGGTGGGTGTCTCACCTGGCCAACTTGCAGCGTTATAATCTCGCGCGGCATTGCGCTTTACAGCCTGTGCCAGAGCATCACAGTCAGCTGTCTATGTGTGATGCACCGCGGGCCTCTCGCGCAGGCCGAAGTCCTCTCCCCAGGCAGGCAAGCCACAAGATATAACAAGATGATGGCAGCGTCTTGCGCTTTGCTGCTAGCACCTTGCTGAAAGTGGTGCTGTGCAAGAGCCTGCAGTAAGAGATGCTTGTTGCAGAGATGAAGGGGCAAGCTAGGCGGCCAGTACGCCAGCGCTCTGGCTCTGGCTGCTGCGGAGACTCCCGGGGTTGACGCACGTGCAAGGGCTACCCAGCCAAGAAGAAGATGAAGATGTCTGGCTGTGTCGTTAACATCAACCTCCTCTCCTGCGAGGCTCACAAAGTATTCCACAGCATCGCAGTCTCTTCATGCACAGGACCACTCATCTAGCACCGCCCAAAATAAAGTTCTGTACAATATCACGACAGGAGCGCCACCAAAACTGTGCTACGACTGGCAGCCTACAACACATACTGGTACAGAGCTACGGCGCGCCGGGCCTGCTGGCTACCAAAGCCGCACGACCTGCAATATGCTGGTCTGTGGACGGTGACCCTCGCCGGCACACGCTCGCGACGCCGCTCAGCCTCTTGGTCACAGCTCGGTCACCACTCGGTCACAGCTTTGCGCGCGGGCCGTTCTTGATGCCCAGCAGGTCCGCCTGCACCTGCTTCATCTTCTCAAACTCTGCCTCGGCGTACGCGGGCAGCGCGTCCGGGTACGAGATGGCGCTCCACTCGCTCAGGTCGCCCTCCTTCCACCTGCGCGCGGCGCACGCGCGCTCGGCCTGGGCACACAGGCAGCCACACAGCCATGATCGGCCGGAACGCAGCTCCAGGCTGTCCAGGCGGACTCTGGCACACGAGTTTGCCTGCCCGCCTCAGGGGAATGTGCACGTGGCCGTCCACGACGACTGTGGCGCCCCCGCCACAGGTGGAGCACGCCCGGAGCGGCGCGCGCCTCCCGCACACCTGGCCGCCCCACTCGCCGGCCGCGTGCACCAACATGCTACCGCGTCGCCCCTCGTTTGCTCGCCACGCAAATGCTCGCGCGCGTCACATGACTCTCAGCGGCCGGCGCGCGCGCCTGGCCAGGATGACGCGGTACGCGCTGACGTGCGCGACCAGCTGCAGCAGCAGCGGCTCCATGCGGTCGGACTGCAGCATGTCCGCGTGCTTCACCACGATCTCGGCCGCCTTCTCGTTCAGGGGCTGCAGCACGTCGCGCATCCACTGCCTGGCACCCGCAAAACTATTTCTAGGCGAGCGCTGAACCGACATTGCCAAATTCTTTATTCAAGCAGGCCTGCCGAGACACTGGCGCGCCTAGCCCCGGCCTATATCACGGTCGCAAAGCAGACAGATGGCCACATGGTCGTTGGAAGTGACGTTCGTATTTCAGTGGAGGTTACAGTGGGGCGCCCTGGCTGTAAAGTAAAGGGTGCACCTGTAAGTCTTCCCCTCGCGGCCATCCGGGTCCTCGCGCGCGGCGCGCACAAAGCTCACGGTGTCGCCGTCGCCGTGCTGGCGCACCATGGCGGTGAACGCGCTCTTCGATGCCGTCACGCAGGCCAGCAGTGGGCCATACAGCAGCCGCACCTGCACAAGCGACAACCGGGCGTTGTCAAGCTCTGACAACTGTGAGCTCAAGCACAGGCATGCAGCCCGAGCACTGCTGAGCTTACTTGCGACTCACTAGCCTGGACTAGAGTTGATAGAGCGTCATCGGCAAGCCCCCGGCTTGTCTGCGCTGTGCTTATTGCTGACTGCTCACTGCCCACTGCTCGCCCCACACTGGGGCTGTGGCACAGCTGTCCAACCAGCTCGGCAAGGCAGCACCAAGCGCCTGCTGTGCCGCCAAGACCTAGCCCCTGAGCCACAACAGGGAGCAAGGCAGTGCCCTGCGCCTGCTCTGCCTGACATTTGGCTGTAGAGTTGCGCCAGCCACGCCCGCCACGGCGCTGTCCTTGTCACGAGCGTGTGCAGACGGGCAGTCGCTCAACTTTACCCCAGCAGCTCTAGCTCCGGGGCGGAGACAGGTGCAACCCTTCAAGGCCCTGCACATTCGCAATGCTTTCTGGCGTGGGCCGCGCCTGGTCGTTTACGCGCTCGATGCGAGCCTTCCGCTCCTCTGTTATACGCGTGTTGTAATAAGTGAACAGGTAACCGCCCAGCGCCGCCAGCACGGGCGTGGGGATTGTCCATCCCATCAGCGTCGCCTTCATGCGCCCGTCATGCTCGACGCGCTGCAGCAGCTGTGGCACAGGCAGCCAATGAGGCAGCACATCGGAAGGTCGAGACAACAGCCAACATCAGCTCGGCTAGAGGGGTATAAGGCCCTCTCTACGGGACGCGGCCACGCCCAAACCCGCAAGCTTTCCGAAAACTTGCTCGAACAGCTTTATGCCCCGCACACAGCGATCGTCTCCGTGATCGACCCGCCTCCAGGTATCATCTGCTACGTACGTTTCAGGACGTCAGCTGCCGTCCGAGATTTGCAACCATGGCATTCGCTATGGCTGGAGCTTTCACAGCGCCGACTGCGCAGACCTGCAGACGCGGCAAGCGTGCCCTTCTCGTTGCAATGTTAGGCTGTCGTGCACAAGCAGTTTAAACACCTACAGTTTATTGTTGGAGGTGCAGTACACCGTGGCTCTACAAGGCACATGGGTGCTGGTTGGCTTCTATGTCTTTCACGAGAGACGTCAGTGTGCCTTTGCCCGTCGACATGGGTGTGTGCTTACTCTGGTGTGCTGACGTTGAGGCGTGATCTTGCAGGCACCCAGGTGCAGAGCGCGTGCTCTCTTGTGGGACGCCCGCAGCTTGCGCAGAGGCTGAGGACAGCGCGTAGCAGCACCACCCAGCAGGTGTGCCTGGCGCCGTGCCGCTGATTTGTGGGCTCTGCTTAATCATCCCACCTATTATGTGTGCGATCCGGTGACTCCCTGACGGCATTGGGCCGCTTGCAGGCGCGGCAGTCTGTGCGCGTGGCAGCTCTGTTCAAACAGGACTCCCCCAAGACAAAGAGTGCGCTCCTACCCTGCACGGGTAGCTCAGCGCTGGGCATGGGGCCAAGAGCTATGTGAACGTGGTACTGCGCTGTGCCTGCGTATGTGTGACGCATTGAAGCATTCCTGTGCTGGACAGAGGTTGTGGAAGTTGGCAGTCTCTACTTGTGCAGTGAAGCAGTGTCAAAGTTCTTTCCTGTATTAAATGGAGTTTGCCTATTTACGCTGATCATCATCACTTTGTCCTTCTGCCCTCCTGCGCCGCAGTGGGTGATGTATGTCTGGTGCGTGCTTCAAAACATTGTGGGAATCTGGGAAGCAGGAGTAATTGTGTTTGTGGGTACAGAGCGCACCGAGAACGACCGTGTGGCGGAGCCCATCGACAGCGCAGTCAGCTCGCCTGGGGCGTACCTGGCCCTTGGCCTGCTGTACACCATCGCCGCACTGCCGGCCATTGTTGCTCCGCAAATCGTGAGCCCCGCGATGCACCCTGACAGTGACTTGCTATCAGTGGAAGGGAGCTGCGTGCTCGCTGCATGCATGCATGCATGCGATGATGCACTGCACTGCATGCCAGTCCTGGGTGTGTACAGACTGTTTAGCGCTGTACTCGTGATGTTGCCCTGCAGACATGCGTGGCGCCCCCCTTGAGCAGGCACGGAGGTGGTTTTTTTGCCTTGGCATCGGCCAAGCATGGGTGATCGCCTGAGGTGTGTGTCTTCACATTGTGCGCCTCAGCTGAGAAAAGCATGTGGACTGCAGGCTGCGGACTTCTTGTTCGGCGCGGCGCAGCCGCACGACCCGCAGTTTGAGCAGCTGTTCCGCCTCTTTGCGGCCGGGAACCTGGGCGCGGCCACGGCTGCGTTTGCAATCTCGGTGCGGTCCTGCAGTCATGGCGATGGCAGAAAGTGCACCTGCTGATGACACACTGTAGTTTGTCGTGTGAACAGCTGTTCAAGGCCGTTTGGTGTTCCACATTTGAGTTGTGCGGCGCCTGTTATGTGCAACGTGGCAGTGCTTGACACGCGCCTGCTGTCCCGGCACGCAGCTTGGCGCCAAGGAGGGCGCACTGGGCCAGTCTGTGTACAAGCGCCTGGAGGCCGCGCTGATCGCATTTGCCACCCTCTCCGCCCTGCTGCAGGCACGCAACAGCAGTGAGGGCTGCATGGCAGCTTGGTAGCTGACGTGTGTGATGACGGGGAGGTGGTTTTCAGGCCGTGAAGGCATGCGGTGGCATCCAGGGCATCCAGGTTGCGGGTTATTTGCACAGAATGATACGCGGGGTTTGGTGATGCCACCACTCGCGCTGACCTCGTGTTGGCGCACCTGTGGTGTCTGACGGCTGAGCGGTGTGTGCGGCGCTGCAGACGAGCTCGGCAGCGACGCCAGACAGCGTGCTCACCTTCCCCTCATACTGGCTGTCCTTCGCGATCATGGGACTCACCGTGGTCATCGCGTGGGGCGGGTGCGCTGCCTCCTGCACTCCTGCAACATGGCAACATAGGAGTACTGCTGTGCTGGCCTCGCAGTGTTGCATAAACACTGGTCTAGTAGACACTGCATGCGGAAAACTGGGCGATGTGGTACACATAATACAGGTTTGGCACTCTGGCTGTGTGAAGTCTTGTGCCATAGATGATGTTCCTGACATCTGCGAGATGTCAACGTGTGTTAATATCTGCAAGCTTTCCATGCGTGTGTCTCATGGCCACTCATGGGGGGACTGCTGCTGCCATGCAGGTTTGGCAAGACCGGCTATGGGCTGTCGCTCAAGCGCTATGGGCCGCTGCCCATCCTGAAGGTTGGACCCCGCTGCAAAGCCTGCTGACTGTTTTTCAGTCCACTCATTCAAGAGCAGCCGTCTGCGCTGCGTGCTGCCAGTGAAGCACAAACGTGTGCCTTGAGCCTAGTTCATGCACATGCATGCGTTGTGCCACCAGTGCACCTGCTCTTCTGAAGGGATGGGAGACTGTGGCCCATCAAGAGTGCTTTGCTGAGTGCAGTCGGGCGTGGCTGCGCAGAAGGTGCAGGACGACTCGGTGGGCCTGGCTGGCACCGCGGCCGGCTCCTCGGGCCTGGTGCCCAAGCTGTATGCTGCGCTGACGTTCGCGTTTGCGGGCGCCGGCGCATCGTACCTGTTCCTGGCGAATGAGACGCTGACCGTGCGCCACTCATGCCTGCTGTGCTGATGCAAATCGACTGTGATGTGCTTGGTGGACTTGGAGCCTTGCTGCCTGTGAATCAAGTTGTGAGTAGGACCCAGGCTAGTTTTGGGAGGTTTGGACATGCTGACTGCTGGGTGTGATTTCGTGCAATCATTTCGCCCCGAGATGGATGTCACTTGTGTTGGTGCAAATGCGCAAGAAAGTGTGGCGAGCGGTGGAATGTAAGCAGGGAGAGAGACAAGGGCGTGCTGGGCGGCAGGGCGTGCTGGGCGGCGTCCAGGGCGCAGAGAGCCTGTTCCTGTGGCGTGCGATCGGTGGCGCCGTGCTCACCCTCGTCCCTGCCACCGCGTACTCGCTCAAGGTTGGGAGAGCTCTGCCCTGATCCGCCTGGTTCACATGCACAGGAGTTGTTTAGATGCACAGGAGGATTGGTTTACATGCACATCGGTTTGCATGGATTGGTTTGCATTTGCATGGACGGGATAGGGCGTCAGGGTGGGGCATGCAGATCGGACTCTGAGACCAATGGGGATGATTCGGGTGCTGTGTGCGCTGACATTTCAGTGTTGCTCAAGCTGGCTGCGAGGTGTGGCAGGCTGGCGTTCCATATTAGTGCCTGGCTCCGTCCCCGGCTTCGTCCCCAGCTGCACATCTCGCATAACGCATGCCCGGCTCGTGCGCAGGAGGCCGCAGAGAACGACGACCTGGGCGAGCTGCCATACAAGGTGCTCAACGCTGGGCTGGCAGGCGCGGGCGCGCTGCACCTGGCGGTCCTGCTGCCGGCGCAGCTGGCGGGCTCGGGCGGACCCCTGACGCCGCTGGTGCTGGGCACCTGGGTGGCCGCCACCGCTCTGGGCGCCGGCAACCTGCTGCGCGGCGGCCGCAACTGAGCGGTGTTGGGGACAGACGTCATGTGCGGCCCTGGGTTGGGTTCATGGCGGTGAATTGTGCAATAGCCATGAAAGTGTGTGCACCATATTTTTGCAGTGCGGAGGCTGAGAGCGAGCAGTGTCAAGCACGAAAGGAAGCGGTGCAGGACAGGGCTTTCTGCGCCTCGAAAGTGGATCAACCTGGCAGCAGCCTGCATATGGTTGGCCCAGCAACACAGCGTATGCAGCATTGTGATGACAGCAGGACAGTTTCTTATCAGGCTGGTTTTTGGGCGGTGCTTGGCCGCTACACATGGTGTGTGAATGCATGAGTGCTCCGGACAGTGACAGTGAGCGAGAGGGGCAGTAGTGCATGAGGAAGCAGGTTTTATGGATGCGGGATGTGACCGACAAATGATGTGTATGCATTGCTAGGCAGGTTGTAAGTTTGTGTTAGATGGTTTTTTTATGCAAAACATGTTGACATCTGTGCTGGTGCCATGTGGGGTGATATGTGACGTGCTGAGGCAGATAGTGTGAAATATGCTGGTGTGAAGCATGGCTGACACTGTACTGCATAAAGGCATGCTGTTATGTGCAAGTGCTGTACTCCTGGTTGTAACAATGTGAAACTTCACCGTATCACTACATCCACTTGTCGATATCAATCAGGAAAATTGTACACAATCATGTTCCAAACTTGTTTATGCTGAACTTGTTTACGCTGCCAAATGTTCAAGTAAAGTAATTCACCACTTGCTCACCAAGTCCATTGCCACTGAGCAGCATGTGCCTGACACCTACATCTGAGCAGAAACGCTATATGCATGCACCATTTGCAACTTGTACACTGGAAAGCAGCAACCATCATCAGACCGATACAGGCACTCTTGCAATACCTACAAAGCTTGGGCATATCCCACAATCTCTTCTATGTCTTTGGCCAATGTTCCTGCCAGTGTGCATGCAATCAGCAGCTGCGCTTTAAACAAACTTGTATGAAGACGCCTTGGCGCCCATGAGCATGCCGCTGAAGTCCGCGGTTGCAACGCCGCACAATGCAGCGCCCGCCACCTGTCAAGAGGCCAAGCATCAGCACGCAGCACACCTGACATCTGATGAGAAAAATCGCCCGCGCCAGCTTTGCGTGGACACCACGACATCCGAGCACAGGGCGACAGCGCCCGCAGACTACGCACATCATGCGCCAGATTCGCACAGCGATGCAGTACACCAGACCAGCCACACCCCAACCGCTGAAAAAAGCGCAGGTACGCCCAGGGCACGCGAGCCCGCACGAGCCCGCACGAGCCGGGCGCGCACCACGTGCAGCGGCATCAGGTGGTCCTCGCGCGGGTGCGCGAAGCGCGCCTCCGGCAGCTCCGCCCAGCGCGCGAGCGCCTCGCGCCGCTGCTCCGGCGTGTGTGCCGGGTCGGTCAGCGCGCGCGTCAGCGCCGCGTCCCACGCCTGCGGCGTGCCATCCTGGTGTGACCTCCAGCGCGCAGTCGCCCACCTCATAATACATATCACAGGGCCTGTCACTCTCAGAATAGGTCGCCGGGGGCGCGTGGTTTGTCACACGCATGTCTTCTGCCAGCCACAGTGCAGTGTTCGCATGCTGTGAAGCTCCGGGCCGCCCACACGCCTCTCGTGAGCACATACGCGACCTGGCGCCTCATGTGTGGCTTGCGCCAGGTGCGGGGGTGCTCACGCGCCAGGCACACCCTGGCTCAGGCGCGCACCTCGCTCCTCTCAGCGGCGCTGCCCGTGCCGGCGTCGGCAGGCGCGCCGGCCGCGCCGCCGGCGCGCCGCCGCGCGCTGCGGAAGGCGGCCATGTTGTGGAACGTCATGCCCGAGCCCAGCACCAGCACGCCCTCGTCGCGCAGCGGCGCCAGCGCCTCGCCCATGCGCAGGTGCGCCTGCGGCCGCGCGGCGGGCCAGAGTCAGGTCGCGCATGCACCTGCTGACACCATCACCTGCCAACACTTGCACCATCGCATGCAGACCTGAAGTAGGCCGGTGCGCGCAAGGCAGCCAGTGCCGTAACAACCGCACGCTATACGTCACCTCAGCATGTATAAAAATACAATGCAGACAGAGCAGCATGGCGGCCGCGTGACAGCACACGCCTTCCAGCCTGCAGGCAGGCTGTGACTGCGGCAGTCCAGAGGCCACGCCTGATTCAAGCCCAAAGCAGCCAAGCAGCAGAGGCGCACAGCGCGCACCTCAGGGTCCATGGAAGTGAGCACGGAGACCTCGACGATGGGCACCTGTGATCAAGCGTCCAGCGCTTACATGGGCATGAGAAGCTCCTCTGCGCCAGTCCACAGCAACATATGCAAGTGCTTCTAGAACACAAGGGACTTACCTCGGCATCAGGGAAGGCGAGCTTGAGCGGGACCCAGACCCCGTGGTCCAGGCCGCGCGTGCCATCCTCCGCGGCGTCCACACCCGCGGCCCTGCCCGCAGCGCAGGCGTCAATGCCGCGTCGCCTTAGAGGGGCGAGAACGGGGCTGAGTCCAGACGACAAGCGGAGACTCCAAACACGTGTAAATAATAAGATGACAAGGATGCTCAGTCTCAGCCGTAGCCAGCTTCACTGTCGCTGCAAGTCATTCCACAACACAGCGGCTTGCAGGTGGCTGGGCTAGCAGTATGAGTGGAAGGGAGCACGGCCCGAGTCACAGCTGCAAGCATGGCCAACGCAAAGCACACGCCAGGGCTGCTTCAGCAAGGGAGCACACCTGAGCAGGTCCACGATGCGGCGGGCCAGCCCAGGGTCGCCTCGGGCAGGGTACTTGATCTGCGTGAACGTCAGCTCAACGTGTGACCGGCACCTGCACGCTTGACCAAAGACAACTGAAAACAACTGGCAGTGACTAGAGTGCAGAAGCGCGAGCAAGTGCGCTACCTCGTACGCCTCAGGCCCCCACGAGCCCATGGCGTAGTCGTAAATAAGCTCGGGCCGCTGCCCGCACGTCACAGTCGGTTTGTCTGCCTGCGCAGCAACACGCGCGTGCAAAGTGCCACACTGCATGGTGCTTGACCTCCTTGACCACTGCTAGAGGAACATTTTCACAAATCAAAAATGTTCATGACAACAGGCGACGCAGCCCGGGGGTGCAGCGTCACAGTGCACATATGGGCTGGGAGCACGCCTCCCAGTGCGACGACACCACCATGACCGCGCGTGGCTGCTGGGGCAGGCCCTTGGCAAGTGACTTGAGGTGCTGCGCCATCTCCTTGTGCCCGGGGTCTCCGAGGAGCGGCATTGGACCTGCGCACTCAAAGTTCGTTCGAATCTGTGCTCAAAAAGCGTGTGTACCAGCACGGCAGCGCTTCCTCCCACAGCGCACCTCCCCCATGCACCAGGAAGTAAGCTGGCATCCGCTGCGCCGCTGTCTTCACAGCCATTCTGTCGCTGTACTGGTAATGCGTGTTGCGTCGCTGTGCCCACTGTCTCTTGGAAGGGATGAATTGAAGTGCATTGCAACGTAACTCGCAGCGAATTCATACGCGTAACCGGTCCCCCAGACCCCGGACCCTGCTGCATGTGCTTGGCATGCTGCATGAGGTGAGCATTACATACGCTCTACGATTGGGCTGCAGCGCGTAGATACCAGGCTGTGACTCCAGGCTGCGAGTCCATGTCACCTTGTAAACAATGCTTGGCATGCTGCAGAAACGAGCGGGCATTCACATGCATTTGAGAGCTGCATACAGTGAGCATATGCATGCAAATAACCTGAAAGAAGCAAGTCCTTGCATTGGCCATTCTGCTGTGCATCATGGGCTGCGCCATGCAAGGCTGTGCAGCATGCGCCATGAGCCATAGCTAGGCATGTAACATGGAGCTTGCTGTCAAGTTGAGCGAGAAGGGCGCACAGACAGTGCCATGTCATGCGCTCCTGTAGGAGGCCTGGTTGAGACCAACACGAAGGGCACGCATACACCAGCCGCACAATCGGTGATGTGAGCTAGAGTTCAAATTCCAAATTTCAAGAAATATTGCAAGAAACGCCCCTTCTACGCCAATGCTTGCGAAAGGCGCACTTAGCTGGGGCAGGAGGCAACTAGGCAGCCATCTGCAGCACAGTTTTTTTTAACCAGCAACAAGCGCCCAGAATGCCCACCGCCCTACCGCCCTAGCTATGGCCTACAGACTCCTCGGCAGTAATGAGCCGGTCGTGTGCATGCACTGCAATCAACAAAGTTTCACTTTAAGGATACCCACCTGGCAGACGACACAATGCACATGCAGGCGCCTCCACACATACATCATGCGTGCGCCAGGCATGATAGCAACCTCTTCACTGCGCGTGCAATGATCACTCGCACATGTACACCGCCACACTTGCCATCTGTCTCAGAGCTTTCAAAATGAGATTGATGGCAACGGTACCGCGTGCGCGTGCCGCGTTGGCGCACATGCGGCCCTCAGGCAAACTTGAATGACGAGGCTTTGGCGCCCATGAGGAAGCCGCAGTACTCGGTGCTCGCCACGCCGCACGACGCGGCGCCCGCCACCTGGCGGGGAGGCAGTCTCACCATGCCAGCCTTTTGCGCACAGGCAAAGTGCGCACAGGCACCAACATGGCTGCCTCCGCCAGGAGGGCGCGTCGTGCGATGTCGGGTTGCCTTTCAGAGCACGGCCACCCGGCTTCACCTGCATGCACACGCGCGCGGGGCCAGCGCGCACCACGTGCAGCGGCATCAGGTGGTCCTCGCGCGGGTGCGCAAAGCGCGCCTCCGGCAGCTCCGCCCAGCGCGCGAGCGCCTCGCGCCGCTGCTCCGGCGTGCGCGCCGGGTCGGTCAGCGCGCGCGTCAGCGCTGCATTAAACACCTGCGGTGCACCGCTGCGAGTAATGTCTCCTGCGCACGCGCTGGCCTGCCTGATATAGCCGACAGGCATCATGCAAGTTGGCCTCATGTAGATAGGGCACAGGGTACCCTGCTCAGTAGCCAAGATGACTGCCGCCCGGCTCTCGTGCTGACACATATCGCAGAGCTGCATGCCTCGCACACCCTTGGGGGTTATTCGCCACCATGCGTGCATCAGCTTGACCCCTCAGCCGGACTCCTGGGCACTCCGGCCGCACGGCCCGAGCCTGTCTGAGGGGCGCGCCTCGCTCTTCTTGGCGGCGCTCCCCGTGTGGGGCTCGCCAGGCATTGGAGCTTCGCCGCTGGCGCGCTGCCACGCGTTGCTAAAGGCGGCCATGTTGTGGAACGTCATGCCCGAGCCCAGCACCAGCACGCCCTCGTCGCGCAGCGGCGCCAGCGCCTCGCCCATGCGCAGGTGCGCCTGCGCGCGCGCGGCCGCCAAGCGTCAAGCAAGGACTCTCTTGCTGTGCGCGCAGACCTGCCTGATGCGCCGGCATGAACCCAGTGCCCAAGGCTCCTGCGGAACAATGCGTGCAAGGCCGGGAGAGCTTTGACATGCGGACAAAGCTGGTGGCATGGACCACTGCTGATCACACAGATCTGAGCGCCTCTAAGCAGCCGATGTTCACAATGAGACCACAGAAGGCACCAAGCAAACAACCCAACCAGCATGAGACTACAAGTAGCGTGGAGGCACTCAGGCTCAGCAAGCGAAAGGCGACCGCCCCAGCGACCAGCGGCCTGGCCTGTGTTCTTGTACCCACGAGCCGCTTAGAGACCCAGAAAGTCACCACTGGGCGGCTCGAATGAATTTCCGGGAGCCAGGCCATCAGATGTGGAGCGCACCTCTGGGTCCAATGTGCCAAGCACAGATAACTCGATCACCGGTAGATTCGCGGCGGGAAAGGCGAGCGCCAGCGGAACAAACACTCCCTGGTCCCATCCGCGTGTGTCCTCCTCCACCACATCCATTCCGGCGGCCCTGCCAGCAGAAAAGACATGTCTTCTAATTTGGTACATGTCGATGGCAGTACATACGCTGAGAACAAACACTTCAAGCAGGGCAGCCGGCTCAAACGCAAACCACTGTATGATTACACAACATGTTGTCAAGGCAACAGCAGGTCAAGCGTCGCAGTCCGCAGCTGCACAGAGCACAGCCTACTGCAGAGCTGCTACCGCTATCGACACAAGGTTGGCTGCTTGACGTGGGAGCGCGCCTGAGCAGACCCGCAATGTGTCGTGCCAGCACAGGGTCGCCCGGGGCAGGGTACTTGACCTGTACCAGTGCGCAGGCTTGACCCCCGAGAGAGACCAGCACCAGCATCAGTGCAACCTGAGAAAGCTCAGGCTTAAATTGGAACAGGCACGCAAAGCGCTACCTGATAAGCCTCAGGCTGCGGGAATCTGATAGCGTAGTCGTAGACAAGCTCCGGCCGTCTCCCGCACGTCACAGTCGGCTTGTCTGTCTGTGTGGGCAACACAGAGGTCTCGTCAGGAGCCAGCGCTTGCATGTGTCTTTCACGAGTGCAGTGCCCGCACAACAAGATAGGTAGTCTCACAACACCGTTGTCTGCTCCAGTCAAAAGCAAACAAATGCTCAAGGTCCCCAGCCAGCCAAGGAAAGGGGAGCGTGCCTCCCAGTGCGCTGACACTACCACAAGCGCGCGGGGCTGCTGCGGAAGGCCTTTGGAGAGCATTTTCAGGTGCTGGATCATCTCCTTGTGGCCAGGGTCTCCAAGTATCGGCAATGCTCCTGCGCGGTCACAGTGCACTTTGTGTGTACCCACGAGCAGACGGCTGTGCTGTCAGCGCTGCGGCAGTTCAATACACAGCACACCTCCGCCGTGCGCCAAGAAGTAAGCTGGCATTCGTGGTGCTGCTGTGTTTGTTGCCATGCTGGAGTGAGGCAGTGTTTACAGTGTTACTGCTTTCAGGTTGTCAGATACTTTTGATTGAAGCACTGGCACTCTTTCTTTCCGGTTAGTGACCGCTTAGTGATGGCCCTGATGTAAAAGTGCTGAGAAAAAAGCGTAAAAGCTATCTTACGAGAACGGTTTCGAAACCGTATTCGAACAGACCCTCGCTAGGGTCAAGGACCCTACACCTTTCTCATGTCTTTCGCAGTGCTGTGGGCGCACCGGGCCACGCCGGGCGCCGCCACTGCGCCCCGGTCCTTCAGCCTGCTGGCACCTCGCGCGCAGCGCTGACACAGGCGCTGCTGCGCGCAGTAGCGCGCGTGCCGCGCCGCCGCCATACATCAGCAGGCAACCGGTCGCGCGGCCTCCTGCGCCGTCTGGCCGAGGCATGTTGCGCCTGTAAGCGCGACTGCGGGGCTCGCATGCATGCAGGGACGCGCGGGCGCGCCGGCGGCGCCCCTGCAACCGTGGTGGCCGCACAGTGGCCTGCGTGCGCGCCCTGCCTTGTCCACCTGCAGACGGCGTTGGCTACGAGCCTGGTCATGACGGCCATGCGCTGGGCGCAAACTGGCGGCCGCCGCTTGCCCATGCGCGGTGTCAGGGCGCCGCTAAGTGCGCCTTTGCGCACCGTGCGCAGGCCTGTGCAAGTTCCGCGCCGCGCAGCTGGCACGGGGCGCGCGCTGCCGCACGTTCGGGGCTACGCGGCCGGCCCTGCCCTGATAAGGCGCGCTGGCGGCTCCCAACCCTGCACCTCCCCATCACAGTGCTGAGCCGCGAGGGCAGGTGTGCATTCATGCGCCGGGGCGGGCAGTGTTTACCTTGCTCGCTGTGGTGCATGGGTCCGCAGGTGGGGCGGACTCCTGTTGTCGCCTTGTTTTCCGGCGAGGGTCGCTCGCCGAGCATGTGTGGCTGGTCCGCCGGGGGCATCGAGGGGCCAGCACGCACCTGAAATCATCGGCGTATCGTGCGCAGGGCCGCGCAGGCGGCAGACGCGCGACCAAGCGCACGCCCGCGGGCGCGCACCCGCGCTGCCGGGCTTTGACCAGGCGCGCCTGCGCTGCCCGCCGGACGCCCTGCGCACCTTGCTCGCCGCTTTGTCCGCGCCGCGTGGGCTCAGCATGTGCGTTGGTGCTGGTTGCGCAGTGCGCCGCCTGCCGGGATCGGCACGCCGCGGACGCGCGGGGGCAAGCCACTGGCGCGCCGCGCGCAGGACTGCCTCTCGTGTACCCGGCATGCGTGCGCTCGGTCGTCGTCCCGAGCCGGGCATGGACCCCGCAGCACAGGCGGCCTGGTGGAGGGACAAATACATGCAAGAGCGGGAGGCCAAGCATGATGCTATGGCAGACGCAGGCCACCAGCGGGTGCGGCTCGCAGAGGTGACCTACCGGATGGAGCGCAACAGGGAACAGCGCCGCGAGGCCGAAGCCGCTCTGGCGATGGCCACGGAAGGCGCTGCTGCGCGTATCCGTAAACTACACCGGAGCCTGCGGGCTGCGCGGCGCAGCCTAGGCAACGAGCGGCGCCAGCGCGACGGCTTGCAGGCCCTGCTCGAGCGGGCCAGCGGGCGCGCGGAGGCCGCGACCGCGCACGCGGCCGACTTGGCTCGCGAGGCGGAGGAGGTGGCCGAATCGCGCGACGACCTGCGGCGCGAGCTCGGCGATGCGCAGCGGCAGGCACGCGTCACGGCCCGGCACCGCAAGCGGCTCGAGCAGGAGCTCGCCGCCGCGCGGGAGGCGGCGCGCATATCGTGCGAGCAGCTCGAGCAGCAGCTCATCGATGCGCAGGACGAGGCGCGCATCGCACGCGAGCGGCTGGAGGAGCAGCTCGCTGACATGCATGGAGAGGCGTAGTAACGGGCAGAGTTTGACATTCGATGCCATAGCCTGGTAGGGTGTTCTTGTAGTTTCACTCTGCTGATTTCACTCAGTTACAGCACCGAGCGAGGCGCATGAGGCAAAGTGTGTGCACAGCAGAGATCCAGGTCTGTGACAGACCATGGCAAGGCCCACGGCGCCATTCATGCAGAAGCCAACTGCAAAATTCTCGCCTTCAACCTGACCTGGCAGGATTTGCAGTGTTCATGAAATTTTAGCAAACGATGACTCTCTTCATGCACCGTCCAAACTCTGAGTTCCAAGCATAGCAATGATAAGCAGCTCTTCTCACCAGCCTCTGGCCACTCGCTTGCACACACCTGAGGACTACTACAATATGTTCCACATCAGCACAGTTCACCAACTTTGGAACACGCACACGCCGTGAATCAAGCATATGACCAAGACAACTTCCGCACGCGCGCAACCACTGTTCAAGTAACATGCTAAAGGCAGAGACCTTGGCGCTCACCACAGTAAATGCTGCCAGAAATGGAGGAGGCAAGCCGCCATCAGCATGCCGCCGGTACAGGGACTTTATGCAAACTTGAAGGCGGATATCTTGGCACCCATGAGGAACCCGCTGTAGTCTGAGGTTGCCACGCCGCATGCCGCGGCGCCCGCCACCTGGCAAACAGAGTGATCTCAGCATGCAAGAACATCACACACACATGTGTACCCCACTGCAACTCCGCCCCGGACTATCTCCACTGCACAGCAGACTGAGGCAGCAACATCGCTTGACATCATACACCACAGGTGCTCCGAACACTACGCGCTTCGAGACCCGCTCAAGGCACTGCGCACACGCATACGAACACCGCAGGACATGAATTGCACTGCATGACATACATGAAAACAATCCAATCTCCCACTGCAGCTTTGCTAGCAACCCTGCAATTACGACTGCACCAAGCTGCATCATTATTTCAAGCTGCACAGGTATGCGTAGTGCTGAACACGCACCACGTGCAGAGGCAGCAGATGCTCCTCGCGCGGGTGCGCAAAGCGCGCCTCCGGTAGCTGCGCCCAGCGCACGAGCGCCTCGCGCCGCTGCTCCGGCGTGTGCGCCGCGTCAGTCAGCGCACGCGTCAGCGCGCCATCAAACACCTGCGGTGCATCATCGAGCAGCTTGCCTCCTGTCCGTACTTGCCTGCTTATGGGGCCTACACTGCATAACAGCACTTCCGACAGACAACAGATGCCAAGTGGCACTGGGGCTAAGCTCCGTTACTGACACGCATACCCACTCCTATCCGTGCGCTGGCTGTGCGGGTGCTGCTAACGTTGCACGGCCGAACTCCTGTCCATGTGCGAGGCACATATGCAGAACGCTCGTGCTAGCATACGCGCAGCGTGATGCCGGTGCTGCGAAGCTCAAAGCAGGCCACCCTGACTCAGGCGCGCACCTCGCTCCTCTCAGCGGCGCTGCCCGTGCCGGCGTCGGCAGGCGCGCCGGCCGTGCCGCTGGCGTGCTGACGCGCCCGGCGGAAGGCGGACATGTTGTGAAACGTCATGCCCGAGCCCAGCACCAGCACGCCCTCGTCGCGCAGCGGCGCGAGCGCCTCGCCCATGCGCAGGTGCGCCTGCGCGCGCACGGCCGCAGAGTCAAGCCCGGCTGAGGCCGCATGAGCGTTGCATGCATGCCTGCCAGCCGCCAACCGAGGCGTATCATTAAGCTTGGCAGGGACGATGCAACTATCGCCAAGCACTCATGATGTGTGAAGCGCCCCGGCACAGTACATCACCGGTCAGAGAACGCAGTACACTGAGAGCGTATTAAGGCCTAAGCGGTGTCAGAGGGCTGCAAGTTGCGTGCAGGCATGGGTAGGCTGGGCAAAAGGCAAGTCTCCTACGGGCTTCAAGAAGCCGCAGAAGCGAGGAAAGGGAAATTGCGTGCCCACCTCCGGGTCAAGGGAGCCAAGCACAGAAATTTCCACGAGCGGCAATTCGGCAGTAGGAAAGGCGAGCGCCAGGGAGACAAAGACGCCGTGGTCCCACCCGCGTGTGTCCTCCTCCAAAGCCTCGATTCCAGCGGCCCTGCCAGCGCCACCTAAAAGCTTGGTTGCTGGTTTCCTACGAAGGTGTGCTTGAAGGGCACAAACGGCAGAGCACACACCACCAGGGACACGTCAATGCCGGCTACGACCACAAGCTGGGTGCAGAAGGCTGACCATGATGACATAAGTGGCGCGCAACACGCCCCTCCCAGCACCTGCGACTGCCGTCACAAAACCTGGGCTGCTTGCACATGCACCACATGGTGCGCGCCTGAACAGGTCCACTATGCGGCGCGCCAGCCCAGGGTCGCCTGGGGCAGGGTACTTGACCTGCCCCGCCCGTGCCCGTGCTTCAGAAGCGGCCTTCACCTGCACACCTTTCAGTGCGGGAAACGCAGGCAGGATGTTGTAAGGAGGCCACTCCGGCGCACCTCATATGCCTCGGGCTGCGGGAAGCTGTAGTCATACAGCAGCTCTGGGCGCTGCCTGCAGTTCACTGTCGGCTTCTCTGTCTGCGGCAACACGCACTCGAGTCAGGAGCAAGCACATTGCTTGCCTTACCGAGTAAAGTGCCGAGCACGTGCTTCAAGCCGCACACCACACCTTCCACATCATCAAACAGTTATTCAGGGCGGTCAAAAGAGCGTGTTCACGCAGACATGGAGTTAAACGCATACCTCCCAGTGTGGAGAGACCACCACAAGCGCGCGCGGCTGCTCCGGCAGGCTCTTCGCAAACGACTTGAGGTGCTCTACCATCCCCTTGTGCCCTGGGTCTCCCAGCAGCGGCAGAGGACCTGCACGCCTCACATGCCTTCAGAGGAAAAGTGCAGCGTTGGTACCCAGTGGCGTGCAACACCAGAAGGCACCAATTCAACACACAGCGCACCTCCCCCGTGTTCTAGGAAGTAAGCAGGCATCCGCGTTGCTGCAATCCGTGCTGCCATAGTGTCGCTGCTTGTGTGGGCTGCTAAGTTGCACAAAGAATGCTAGGCTAGCGCACTACGGCTCGCTGAAGTGCTCTGCGAGCGTGTTACGAGTCTCCGAGAGCTGGCTGGGTAGGGCTTGCAGCCCTGCAAGTTGTGATTTTTACATAAGTCTGGCACAAGTTCTGTGTCTGCATGGTCATGGCCTAATTTTTGCCAGCTACATGCCAGCTACAAATGAGTCTTAATAGCGAGAAAGCAGCCCTGTAACAACTGCACCCAAAAACAGCTGCACTGCATTTTCTGCTTCTATACTTCAAACAAGGAGGCTTGCCCTTGCCCATCAAGGGAGAGCATGGCTTGCTTGCCCACCAAGCCCGGCACAGAGATTCGTATTGAGACACCAAGGTAAGTGCCTTCAACTGTCAATATAAATTCAATGCATTCAAGAGGCGCAGATACAATGCGTGCACAGATAGGCTAGTGAGGTCCACAGCATCCCCATGTTCACAACAGGGCCAGCTTGTGCCACGGTGCGATACGTCCTGTCAGTCAAATCGGAACGATGTGAAGCTGGTGCCATACAAGGTGCCCCTGTAGTAGGCCTGGCCGACGCCGCAAGAAGCCGTGCCCAGCACCTGCGACCGCTCGATGTCTCAGGAGTGTACTTAATACATGTGCTGGAAGCTATACATGGCCACGGCAGACGCAAGGCACACAGCGCCCTTCTTTATCAACAAAACGTCTGGACATGCCCCCCACAGCACTGCACGCACAGCCGAAGCATTGGGCGCACCACATGCAGCGGCAGCAGGTGGTCCTCATGCGGATGCGCAAAGCGCGCCTCCGGCAGCTCCGCCCAGCGCGCGAGCGCCTCGCGCCGCTGGCCGGCCGTGTGCGCCGGGTCGGTCAGCTTCTGCACCAGCGCCTCGTCGAATGCCTGCGCAGTAAGCAGCGCTTTCGTAAACCTGAAAGTGAAAGTATTTGCCAAAGGTTGAG
>JAABUV010003596.1_pt1 | contig 19553 bp, 19 predicted proteins | sample 5559971 | NCBI WGS metagenome assembly JAABUV01 (sample SAMN10711881, study PRJNA513362) | rock metagenome | isolation source: Antarctica rocks | place: Antarctica: Victoria Land, Knobhead nord | collected 2015-12-19
CCGGCGCGTCCGGCGCGTCGCGTGCGGCCCACTGGGCCGCGCTGCTCATTGCCGCTCTTGTTCCACCACCACAACCCGTCCAATTACCCCTGCCTTTTGCCCGTTTGCACAAAACGTAGGTATCAAGACCCTCGCCAATATGGAGCCACCGGCGAGCGATGAGGAAATCCGGGCGGCCGCGCTCCAGTTCGTGCGCAAGCTGAGTGGCGCGCACCGTCCGTCGCGTGCGAATGAGCCGGCCTTCGACCAGGCGGTCGAGGAGGTGACGGCGGCGGCCGGTCGCCTGGTCCGCTCACTCACCACGAGCGCGCCACCGCGCACGCGCGACGAAGAGGCGCGCAAAGCGCGGGAACGAGCGCGCCGGCGCTTCGCATGAACGCTGTGTACTGCTGTGCCGTGTCGTAAAGTAGCAACCATCATGGTCGGATGAGAGGGAAGAGAGGGAATAGGCAATGAGCACGGGAGGATTGTCCACGGCGGGGCTCGGCCACATGCGCGACGTCATGGCCGGCTATGTCGAGCGCGGCGACGTGCCCGGTCTCGTCACGCTGGTCAGCCGGCGGGGCGAGACGCATGTCGATGCGCTTGGCATGATGGCGCTCGGCGGCCGCGACCCGATGCGGCGCGACACGATCTTCCGCATCGCCTCGATGACCAAGCCGATCACCGCCGCGGCGGCGATGATCCTGGTGGAGGAGTGCACGCTGCGGCTGGACGAGCCGGTAGACCGGCTGCTCCCCGAACTCGCCGAGCGCCGGGTGCTCAAGCGGATCGACGGGCCGGTCGACGACACCGTGCCCGCGATCCGGCCCATCACCGTGCGCGACCTGCTTACCTTCCGGATGGGCTTTGGCGTTGTTCTGGAGTTGCCTGACACGTATCCAATTCAGCGAGCCATACGTGAGCGCTTAGAGAATCAGGGACCATCAAACCCGTCGGCGGCGCCTGGACCGGATGAGTGGATGCGCCGTCTGGGGACGCTACCGCTGATGCATCAGCCGGGTGAAAAGTGGATGTATAATACAGGGTCCGACGTCCTGGGCGTGTTGATCGCGCGCGCGTCGGGCCAGCCGCTCGATACGTTCCTGCGCGAACGCTTATTCGAGCCGCTTGGTATGAAAGATACAGGTTTCAGCGTACCGGCCGCCGCGCTCGACCGGTTGGCGACCGGCTACGGGGTCAATCCCGACACCGGGGCGCTCACACTCAATGACGAGCCCGAGGACGGTCAATGGAGCCAGCCGCCCGCATTCCCGTCCGGAGCCGGGGGCCTGGTCTCGACCATCGATGACTACCTCGCCTTTGGCCAGATGATGCTGAACAAAGGGATGCACGGGAGCACGCGCATCCTGTCGCGGCCGTCGGTCGAAACCATGACGACCGATCAGTTGACGCCCGCGCAGAAGGCCGTGTCCGGCTTGATCCCCGGCTACTTTGACAGCCATGGGTGGGGGTTCGGCGTGTCCATCATCACCAGGCGCGACGATGTGGCCGGCGTCCCCAGACGATTCGGATGGGATGGCGGCCTGGGCACGTCTTGGTACTCGGATCCGAGCGAGGAGATGGTCACCATCCTGATGACCCAGCGCGCCTGGACGTCCCCCCGTCCACCGAACATCTGCCTCGATTTCTGGACCTTGACCTACCAGGCGATCGACGACTGAGGCGTCATTAACGCCAGACATAGCCCGGCTGGAGGAGACTGCATCGTGACACAGACTGATACGGAAAAGGCTGCAAACAGCGGCTATGCGACGATCGACGGCCTGCGCGTCTACTACGAGTTGCACGGCGGGGCTCCCACTGGCGGAAAGACGCCGATCGTGCTGTTGCACGGCGGCGTAATGACGATCGATACGGCCTTCGCCGAAGACCTTATCCCACGGTTCTCTCGAACGCGGCCGGTGATCGCCATCGAGCAACAAGGACACGGGCACACCGGCGACCGCGACGGCCCAGCCGAAGTCGGCCGGATGGTCGAGGACACGGCTGGCGTACTGGCGTATTTGGGAGTCAAGCAGGCCCACTTCTTCGGCCACAGCTTGGGCGGAATGATCTCCATGGGCATGGCGATCCGCCATCCCGGCATCGTCCGAAGCGTCACAGCGCTCGGTTCGACGTACGTTCTTGAGGGCATGCTGACCGAACTAGTCAAGATGCAGCGCGATCCGACCCACCCGCCCTCGCTCGCATTGATTCCGCTGCTGCCAACTGAAGCCGACTTCAGCGCCTGGCACGCGAGTTTCCAGCGCAATGCGCCCGATCCGACGGCGTTCGAGGCGTTACCGGTCAAGGTGAACAAGATGCTGACCGAATGGAAAGGCTGGTCCCAGGCAGAACTTCGCGCCGTACGTGCGCCGGTCTTGCTGGTGATCGGCGACCACGACTTCGTGCGGATCGAACACGCCGCGGAGATGGCGCGCCTGATCCCCAACGCCCAGCTCGCCGTGCTGCCCGGGACGACTCACATGACCATCCTGAAGCGCGGCGCCTGGATCGAGCCGATGTTCGAAGCGCGACTCGGAGCAAGCGCGCGGCCAGGGCCGCCGTATTAACAGCGACCCTGGAGATGTCTGTTGACCGCTGCTCATGCGGCATGTCTGCGTGAGTACGGATGCTTTGTCCATGCGCCCTGATGTGTCGGCCGCTGAAGCCAAAGCCGTATTCCCCGTGGGGTACGGAGGTGCGGTGGAGGTCAGACACAAGCCCCGCCGTCAGGCGTGGGGTCACTGACTCACGCTCACGCCAAAGCGCGCCGATCATGTGCGGGTTAGTGTCTCCCCTTGACGAGCGTCCCGCGGCTCTGTACCACAGCACCCCCTCGTGGTTGCCGCTGCCTGGCGGGAGTTCGAGGTCAGCGACGTGGGAGTTCGAGGTCGGCGACGAGGCCATAGTGATCGCTGATGCTCGTGTGGGGTTGGTCGAACGTGCGGGCGCAGTCGGTGATGGCGAGGGTGGGGCCGCCGTGCCGGCCGCAGCGGATGAGGATGTAGTCGATGCGGCGGAAAGGCCAGTCCCAGTCGGCGCTGTTGGGGTTGTCGGGTGTGAAGGTGTGGCCGGCCTCGTCGGGGTGGATGCTGGCCCAGGCGTCGCGGTAGCAGACGCTGAGCCCGTCGAGGGCGTGGCGCCCTGTCCAGAACCGCATGCTGGTGGCGTCAGGGTCGGCGTCGAAGTCGCCTGCCACGATCACATGCACCGAGCGTTCGGCCGCTTGGTGTTCGAGGATTCGGGCGGTGGCGACGGCTTGGAGTTGGCGCTCGTGTTCGTGGTCGAGTTGCCAACTGGGCAGGTTGTTGACCAGCCGGACCCGGCCGAGAGGATCGGGGGCGAGTATTTCGGTAACCAGGCTGGTGCAGGCGACGTCGGCGGTGCGGTCGGTGACGTGCAAGTCCACGTTGATGACCTGGCCGATGGGCCAGCGGCTCGCCGTGGTAACCCCCTGTCCATCCGGTTCCCGATCGGCCTGATGGACCAGGTGGTAGTCGTCGCCGAGGACGTCGTGGGCCTGGTCGTAGTCGGCGGTGACGATAACTTCCTGCAAGGTGAGCAGATCGGGGGCAAGGTCGGCGAAACCGGCCGCGAGGACGGGTCGGCGCGCGTTCCAGTCACCGCAGACGCCCCACATGTTCAAGATGGCCAGCCGCAAGCCCGTCGAAGCGCCGCTGTTGATTGTCATGTCGGTCACCTCCCCATGCTGCCCTCGATTCTGCGTCACGATCGCAACGCCATGATACGATCGACAAGGAGGCGCGTCAAGCCCTCGTGCCGGAGCGTGAAGGAGCGATCAGGGCTTTTGGCTGGCCCAGTCACGGCAGCTTTGGTTGTAGACAGCCACCCCGACCGATGGTATGGTTATCTCACCGTTCGCTGATGGGGCGTCGTCATAGACCGGCGCGGATTGCAGGGCAATGGGGGTACGCGGGTGAGAGATGTCTGAAACGATCGCTATTCTGGGGACGCTCGATACCAAGGGAGCGGAGTTGCGCTACCTTCAGCAGCGTATCGCGGCGGCCGGCGCGACGACTGTTGTCATCGACGTGGGTGTGCTGGGCGTCCCTGCTTTTGAGCCGGATGTCACTCGTGACGCGGTGGCCCACGCCGCGGGGGCGCGTATCGCCGATCTCGCGGCCACGCACGATCGGGGACAGGCCGTGACGCACATGGCCTCCGGCGCCGCCCACGTCCTCGCCGATCTTTTTGGGCAAGGGAAGATTGGCGGCGCCATCGCCATCGGGGGCTCGGGCAACGCGACGATCGCTTGCACGGCGATGCAGGCGCTGCCCATCGGTGTACCGAAGCTCATGGTGACCACGGTCGCGGCCGGCGATACCCGCCCCTATGTGGGGGCCACGGATATTACGATGATGTACTCGGTGGTCGACATCGCGGGCATCAATCGGCTCAGCCGGCGCATCCTGGACAACGCCGCGAACGCGATCGCCGCGATGGTCATAGGGCGCGGTGCCGCCGATACCGCGCCAGAGGATGGACACCCGCTCGTGGGCGCGTCTATGTTCGGCGTCACGACCCCGTGCGTCACCGCCACTCGTGAGCTGCTCGAAGCACAGGGGTACGAGGTGCTGGTCTTCCATGCGACGGGCGTGGGCGGACGGTCGATGGAGGCGCTTATTCGGGACGGCTTTATCACGGGCGTCCTCGACCTCACGACGACGGAACTGGCCGATGAGGTCGCTGGCGGGACGTTGAGCGCGGGGCCGGATCGTCTGGAGGCGGCGGGCCGGGCCGGCATTCCGCAGGTCGTCTCGCTGGGCGCGCTAGACATGGCGAATTTCGGCCCCGTCGAGAGCGTGCCCGAGCGCTTCCGGCAGCGTCTCTTCTATCAGCATAATCCCGCGGTCACCCTCATGCGCACGACCGCTGACGAGAACGCGCGACTCGGCGCGCTCATCGCGGAGAAGTTGAACAGGGCGCGCGGGCCGGTAGCCGTGCTCGTGCCGCACGGCGGCGTCTCGATGCTCGACGTGGAGGGCGAGCCCTTCTTCGATCCGGAGGCGGACAACGCGCTCTTCGCGTCTCTGCGCCGCGGCTTGCAGCCTCACATTGACGTGATCGAGGTCGCGGCCGCTATCAATGATCCCATCTTCGCGGAAACGGCCGCCACAACGTTCGATCGCCTGTATCGCGCGTGGGAAAAGACGCGGGAACAGGGCGCCACAACCAACCCAGCATGACGCTACGACGAATAAGGACGAGCAAGAAGGAGTAACACAGCATGGTACGCCTGACGATCCTCTACGGCCAGCCAACGGACCCCGCGGCCTTCGACCACTACTACTGGAACGTCCATATCCCCTTGGCCAAGAAAATGAAGGGGTGGTCGCGCTGGACGGTCGAACCGGTGCAGGGCGCGCTCGGCGATGCGGCCTCGCCGTACCATATGGTCGTGGGCCTCTACACCGCCAACCGGGAAGAGATGGAGCGCATCTTGGCGACGCCGGAGGCGCAAGCAGCCTCCGCGGACGTGCCGCGCTTCGCCACGGGAGGCGCTACCTATCTGGTCACTGAGGAGCATCAAATCGACATTTGAGAGTGCCTTGGATCAGTGAAAAGTCGGCGGCCGCCACTGGGAGCGCGGCGCTCCCAGCAGATACGACAAAGTGGCGTGTACCCGTCACATTGCCGCGGTTTCGGCGGGGTAGCCCTCGTTGTCCTGATCGGTCTCGATGACGTCCTCAATCACCTGGCGCAATATCTTTGGCGCGGCGCGTAGATTGTCCAGGGACGCGTACTGGAACGAGAGCCGAATCCAGGCGTGACCGGGCGGCATACCGTATAAGCTTCCCGGCTTGATCGCCAGTCCGGCGCGCAAGGCGGCGCGGAACAGCGCGGTACTGCTGACCGGGGCATGAACCTCGGCCCACAGATGGAAGCCGCCGCGCGGCTGCACCCACTCTAATAGGGGGCCAAAGTGCTGGCGCAAGCCGTCTTCGAGAATATCACGGCGCTCCTGTAAGGCGCGCGTGACGTGCGCGATGTGCGTGCGATGATGCCCCTGGTCGAGCCATTGGGCCGCGACCCACTGTGGCGCCATGCTACAGCCAAACTGCACCTGATACTTTGTCTCGGCCAGCCGCTTGGTCAGATACGGCGGAGCGACGAGCCACCCCACGCGCAGACTGGGCGCCACACTCTTGGAGATGCTGCTCACGTAGATCACCAGGCCACGCCGGTCCTGCGCATACAGCGGAGGTGCCGCGGCGCCCGCGAAACCAAGTTCGCCATAGACGTCGTCTTCGACCAGCGGGACCTGATAGCGCTCACAGAGGTCCAGGATGCGCGCGCGGCGGTTAGCCGCCAATAACGATCCCGTTGGATTTTGATAAGACGGCGTGGTGAAAATCATGGCGACATGCCGTCGCGCCAGTAACTCTTCTAAACGATCGACGATCAACCCATGCTGATCGAGCGGCGCGCGGAGCACGCGTAGGCCGGCGCTCCGCAGCACGTCGAGTGTGAGCAGGTACGATGGGGCTTCCACGACGACGGTATCGCCTGGTTGCAACAGCCCCCGACAGATGATGTACAAGCCCTGCTGCGCGCCAGCCAGGGTGAGCACGCTGCTCATATCGGTGGGCGCCCCCCGGTTCGTCATGTGCTGGGCAATCGCCTCGCGCAGTGGCCTATAGCCATGCCGATCTTCGTAGCTCAACGATGCGGCCGTGATGGGGACACTATGGATAAGCTCCTGTATGACGGCTGTTGGCTTCAAGTCCGGCGCCAACTCGCCCTGAGCCAGCGGGATGATGTCGGGGTGGTCGCGCGCCCGCGCGACTTCGGCGGCCAGCGACTTATCGTGCACGTACGTCCCACGGTCGAGCATCTCATGCCACTTGAACACTTTGCTCGCGCCGTCCGCGTCGCTATCAGGCCCAACGACGATCGTGCCGCCGCCCATGCGCCCCATGACCAAGCCATCCGCTTGCAGTTCTTGATAGGCGGCGACGACCGTGCTGCGGTTCAGCCCGAACCGGGCGGCGAGCGCGCGCTGCGGAGGGAGCCGCGCGCCCGGCCGCAGCGCGCCCGTCACAATTTGGTCGCGTACATAGACCATCAATTGACGATAGTACGGGATCGCGCTGTTCTCATCGGGCCGCCACGCAAAGTCGCCAAGCTCCATATCGTCTCCTTCCGTCACACCAACAATCACTACCATTTGTACCACAATCCCGATGAATGGGCGGCTCGGTCGGGTCATGGTCGCCGCATAATCATTGGTTGAGTCATATTGTACAGGTTTGGTTGGAGACAAGACAACCAAAGAGTGGTAGGGTAGAAACAAATAGCCGTATGAGTGTGCGAGTGGCGAGTGGAAGGAAGGCAATGACCATGCTATCCAGGAGCGATGTGTTGGGACGTATGCGCCAGACGGTTGCCAACGGGCAGCCGATTATCGGCGCCGGGGCCGGCACCGGGCTGTCGGCCAAGTGCGCCGAACAGGGCGGGGCCGATCTCATCATCATCTACAACTCCGGCCGCTATCGCATGGCGGGTCGGGGGTCGTGGGCCGGCATGTTGCCGTATGGCGACGCCAATGCCATCGTCGTCGAGATGGCGGCGGAGGTTCTGCCGGTGGTGCGGCACACACCCGTCCTGGCCGGCGTCAACGGCACGGACCCCTTCCGGCTGATGCCGCACTTCCTGCGCACGCTCCGCGACCTTGGCTTTAGCGGGGTGCAAAACTACCCCACGGTCGGCCTATTCGATGGCATTGTTCGTCAGCACCTGGAAGACACCGGGATGGGCTATGGCCTCGAAGTCGATATGATCCGGCAGGCGCGTGAACTGGATCTCCTCACCTGCGCGTATGTCTTCAACCCGCGAGAAGCGGAGCAGATGGCGTCGGCGGGCGCCGATATCGTGGTCGCGCATATGGGTCTCACCACCAAGGGGATGATCGGCGCGCAAACCGCGCTCACGCTACAAGAGTGTTGCGGGCGTATCCAGGCCATGCACGACGCGGCCAAGCGCGTCAATCCCGCTATCCTGGTCCTCTGCCATGGCGGACCGATCAGCGAACCGGAAGACGCGGCTGTCGTACTGGCCGGAACCGAGGGCGTCGCGGGCTTTTTTGGCGCATCGAGTATCGAGCGCATCCCGGCCGAACGCGCCATCACCGCGCAGGTGGAAGCCTTCAAGAGCATCCCTGTCGGACGCCCGACAGCGGAGACTCGTGCGGCGCACGCTCCATGCTCCGACGTCTCGACTTTCGAGACAGAGCACGCCGCGCTGTCCTCCACAAGAAGGGGCGATGTGACGGCGGACGGGTGGACCGCGCCCGCCGGGCACGGGCGTGATGAGAAGTAGCGCCCCCTGGGACCGCCGGCATCCTGCCGGCCTACCGTTGCCAGCAGGATCGGGGACCCCTCTGGGGAGTGGTCCCAGAGGGTACGCCGCCGCAAAGCAACCCTTTTAAGGCAGCACTAGCGTAACTGAGAGAGAAGGATCACGATGGCTGACAAGACGCTGCGGATCGTCCAAGTTGGCGTGGCGCCGACTGGCATTGGCTCCGCGTGGCTCTCGCTCATTCAAGAAGCCGCCGAGTGGGAGCTAGCCGGCGTGGTCGATGTGGTACCCGCGAATCGCGCACACGCGGTCGACCGGGCGGGCCTCGGCGCCGATCGTGGCTTTAGCTTGATCGACGAGGCGGCCCGGTCGATCGACTTCGATGCGGTCGTCGTGGCGGCGCCGTCTCCGTTGCACGCGGACCTCTGTAGCCAGGCGCTGCGGGCGGGGAAGCATGTGATCGTGGAGAAGCCGTTCGCGGTCGATTTCGAGCAAGCGCGCGCCGTCGTCACGCTGGCCGAAGAACGTGGTCTCCGCGTCATGGTCGACCAAAATTACCGCTACTTGCCCGACATGCAAGCGCTACGACAGGCGGTACAGGATGAGGTTGCCGGCAAACCAACCCACGTCGCGCTCACGTTCAATTACAACTGGCCCGCGCGTACCTACCAGTCGGCTATGTCCAATACCATGCTGCTGGAGATGGCCATCCACCATTTCGACGCGCTGCGCTTCGTGCTCGCCGGCGACGCACAGACCGCGCAAGGGCAAACGTGGCGGCCGCCGTGGACGCAGTACAGCGGCGACACCTGGGTAACCTGCTCGTTCGAGTTCCCGCGCGAGGTGCGTGCGCTCTACAGCGGCAGCCTGGAGGCGCCGGGCGCGCAAGACCCGTGGCAAGGCGTCTGGCGCATCGACTGCGAACGGGGCGCCCTGCACCTCGCCGATCTCGGGCGCGGCTACGGGCTCTACCTGAGCCGGTCCCCCGACACGTTCGACCTTCTCGCATCATTTGGCGCGCCGCCATCGCCCGGATCGGGAATCCCAGGGACGCTGCGCGAGTTCGCCGCGGCGTTGCGCGAGGGACGCCGCCCACAAAGCGATGGCCGCGACAACCTGCGCACGCTGGCGATGGCCTTTGGGGTCAGCCGCTCCTCGGCGGACGGACGCGCCGTCGCCCTGGAGCGGGAGTTCTTCGCGGATCAGGGAGCGACAGGGTCATGATCGCGGCAACAGTGCCTCGTACCAACAAACCATATCGCCGGAGGCTCGTGAAGCCCGAAACGGCCTGGGCGTATCTCTTCATCGCGCCACAGATCGTGGGGCTACTGGCGTTTGCCGTCTTCCCCACCATAGCCGTCAATAGGACTGAGCTTTACGCAGTGGGACTTGATCCACCCCATCCAATGGGTCGGTCTGTCCAATTACCACAGCCAGTTTTCCGATCCACTCTTCTGGCAATCGCTCCTCCAGACGATCTACTTCACCGCCGTGTCCATCCCGCTAACGCTGGTCATCGCGCTGCTGGCGGCCCTGGCCCTCAACCGCAAGATCGCCTTGCGGGCATGGTATCGCGCCGCTTTCTTTATGCCGGTCGTGACCTCGACGGTGGCCGTCGCGATCGTGTGGTCCTGGCTCTACAACCCCGATTATGGGCTCATCAACACGCTCCTTAGTGATATCGGCATCACCGGTCCGTCGTGGTTAGCAGACCTCAACTGGGCCATGCCGTCTATCATCATCGTCAGCGTCTGGCAGAGCTTCGGGTACAGCATGGTCATTTTTCTCGCCGGCCTGCAAGGTATTCCCGCTCATCTCTACGAAGCAGCCCAAATCGATGGCGCGGGGCGCTGGCAACAATTCCTCCACGTCACCATCCCCATGTTGTCGCCGACCTCGTTCTTCCTGGTCGTGACAGGCATGATCTCGTCCTTTCAGGTCTTCAACCAAATCTACGTCATGACACAGGGCGGGCCGGCGGATGCGACGCGCGTCCTGGTCTACCAGATCTACGAGTTGGCCTTTCAGTTGTTCAAGTTTGGTGACGCCTCGGTCGTGACCATCGTCTTGTTCGCGATTATCCTGGCCGTCACGCTGATCCAGTTCCGCTTCGCGCGGTGGGTGACCTATGAATAAACTGGCCGGGGGCATGAATGACGCGGGCGGAGCGACGCTCACGGCTCCGCGTACCAGGCGGGTGATGGGCCGCTACACGGTGGTCACAGTGATCGGACGTTTGGCGTTCCATGTCGTCTTGCTGGCGGCGTGTATCGTCGTTCTGCTGCCGTTTATCTGGATGTTCTCGACCTCGCTCAAGGCCGAGGGGGACGTTTTCGTCTTCCCGCCCCAGTGGATCCCGCATCCCGCGCACTGGGACAACTATGCGCAGGCGTGGAATGCGCTGCCGACGGGGCTCGCCTATATCAATAGCATCAAAATCTCCACGCTCGTCACCGTCGGCGGCCTACTCACCTGCTCTCTGGCCGCGTATCCATTCGCCAAGATGCGCTTCCCTGGCCGCGATGTCATCTTTATCGTCTTGCTGGCGACGCTGATGATCCCGCAACAGGTGACTCTGATCCCGCTGTTTATCATCTTCAAGCAACTCCACTGGATCGATACGCACTGGCCGCTGATCGTCCCGCCGATCTTGCAGAATCCGTATGGCGTCTTCATGTTGCGGCAATTCTTCCGCACCATCCCCAGCGACCTGGAAGACGCCGCGCGGATAGATGGAGCTAACCCCTGGACGATCTACCGCAAGATCGTGCTGCCGCTCTCGGTACCGGCGCTCGTCGCCCTCGGGATCTTCATCTTCCTCTACAACTGGAATCTCTTTCTCACGCCGCTTATCTACCTCAATAGCCAGGACAAGTTCACCGTGCCGATGATATTGACGTCTTTCCAGGCCGACTATGGCGCGAACTGGGCCTTGCTGATGGCGGCCTCGACGGTAGCGCTCGTCCCCGTGCTCATCGTCTACCTGATCGGTCAGCGCTATTTCATCGAAGGTATCGCACTGACCGGGCTGAAAGGTTAATGAGAAGAGGAGAGGAGGTGGACTAATCACCGCATGATGGGCTAGCTGTTTTGTACGATAATTGACCTGGCCGCAGGCCGGGAAAGGATGAATGGTATCATGACGCACACACTGACACGTCGGAATCTTCTCAAGTCCGCCGCCGCGACCGCGGTAGGCGTGAGCGCGTTGCCGCTGCTGAACCAGGCCGTACCGGCCGCAGCGCAGACGCGGTCGCGCGCCTCGACCCACTTGACCTACAGCACCATCGCCAACGCCGCTGAAATATCGATCTTCAAGAACCTCAGCAATCAGTTCAATAAAACACACCCCAATGCCCAGGCCAGCTTCCAGCTTGTCCCGGGCACCTGGGAGGACTACAATCGCAAGTTGGTCACGCAGGTGGCCGGCGGGACCGTGCCGGACGTCACGCGCGGGGCCATCATCTACCGGCCGTCCTACGTTTCGAAGGGCTACGTCGAGGACCTGATGCCGTACGCCGAGAAGTCGCACTTCCCCTTCGACCAGTATTTCAAGTCGCCGTTCGGGGGCTATCTGGTCGACAACCATCTGTGGGGCGTGCCGGTCGGTATCTATGACATGGCCATGTACTATAACAAGACCATGTTTAAAGAGGCCGGTATCCCCTTCCCTTCCACCGACTGGGAGAAAGGCTACGACTTCGATCAATTTCTCTCCGTGGCCCGCAAGCTCACGAAAGGGTCGGGGGTACGCAAGCAGTATGGCGCCCAGATGCTCACGGACTTCCGTTGGTTGATCCACTTCCTCTGGTGGAGCGGCGGGGACTTCCTCAGCGCCGATCATAGCAAATGCGTGATAGAGTCATCCCAGGCCATCGAGGGCCTGCAGTATCTGCACGACTTAATGTTCAAGTATCAGGTCTGGCCCAATCCCGAAACGATCAAGGACGGCACTGTAGAGGCCGGACTATTCACCAGTGGACGCGTCGGCATGATGCTCGACGGCATGTGGTCGATGCCACTCATGAAGACGATCAAGAACTTCGAGTGGGGCGTGGCGCCCCTGCCGCGCAACAAGAAGATCGCCACCGGCTACTACATCGACGGCTGGTTCGTCCCCAAGGGCGCGCCCAACCCCGAGCTCTCCTGGGAGTTGATCTCCTCCTTCATGAGCGCGCAGACCGAGGATTATCTCGCCCACCAGTCCGACCTCGGCATCCCTATGCTCATGTCTACCGCCAAGAAAGATGCCAACGTGCTGTTCAACCCACTGCCGCCGAACGAGCAGAAGGTGTGGCTCGATTCGCCCAACTACGGGCACCAGTTCCCCTGGACGCCCAATTTCGCCGATGTTCAACAGGTGCTGTCACGCAACTTCGACCTCTTCTCACTGCAGAAAACAGACGCCAAGCAGACGGCCAAGAACATCGCCCAACAGGTGCAGCCGCTGCTCAATCAGCTCACCCCTGCTGAAAGGAAGGCCTAACGTATGCCCATTGCCAAGCCAAGAGGCGAGAGTCCCGTACCGGAGTGGAGCGACATCATCCATTACGGCATCAATACGTTGAAGCCGGGTGATACCGTCGAACTTCACTACCATGACGCCAACGAGTACTGGGTGATCATCAGCGGCCGTGGAACCTGCACGACCGAGGGCGACACCTACGAGATCGGGCCGGGCGACATGGTCTTGACTCGGATGGGCGATGAGCATTCGCTCGTGGTCCACGAGCACATGGTCTCCGTCTATCTCTATGGCCCACTCAAGCCGGGCGGCGTCTTCGGCCATCTGCACCGCTAACCGCCGACGCCCTAACGATGTGGGCCATCAGGGACCTGCGACTGCGGTCGCATGGCAAACCAACGCCGACTGCGGTCGGTTGTCGCCCTGTCGCGCGACGTTCCGACCCGCGTCCGGCACCGCAGCGCCCATGGTTTGCCATGCGACCGCAGTCGCAGGCCAACGGCTCCTACCATCACTCTGGAGGGATGCACCCATGTAGCATTAATGAGGAGGGAAAGGTATCATGCGCGTCGCCGTTACCGGGGCTAGCGGGGGGCTTGGACGCTACGCCGTCGCCGATGTGCTGGCGGCTGGCCATGAGGCGCGGGGCATCGACCGCGTCCTACCGGACGAACAGCGTTGCCCGTTCATCACGGCCGATATCCGCGACCTCGGCCAGATGTGCGGCGCGCTGGCCGGCTGCGACGCGATCGCGCATTTGGCCGCGATCCCCAGCCCCGGCGGCCACACGCCGGAGGAGCTATTTAGCGTCAACGCCCTGGGTACCTTCAACGTTCTGGATGCCGCGCGCCTGCTCGGCGTCAGGCGCGTCGTGACCATCTCGTCGGCCGCCGTGCTCGGGCACGCCTTCGCGGAACGCCAGCCGGTCCCCCTCCACTACTTTCCCATTGACGAAAAACATGACCTTGCCCCGGAGGACGTGTACGGACTCTCCAAGCTGGTTGGCGAGGAGATGTGCCGGACGTTCCACCGCCATACCGGCGGCGCCGCCGTCAGCCTGCGCTTTCCTATCCTCTGGAACAGCCGCACGCAGCCCGATCGTTTAGAGAAGCTTGCCGGCGAGGAACAGCGTGGGCTGTTCACACTCTGGGGCTATATCGAGGTCAAAGACGCGGCCCGCGCGTGCCGCCTGGCCCTTGAAGCGCCAAACCTCGGCGCCGAGGCGCTGTACGTGGCCGCGCCGGACACGTTCTCGCCCGTGTCAAGCGCCGCCCTGGTACGACGGTATTTCCCCGCCGCGTCCATACACAACGGCGACGAGCAAGGGCATTGGTCGCTCCTTGACTGTAGCCGCGCCGAGCGCCTGCTAGGTTTCACCGCCCCGGCGCGCCATGCGCCCGTCGCGGACGACAGGTGACGTATCATAGCAAGCACCAGACACAGGATGAGCGTCTCATTGGGACGATTCCGCGCACAGGGCAAGCTACGGGCGCATGGCAGCGCGTTGCTGGTTATCGCCCTGTGGTCGGCTACCTATGTCCTCACGAAGATCGCGTTGGCGGAGATGGGGCCGATATCCCTGGCCCTGTTCCGCAACGGCATCGCGATGATCGTCCTGGTGGTCTGGTTTCTCGCCACAAAGCCGGCGAAGCCGCTGCCCCGTAGGGCCGACTATCCTATCCTCTTTGGCCTCGGCGTGTGTGGCGTGGGATTCTTTTACATGCTGCAGAACATTGGGCTACGCTACACGACGGCGACGGATACAGCGCTTTTGGTTACCGCGTCTCCGGCGATCGTCGCGGCGCTGGCCGTGTTCGTGCTTGGTGAGCCCTGCGGCCCGCGTCGCGCCCTTGGCATTGGCCTGGCCTCACTGGGGGTGGTGACGCTCGCGCTCGGCGGGTCTACCGCTGCCCATACAGCGCTGAACGGAGGTGGGCGCGCCTTCGGTGATACGGTGATCGCGCTCACGGCGGTAGGCTGGGCGTTATACACCGTGTACGGCAAGAGCTTGCTCGCGCGCTATTCGACGCTGGCGCTCACCACGTACACGACCGTGTTGGGCACCGTGGTGCTGATACCGCTCGCCGCGATAGAAACCATCAATCATCCCAGCCGTCCCGTTAGCCTACTGCTAGTCGCCTGCGGCCTCTATCTCGGCGTGTGTGGCTCGGCGATCGGCTACGTGCTCTGGAACCACGCATTGCGCCTCTTGCCGGCGGGCACGGTGAGCGCCTACCTGTATATCCGCCCGCTGTTCACCGCCATATTGGCCGCGGCCCTGCTCAATGAGCGGCCAACGGTTACCACCGGGGCCGGCACCCTGCTCATCATTGTAGGCGCCACGCTATCCTTCACCCGTTAACCCTGTCGGCCTGCGACCGTCAGGGCCATTTCATTCTCGTAAGAGACCGCTGAGGGCGAGAGCGACCGCCGGTTGGGCGGCGCAGTGGCGGCAGGCGGCGGCGATGTTGGGCTCGTGGGCGTGGCGGAAGAGGCCGATGGCCGTGGTGCGCACAGTGGCCAGGATCGCGGGGATGGACCCGGTGCGCACCGGGGAGCGGTCCTCATCGAAGGTGACATCGCGCACCCAATGCACCTCGTTCTCGCTGTGCCAGTGGCCGCGCAACAGGCGTAGCAGCGCCGGGGCGCTCATCCGCTCGGGGCGACGGCTGGTCACGCCGTACGTCACCTCGTGCCGCTCCCGCCCCGACTTCTTGTGCGTCGTGTGGCGCTCAATCATGAAGACCTGCCGCGCGCCAGGCCAGTCGCAGTCCCCTGGGAGCACAGCGCGCGCCGTCACCCGCCGCCGCTCAATGCGCCCATGGCCCAGGTCCACCGTGCCGGCCGTGGTCAGGGGCGGGCCGACAGGGGGCGGTGAGGCCAGGAGCACCTCCGCGTCGTCGCGTAGGCGCTCTTGGTTGTCCTTGGCCACCATCACATAATCGCCCCCGCCGTCCACGATGGCGCGGGCCGCGGCGCGCTGGGTCAGCCGTGCGTCCATCGTCTACACACGCCCCTCCACGACCAGGGCGCGCTGCAGTTCGTGGAACACCGGGATCTCGTTGGTCTTCGCGTCCACCGCCTGCTGCCCCAGCGGCAGCCCCAGGCCCTGGCTCACCGCGGCGCGCAGGTGGCTGCCCGCCGCCCCTTGCGTGCGGCTCCCACGCAACGCCTTGCCGTCCACCGCCACCGCTGTCGGCCCCGCCCCCGGCGCGACCGCCACCGCCGTCAGGACCTCCTCCGCCCACGCCCCGCTGGCCGCCTCGAACGCCACCCGGTCGAGCCCGCGCAACGCCCGGTCGAGCGTCGCCGCGCGCGGTGGCGTCGGCCGCGTGAAGCCAAGCGCCTCCATGCACCCCGCCCCCTAGTTGCGCCCCCATGCGGCCATCGCCCCATAGCTGCGGTACCCGCACAGCGTCGCCACGCAGACCAGTGCCAGGATTGCCACCAACGGGTGGCGCTTGCCCCGCGCCTGGCGCGCGTCCTCGATTTCTGCTAAAACCTCTATAAGCGGACGGGTAGGCTGGCTCATCCTCTGCGACCTCCGTGTTCCAGATGTTTGTGCAGCGTCAGCCTACCTCATCCGCTCTCCTTTTGTCTTGTCCCCCGAGAATGAAATGGCCCTGTGCGACCGTGCCCACCCTTGACAGCGCGGCCACCGCGTAGTACGATGGACCCATCGACAACCGATTACGTAACCGATTTTCTGAGGTAGCGATGGTGACGGCGGCGATGGCGACGATGAAGGACGTGGCGAAGCGCGCCATGGTGTCCAAGGCGACGGTGTCTCATGTGCTCAACGGCACGCGCTTCGTGCAGCCCGAGACGAGTGCGCGCGTGCGCGCGGCCATCCAGGAGCTCGGGTACGAGATGAATGGCACGGCGCGCAGCCTGCGCGTTCGCATGACCTGCACGCTTGCCTTTATCGTGCCCGACCTCGGCAACCCGTTTTTCCCCGAGATGGCCACGGTCATTCAACAGGAAGCGGCCCGCGCCGGCTATGATGTCGTGATCTATAGCACCGATGTGCCGCATGGGAGCGGCACGGAGTTGTTGCAGCACTACCTGCGCGCGATCCGCCGCAAACGCTACGACGCCGTGATCTACGCCGAAACCCTGCCCGTAGCGGCGACATCCCGCCAACGGTTGATCGATACGGGCACACCCGTGGTCTTGATCGGGGGCACAGCCCATCCCCAGGCCGATCGCGTCTACATCGACGATTACGCGGCCGCGCGCGACGTCATGGTCTATCTCGCCGACAAAGGGCACAGGGTTATTGCCCATATCACCGGCGCCCCCGACATGGCGTCGTCCGACGACCGCCGGCGCGGCTATCGCGATGGCCTGGCCGCCGTGGGGATCGCCCCGTCCCCGGACCTGGAGACCCCCGGCACGTTTTTGCGCGACGGCGGCTACACGGCCATGCAGCGCCTGCTGACCCAGCCCCGACGGCCAACCGCGGTTTTCGCGGCCAACGACTTGACCGCGCTCGGGGCCATGCGGGCCTGCCACGACGCGAGCGTGCGTGTTCCCGAGGATATCGCCATCGTCGGTTTTGATGACATCGCTTTTGCCGCCGATACGCGGCCGGCCTTGACCACGGTCTACCATGGCCAACGGGAGATTGGGCACGAGGCCGTCCGCCTGGCCCTGGCGCGTATGCGCGGCGAATGTCCGGAGGAAAAACAAACGGTCATTGTCCCGCACCGCCTGGTCGTGCGGGACTCGGCGTGACCCATGATCGTGTGATCGTGCCGGCGGCTGCTTTAGGGGCGCGGCACGAATAGATACACGATAGAAGCGATAGGAAGGGGGTGATGAAGAGAGAGGGGAGTGGCCTCACGGTAGACGTCACATCGCTTGTGACAGGTCCGCTGAAGGAATCGTGGACTCTTTAAAGCTTGGTTTTTTAGCCGCACGTCGATCCTTCACGAAGGAGTAAAGGAGTACATCCCATGGCTACACCGACAGGTCCGACAGATCCAACCGTAGGAACAACGCACGACGCGCCCACTACCATGGAGACGACGGGGACACAGACGTCCCGCAAAGAGTTTTTAGGGACGGCCGCGAAGGCCGTTGCTGGCGCGGCCGCTGCGGGGGCTGGCCTCGGCGTCGCGCCCGCCCTGGCCGCCGGTTCGCGCCGCCTGCCCGAGATTATGCGCAAGGGTAGCCCGGTCACGCTGACCTACTACTTCGGCGCCAATGCCGCCGAGGCGCAGACGCGTCAGAAAATCATCAACCAGTTCATGGCCGCCAACCCCGACATCAAGATCGTCAACCAGCTCGACCCCAACACTCCTGGCGCGCATCTGCAGAAGTTCAACAGCGAGGTCGCCGGCGGCAAACCGCCAGATCTGACGATGTCGTGGGAGCTCGACTACAGCCCCTATGCCAATCGTGGCGTCTTGCTTGACCTCAATCAGTTCATCAAGAGCGACAGCCAGTTCCAGCATGAGGTCCTCTCCCAGGAGTATCCGGCCGTGCTCGAGATGTTCTCATCGAACGGGCGCCTCTACGTGCTGCCGGAGCAGGTGACGGACACGGTGCTCTACTACAACAAGGACCACGTCGCCGCAGCCGGCCTGAAGATGCCGACATCCTGGAATGACAAGACCTGGACCTGGGACAAGTTCCTCAGTTACGCCCAGAAGCTGACCCAGAAGCGCGGCAGCCGCGTCACCCGCTACGGCTACGCCGAGATGTGGGTCTGGGGTCTGACCGCCTGCAACGTCGTCGCCGCCGCGAACGGAGGCAACTGGTTCTCGCAGCCGGTCCATCCCAGCGCCGGCGCCAGCAACCTATCGGACCCCAAGATTTCCCAGGCGGTACAGTGGTACGCCGACCTGACCAATAAGTCCAATGTGGCCGCCTCGTTCCAGGCGCTGACGTCGGATGCCGGGTTCCAACAGTTCATGACCGGCCGCGCCTCCATGGGCATCGTCGGGCACTGGTTCTACAACGCCTTCGCCGGGACCAAAGGCCTGAACTTCGATATCGCGCCCGTCCCGATCGGGCCCGGCGGTGACGCCTACTCGCGCACGAATATCGGTGGGACGGGCATCTCCATCCTCGCCAAGACGAAGTATCCCGAGCAGTGCTGGCGCTTCGTCAAGTATTGGGCCGGCCTACAGGGCCAGCAGGTGATCGCGCAAACGGGTTTGTGGGTGCCGGCCCTCAAAAACATCGGCCAGTCGGCGGCGTACAAGCAGTCCAATGGGGCCATGCAGCACGCGACGAACTTCACCACCGTGCTGCAAGAGGGCTACGTCCATTCCCTGCCGATCAGCCAGGCCTGGCCCGAGTTCAATATCCCCTGGACCAATGAAATGAACAATATCTGGGAGGGCAAGAAATCCGTGGCGCAAACGATGCCGGCCCTCGATAAGACCATCAACGCCGACATCAAGAAGTACGCCTGATACACGGCCCTCACCCCCCACCCCATGGCTAACTAGCCCCTCGCCCTAACCGCGGGCGACGGGCTAGCGCGCCTCTCCCGCGTCAGGGAGAGGGGGAGGCTAAGGATGGATGTCACGGTAAGCTCCCCTCGCCCCTTGAGGGAGAGGGGAGCGGGGGTGAGGGCAAGCCCCCACAACTAGAAAGGGATCATTCGTGGCTGTTGTAACGTCCCGACCACGCGCGTCCGTACGACGAAAAGGCGACTGGCGGCGCGCCGTCCGTAAATACGGGCCGGCGTACCTGTTCCTCGCGCCGAACTTCCTGGGCGTGCTGGTCTTTATCGTCTTCCCCGTCTTCTTCGCGCTCTACATGAGCTTCC
>JAABUV010003597.1_pt1 | contig 19551 bp, 3 predicted proteins | sample 5559971 | NCBI WGS metagenome assembly JAABUV01 (sample SAMN10711881, study PRJNA513362) | rock metagenome | isolation source: Antarctica rocks | place: Antarctica: Victoria Land, Knobhead nord | collected 2015-12-19
TATTTATAAGTAATCTCCTTACTATTAATAATAATATTAATATCTAAAAAAGCCCTACTACTAATAAAGATATATTATATTAGAAATATAATTATACCCCTAGAAATACTATTAATAATTTAGTTAAGAATATCTATATTAATATTAGGATAAATATCTCTTAAAGGGTTTATCTATTAGAACGGGCTATTTTTACTATTATTAATAAAGATATTACTAGTATTAATACTAAGATAATATTATATATCCCTAGTAATATAATAATATACTAGAGTATTAATTATATTATATTAGAAGAAGATAATAAACTCTTCTCCCCTAAGTACTTTTATAGGTTTTATAAACCCTCCCTACCATCTTATAAGCTATATATTAAGCTAGGCGTACTAGTTATACTACTAAGAAACCTTAATCTATTATATCTATATAATAGGACCTAATTATAAGTAATAAGATATAGTAAGTATATCTTTAAAGGGGAGATTATAAGTGGTACCTATAACGGCGAGAAGGTAATACTATTTAAGACGCTATTATAATCTAAAGAAAATAATAGGTAGATTCCTACCCCTTTTATTTATAAGTAATACCCTATCTAACTAGTATTTATTATAACTATTAATAAATTATAAGGCTAATTAATAAAGTATATAAGTATTAACTTATAAACTAGGCCTACTTTTAGCTATAATTAATTATACGTAGCTCTATTATAAGTAATAAGATAGAGAAACCTCTATATTATTAGGCCTAAAACTCCTAAATATATATCTAGCTAAATAATAAGAAATATTATATATAAGTAGGTATTATTATATAATAGATAGACTACCCCTAATATATTAGTTATAACTTATTATTAACGCCTAGATCCTATTAATAGCTACTTAGCAGCTTATAAGAATATTAATTATAATATTAGAAGTATAAAAACGGCCTAATATTATACTTAGTTATATAGTTTAATTTCTATATTAGACTATAATATTAGACTTTCTAATAATAAAAATAAGCTATTCTACTATTTAGTTTATTAAATACTACTAGGTAAACTTTAAAGGGCTAGATAAATACTAGGTCGTACTAACTCCTATATCTAATAGATTCCTTTATATTAATATAATAAATCTAGTAGGACTATTAATAGTTATTATAAGAGTATAAAAGATATATTATAATATAAGGGATATAATAATTTAAGAATTCTATTAAATAGTCTAGTAGTATAGAAGTTATTAATAGAATAGAATATTATTATACTAGATATCCTATAATTAATTAGGTACCTAGTAGATAGTATTAGTCTTTTAATACTTCTATCTTAATAATAATAATATCTTTTCCTAATAATAACTAATATAATAAGTTATCTAATAATAGTATACTTAGTTATACCCTATTAGTCCTAAATAGTAACGTTATAATAGAGTTATAATATAAGTAGGCCTAATAACTATTTATTAATACTCTAATACTAGGTAACTATTATAAATAATCCCTTAGATCTAAAATTAATATTTTTTAGTAATATTTACCCTATATCTCCTATAATACTTAAGGGGGGTCTTAGTATCTATAAAAGTTTATATAAATATCTATAATATTTAGACTTAAATTTACCTTATAACTATTATTACTTACTAATAAATAAAAAAATTATACTTTTAAGTATACTTTTCCTAAGTAAAAATCTTGAATTTTTATAGGCATTTTCTAGTTTATTATATAGTAGATTATAAGGCTATAAAATTCTTTAGTATTATTATAAGATATAAGAAGAATATTAAGAATCCTATCTAATAAATTAGAATTCTTAATAGAGTTAGTTATTTAAAGTCTTAATAATATATTAGGGATTATATTTAATTTCCTAGATTTATAATATAATTCTAAATTAAATAAAGAAAGGTATTAAGAAGCTTATATAAGCTAGAGATTTAATTTATTTATACTTACTTATAATTCTTAAGATAGACTACTTTAATATTAGAATAGTAGTAGAATAATTAGTATAAATAATTATAAATAGTTACCTATAAATTTAATTTAATTATATACTAAACCTTCCTAATAACTTATATAATACTAGTAACTTCTAATTTAGTAGGCTAATAGTTCTTCTCTATATTATTAAGATAATAACTAAAAAATATAATAAGCTAAATATTAATCCTTATAAAAGACCTTAATAATTATATAAAATCTCCTTTTATATAGTATATAATAGCTATAAATCCTACTACTTTTAAAGTATTTAAATTTACATATAAAACCCTATTATAATTATAGTAAATAAGAAATTAGGGAGTCTTAAAAGTATCTTATAAATCCTAAAAGGCGCTAAGCTCCTCTTATATAAGCTTATAAAAAATTACTTTAATTACTTTCCTTTTTTATATATAACCCTTTATACCTATATTAAGGCCCTTATTAAAGATAACCTTTCTTTTTTATAAGGGGTCTACCCTTTATATATATCTCTTAATTAATAAGTAGAGCTAATTAGTTAATCTAAGAAATATTTCTAGGTTAGCTAGGTTCTATAGAAATTATAATAAAGTAATAGTAGTAATTTTCTCTTTTATTATAAATATCCCTAGGCTATTAATATACTATCCTAGTAGAGTAATAGATAGATAGCTAATAAATAACTTTATAAAAGAAAGGCTTACTTATTTTTAATAAAAGAGATTTAAAACTTTATATAAATAACTTAGATATTCTTATAAAGTATATAAATAGATAATATTATTATTAATATAAGCCTTTATAAACTCCTAATATTCTTATAGTATAATATTAGTTTATTATTATATATATAATAGAGAACCCTAATAACTTATAAGGGTTATAAATAATTATTCTTAATTCTAATAACTTATTATTATAAGCTTATACTAATCCTTTATTTATACTTAGAATTAATAGAACTATCTTATAATATTAATAACCCTATACTAATACTATTATATTAACTTATAAGGGGAGTAGATATATATTATTCTTTATAATTTTATTAAGCTTTTATATATTAATTATAATATAGCCTTTTTACTTATAGGAGTATTATATTAAATTATAAAGTAGGGATAGCTAAATAAGGTTAGCTAATCTAATTATATAAGTTTTCCTTAGGCTTAAAATTTATTAAAGGTCTTATTAATAATATCTTTATCCTTTTACTTAAGAGGATATACTTATATAGGCTTAAATAATATATTTAGCTTTAATAGAATTAATATTTATTATTATTCTAGGATATTAATTATATCTCTATTATTTATAAAAAGATCTTAATATAATTTAATAATTTTAGTTAATTAATTTATAATATATACTTCTTTATAGATTCTAACTCTATTCTTAAGTATATTCTTAAGACTAGGGTTAATAATAGTACTTAATTCTATATAAAGAGCCTAATTAATAAATATAATAAATATTGTAAATATTTTAAGAGCCTTCTTATTAATTATAATTAATAAGGATATAGTTAATATAATTCATGAAATAGCTATTATAATAATTTTAGCCTATTTACCCTTCTAACTATTACGCTAACTACTAGTTATAAGGCTAGAATAGTATATATTAATTATAAATTATCTATTATAATAAAATTCCTTTCTAATTCCTAATCTTACCTTCTTAGGAATAAAGATATCCTTATTAATATTATTTTTAATAAAGACCTTCTTAAGAGAAGAATAATATAAGTAAATATACTACTAGCGTACCTAAGATTAAGATTATATAAAGGTTTAAAGAGTAGGTCTTAATTATTTAGTAAAGTCCTATTAAAGATAACTACTACTAAGGTAGTAGTCTTTATAAGAATTAAGAATTTTTTCTTATTCTTAATTACTTATTTTACTAATAAAGAGTAAATTTAAGTATTTATTAGGATTTTAATATTTTAATAGTTATTAATAGTAATTTATTATTTTATAAACCTTAATACTATAGCTTTTAAAGTAAGAATATCTACTTCTATTAATATTTAAACTTTTAAGTTATTATTTATATAAATTTCTCTAGTAATATATATAATTATAAGCTTTTTATTAACTAAATTATAAAGAAAGAAAGTTATAATAGTAAATTTATTAAAACAATAATTTTAATAAATTTGAAGCCCTTAATAGGGATATTAAAGGATATAGTTTTAATCCTTATACTAGTAGGAATAAAAGTTATATCTATAATTAATATTATATATCTTAGATTAGAATAGACTTTAATATCTTTATTATTAGTAGTCTATTTAATAGTTATAATAGTATAGTAATAGTTCTTAAAAGTATAACCTATCCTTTATATAACTACTACTAATAAAATAATTATAGTAGGATCCCTTATAAAATAACTTATAGATTTAATATTTACTAGAGTATCTACTACTAATAGAGTAATTATTAAAGGCTTTAATAAAGTAGTCTTCTAGTATTAATTATAAAGGTAATTAAAGAGTTTATTCTTTAATAGGAATCTTAGATAGTAGTAATAATATTTATAATCTAAAGAAGGACTAGTCATAAAGAAATAATCTCTAAGGTTATAATTATTATCTATTTTAATATCTTCTATTATTAATACTTAATAATATTATAAGGTTTCTTCCTAAGATAGTTTATAAAAACCTTTTTAATAAAAATTAAAGGGCTTATAAGTAAAATCCTAGTATAATCCTTCCTATTTATAACCTTAAGGGCTTTAAGAAGGCTATCCTATAAAGGCTTCCTTAATAGTAGCTTAATAGACTTATAAAGGTCTTAGAGGCTATTATTATTATTCCCCTTATAATTTAAAGGGAAAGTAATTTCCTTAATTTTAATTTTAATTCCCCGTAAATTAAAGACTTTATTAGGGTTACCTATTAAAAGAATTAGACCTATTTAATAATACTAATATAGTTATTTAAAGTCTTATAAGTTATATTAGAAGGATATAAATATTTACGCCCTAATTATCCTATTAATAGCCTTAGTAGGGTTAATAGCCTAGTAGAGGCTTTTAGTACTAATTATTATAATAAGTATTATTATTAGTTTATAACTATAATTAAAAAGGTAGGGACTACTAGAAAGGCTATTATAATTAAAATCAAAATTAAAATCAAAATTAAAATCAAAATAGTTAAAATAGAGATTAATCCCTATTATACTATTTTTATTAAGATAATTTTAAATATTAAGAGGTATAATTCTACTATTAATACTTCTTATAATCTAATAAGGTAAAGAACTTATTATTATTTAATATTATTATTTAATTTAAGGATATTACGCTAGAATTCTATAATAAGATTATTTAAAATAAGAAGAATATAATCTTTTATTATTTTAATCTTTAAATCCTTAATAGCTCTTATAATAGTTTAAGAGTACTTCTAAGGCTCTCTCTATTAAAAAGTATCTTATATAATATACTTCTTATATATTAATAGTAATATATTTATATTAATATAATATAAGGCCTTCTACTATTATATTAATTGATAATACTATTTATTTATATTATAAGTAATAAGATATTTATTACCTTTTTTAAGCTTAATAATATACTATCCTTAGGTAGTTCTTTAAAGATATGATTAAAGCTTTATATAAATAATTATATTACCCCTTACTTAAATAATATCCTTAATATAATTTATAAATATATAAATATTATAAAAATAGGTAGTCTTACTAGTATATTTAATATTAAAGGCGGTATTTATAGATTATTATTATAAAAGGGATTAAAATATCTAATATTATTAGGATTAAAGTAGGGAGTACTATTATTATAAGGTACTCTAGGAGGTATATTAGGATTTATAAGTCCTAGCGCTAGTAGTAGGGCTAGTAGTATAATACTAGTAATTATTTCTTATAACTTAGTATATTAAGCCTTAATAAACCCTATATTCTTACTTATAACTAGATATTATACTAGTTTAATAGGCTATTTATATATAACTTCTTTAATAGAAGTCTTATAAGTTATAGGATTAATATTAAAATTTAGTAATATAATACTTAATATTATTAAGGTTATTTTTATAAGTAACTTAATATTAAATAAAGTAAGAGTAGAAGATATAGTAATAAGTATTTTAATTAATAAAAATCTCTTAAGGCTATTTTTAATTAATAATAACTAATACTTTATAAAATATAATAAGAGTTATAAGAGACTTTAATAATACTTAATACTTATAATAAAATATTTAATTACTTTTTAAAAGGCGGGGCTATTAGTAGCCTAATTAAATAGATAGAAGGATAATTTTATTAAGGTAATATATTAATTACTTAACTTAAACATCCCTAGTTATAAGGAAACTTATAATAAGTAATAATATAATTAATATAATACCTAATAATCTCTAATACTTTATAAATATATATTTTATTTATATCTTAAATAAACTTATAAATTTAATTTACTAATATAATAATATAATAATTAAGGGGTAGTAGTAATTAAGCTACCTTAATAGCTTCCTTTTAAAGAAAGGCTTCTTAGATCTTAGGGAAGAAATACTAAAAAAGTAATATACTTATATAAAATTTAATAAAAGAGGCTATTAAAGTCTTTAATACTTAGTAAGTTAAAGTAATATAAGGTTATACCTAAATATAATAGTAGAATATTCTATTAGGGCTTATTACTATTCTAATAGATAATAATAAATAGAGATAGATTAATTATAAGGAAATAGGCTTCTTTATACTATTAAAAGACTTTAGGGATTATTAGTATTATAAGGGTAGCTTTAATATTTTAGTAGTTTAAAATAATTAATTAGTATTATAAAGCCTTTTATATAATATTACTACTATATTAATAGGGACTATTTTAATTTATATAAATTAATTAATTAAGAAAGGTATTAAGGCTATTAAGAATAATAAAGTATTAGGGAGGTAGAAGCTATTCCGCTATTACTAAGTAAAACGTATAAAGTAGAATAGATTCTATATTAGCCTTATTATTATTAAAACTCCTTATACTAGATATAATATATAAAGTAATTAAGAGGGGCTTAATAAAGGGATATAACTTTTTAAAGTATAAGAGGTAGAAGAGGAATAGGATTTTAATATAATACTTTAACTATTAATAATATAAGTATATAATAGGATAATATAAGAGCCTAATATAATATAGAATTTATATTAATAAATATAAGTTAAAGGAATATAAAATAAAAGAAGAGGTAGTTAAAAGATATAATAATTATAAAAAGAATAATTGTATAACTTAATAATAAAGATGTAAGATTAAAGTAAAGAAGTTTAATAAACTTTATTAAAAGATAGTAGAGAAAAAGGTATATAAAAGCTTTATAAAGGGAGATAAGTAATAGAATACCTAGAACTAAGTAGCCTTAAGAGAAGTAGATAATAATAGTAGTAAAAAAGAAGAAGAAGCTTATAATAAGATTTAAAGACCTTAATAAAGTTATAATATAAATAGATTTTAAAGAGGATATAAGGGAAAGGGGAATTATACTACTATTAATAATAATATTATAAAATAGGTTAAAGAGGCTAATTAGTCTTTTAGTAATAGAGATAAGCTAATAAATATTAAAAGATATATTAATATAAGAGGCCCTAATTATTATAAGGGTAAGGGACTAGGTTATATAAAATATTTAATAGGAATTCTTATAAGGGCTTAAAAGGTAATAAAGATAATATAATATAATATATAAAGGAAGTAGACTATAATAATAATAATAATAATAATAATAATAATAATACTAAAGGATAAAGAGATATAATAAATAAATATCCTAGCTATCTAGAAACTATTATATATAAAGAGTATAAAGTTAATATATACTTTAAATAGAAGAGTATTTCACTTAATATATAAAATAGGAAGGGATATAAGCGCTTATTTCTTTATTTATAAATACTAAAATATTAATAAATAGGGAGTTGAATTTATATTAGAAGACTTATACTCCTTAGAGATATAAACTATAAAGAAGGAAGGAAGAGTACTATCCAGGCCTTCTATATAAATTATTAACCGTTAATAAACTATTAATTAACTAGAATAGGCTATTAATAGAATTTCAACCGTTAATAAAACTACATATTAACAGGTAAAAACCTTATATAAACCTTATATAAGCTATATTTAGAGGCTTAACTAGAGGAGGCTAGGAAGTTCTTATATTAGAATAAACCGTTAATTAATAGTTAATAAACCGTTACTAAACCTAGTATTAAACCGTTAATTACTAATAAGTAAACCCTATTACATTACCTATATAAACTATAGATACTACGTGATAAAGATTTAAAGTTTAAGGTTCGGCGCTAAAAGCGGGTAGCTCGGGATATCCCTAAAGAAGTAATTAGCTACGCTATAAACTTTATTTCAGGATAATTAAGGTTTAGAGAATTCAGCATATAAAGGCTAGTTAATATAATATATATAGAGTACCTTAAGGACTTAGAAGAATTTTTATTATAATTACCTCCCTATTTATTAACTAGCTTAGATAATTAACTATTTCTACATGGTTTTTTTAACGTTTTTATAGCGGCTAATCTTCGGTTAATTATCGGGTAATCTTCGGCTAATTAACCGTTATCTAATAGCCTATCAACGGTTTACTAGTTTTAAGCCGGTTGAGAAGCAGTTGAAAAGCAGTTAATTAGCTATTAATTAATAGTTAATTAACTATCTATATTTTCTATAGATAGGCAGGACAGTATTAATATAATTATAAATACATAATATATATAACTCTAGCTTAAAGTCTATGACTTTAATAAATAACCCCTTTATATTATTAAAAATAAGAGAGTAGCTAGAGTAACTAAGTGGATATATATTAAGAAAGGGCTTTAACCCTTACTAGAGCTTACCTTATTAAAGGATATAATAACTTAAAGGGTAAAGAAAGTAAAAAGTACTTTTAATTTAATATTTATAATAAAGGCTATTAAATAAATATTATTAAATAATTAAATTAAACTTTAATTAAACTTTAATTATATCTTTAATTTATATTAAGGTTAGCTTTAAAGTAGAGGTAGTAATCTTATACTTATAAAAGGTATAAAAGATAATAGACTTAAAGGAGATTAAAAGGTAAATAAGCGCCCTTTAATATTTATTATTAAAAGGGGAGTTAATAATTAAGGAGTAGATAAATAGATATCTAATTAAAATATTTTAAGGCTTAATAAAAATTATAAAGAAGATAGTATTATAAATAAAACCTTCTTTAAAGATAAAGTCCTTTTAAAAATTAAATTATAAAAAAACTTAAAAGATAGTATTAAAACTTAGGGTAAAATATAATTATAAAAGAGATTAAAGAAGTTTAAAGGTATAATAAAAGGCTTAAAAGATTAAAGGAAGGATATTAAAAAAGGTAAAAGTACTCTATTTTTAAAATAGAGTATATAAGATATTTTAGTTACTTAATAAACTCTAAAAACTAGTTAAATGGAACTAAGAGAAGGGTATATTACTTTAAGAACTCTTAACATTCTTTACCCTTAAAATAAATAGGGAAGGTTATAAAGTAGAGTTATTTTTAAAAAAGATAAAAGTCCTTTAAAAGAGCTTCTTCTCTCTACTTTAAAAAGTAGATTTAAGTAATATCTAAAGGTTTTAATATAATATACCCTTAATAATAAATATAGAGGTTATTAAAAAGGAAGTCTATAAAATAATTAATAGGATAAAATAAGATAAAATATTAAGGATAAATAGGATTTTAAATATATTTTTAAAAATAATAAAAACGGAGCTACTACCTAGTTTTATATACTTCTTTTAAGCCTATTTAAGAATTAAATATTATTTAATAAAGTTTAAAAAGGCTAATATAATTATTCTAATAAAGTTAAAGAAAGAGGATTACTTAAAATATAAATTATATTACCTAATTACCTTATTTAATACCTTAAAGAAAGTACTAGAAGTAGTTATTATAAAGAAGCTAGGTAACTTTATTTAAAAAAAACTACTACCCTTATAATAGATAAGGGCTAGTAAGGGAAGGTTAATAATAATATCTTTAAAATAATAATAAAAGTAATTTATATAATATAAAATTATAGTAAGTATAATATAATAAATATAATATTATTAAATATTATAATAGCCTTTAATAATATCTCTTATAAAAGGTTATTTTATAAGGTAAAGAAGTAAAAGGCTTTAACTTTAATATATAATAGGTATAAAGCTTTCTAATAAAAAGGGCTATAATAATAATATTAAATTAAGAGATAAGTAGAATAAAGATAGTAGATTAAAATCCTTTAAGATCTTTAATATTATCTATTTTATTATTTATTTTATTTTTATTTTTTAACTCCCTATTTATAAAAGAGTATATAAAAATAAAACTTTAAATATAAATTAGAGGCTTTATTAATAATATCTATTTAATAGTATAAAAACTTTGTCGGTATTTACGCGTTCGGGTTGGGCTCCCTCCCGTCCGGGTTTAGTGCGTCCCGTTCGGGTAAAGGCGGGCCCTCGCTGCTTTGCCTGCATATATATGCGCCGGCCCTCACAGTTCTACTTTCTTTCATACAACCCTTGATAGTTCCCCTTCAGCTCCGCCTCGCTCGCACCTAGCTGAGACGCCTCGGTCTCGGGACGTGGGCCCTAGTTAGGCAAAGATTGACAAGGATAAGCCAATCTAACGCTAAAGGTACCGCTCTACCTGTTTTAGTCGTCCTGTCCACCTTACTAATAGACCGCTTGCAGGTGTTAGTTAGGATCGATGCGAGCTGCATACTCCTACCGGAGTCAGTCTTTCTTTAGATATGACTTAGAAGCGACTGGGATTCGCCGTTATCGCCACTTCTAGCCTATAGATTTCATGCCTTTCGCCTCTCGAGTTGGCGAGTAATACCTTGCACATACCTAGTCTTCGCCTCTATAGAAAGTCCGCCTTGCCTAGCTCGTTCCAGGCAGAGTGCCTCGCCGCTAGGGACGGTTAGAGATCTATATGGCGCTTAATAATAACACCGACGGTAGATTATAGGAGGACATGCTATAGCCTAAAGTCGACTATAACTCTCTCGGAGTGCGAATTACCCCTCTTTAACTATTATTTGATAGGTTACTACCCAGATACCACCTTTAATAGAAAGCCTGCATTCGGGTCTTATACCACTCGATATTTCGTGAACCCTACTTACGTTAATTCACAGCAATGGCTGCGATTTCTCTAGACGACATTACCTTCTACTACGGCCCTCCTCAGGTATCTAATCGGCAACTAACCTAGGAACCTTGCTCTTAAAAAACGCCTATCGCACCTAAGTTATGCCTTCCTCGCGATCTACCAGCCAACGATATATTGGGACGAGACTATAAAGATCAAACCATAGGTAGGGAGCTTACCCTGGGTCTGAGAGCCACGGCTAAGCTACTAGGTCTTCCGGTAGCAAGCCGTACCAATAATATGCCCTCTATATCAGACCAGCCTGGTCCTAGACATCTAGACTTTCCCAGTCTCGAATTACTCCAGGCTACGGCGCACGAAGGAGTAGCTGAAGGTTACCCGTTAATGGAGTACTATACGCAGCTATAGCTCTAGGCCTTAGAAGCTAAGTTGGATCTTATAATCGACGAAGTATTATTCGATACATCTGCCGGCGAGGTATCTCGACCTAGAGTAGAGGATAAAGCACCTAGTTAGGATGACTTTCTACCTATCAAGAGGTTCACTTTATAACCGGCATTTATTCCCTGCGTAGACCTCTCGATAAGTCCTAAGGATCAAGGCGGCTGCCGCCCGTCTTACATCTTTTCTCGATCAGCCGTCGGCGATAACGAGGGTACGCATCCTAAGCTTATTGAGAATATCTACTAACAGTCCTAGAAACACCTATCCTGATTTCCGAAAGTGAAGATAGTGATCCACCTATTAGTAATGTCGATGAGAGTCCCTTAGCTATTTCTACTACCGATGCCTTGGAAGACGACTTTGTCTATCACGATATATATAAAAGCGTTGAACCGTTTAAAGCAGTTAGGGGTCCTCGATCGCAGGCTAGTAAAGTAGACGAACAAGGAGACACGGCGAAGGACTCCTTATTTCCTACCGCTACTACAGCCTCCTCGCTTAGGGATTTATTAGACGTGACTATTAATAGTATCTACCTGCCTACGACTATAGTTATAACGTCGAAGGAGTACTAATACAGGAAAGCGTCACCGCCAGATATAGTAGCCGAGATGAACCCCAGCCATAGCTGTTTCGATGATCTGAGCGAGGACGAGCTACACGGTCCAAGTCTATACCCCGTAGTACGACCCAAGCGTTCTAATACTATAAGTGAGACGGGCTATACGGTACGTTATCGTATTCCTAGTACGTGTCATTCTCTATAATTCACCGGATCAGACTAACAAATGTAAGGCCCATGCTTCCTCTAGGGGAGCCGCTCCGATAGTGACAGCAGCGTGATGGGAGCGTGTATAGCAAAGAAAGTGACTAAGGCGGCAGTTATAAAGAAACGATCGCGAGCCCTAAATAGGCGTTGACGTCAAGCGGCTACTAACCTTTAAGGCTTATAACTTCTTAAGCGTTTATCGCCGAGTAACCAGCTATATAGAAGACGAAGCGCCTCTAATATACGCATAGTATTACAGAATATCTCGATCTTAGATGCTTCTAAAGTGAGCTACTGAGCCGGAATCGGTTAAACGTTAGTTTCCTGATCGGCAAGATAAGTACTACCAATTGAAGTTCAGTATCTTATTTACATGATCTTATAGAAAGGTTAGCTAAATAGTCAAGGCAATATATAATACACTGTATCTATATTATCTATACCCTTTAAAGGTATTCCCGGATGTTAATCTATCAGGTAACTTGACTATATCCGGCCTTTCCTCGTAGTAGAGCTAGCAGTTAACAGGCTGCGGTTATTAACATAGAAAGTCTTAGGTAATCTCCGATAGGCGCCTGATTCTATATAATAGCACTATATTTCACTTTAAGACTTTACCACGCCCTTAAATCTTCTTCGGTGCTAGTAAAATTAAATAGGCAGCTATTAGAGCAGGATAGTTCTTACTTCTCTATTCTCTATAACCGAGTCGAATGCTACTTATAGGAGCAAGTCTAAGGTCCTTTATCGCCTCCGTAATTTGCGCCTTAGCGGCGGTAACGAGATTAGAAAAGCTTGAGTTTCTCCTCCTTAAGGTAAGAAACTCAACGATACTATAAGTATATAGCTAGCTTAGGACTGGTTTTTATATAGCTTTATTTTATTTGAACCTAATCAGGTAAAAGTAACCTTCGTCGCGAGGAGTAGGTAGCGCTTTTATCTATAATAATCTTAAGAAAGGCGTAGCTCGCCAAAATATTTGACGAAGCACCGCTATATCATTCTAGCTACGGCATAGGCGTATTCACCTGTTCTCCCAAACTATACTCTCTCGTGATTCTAACTCGGGCCTCTCGACGCGTGGTTTATTAGAAAGGATATTAATGCGTAGGAAATAAAGCTCTTAATCCGGGCTTCAACGTATTTAGAAATAACCGACCCGATTTTACTAAGTATATAGCTTTAGTAAAAAAGCTAGTAATAGATAATATATATTTAGATTATCGAGATAAATACTTATTCTTCCTTACTATTAAGATCTAGAGCTGAAAAGAGGATTTCCCCCGAATCTGTAGTATATTTCTTACGGTCCCCTTCTAATTCCAGATTATCCTTTAGATCGACCTCGACCCTGTCTTCCCTACCGCCGTGGAGATAACGAGGCCGGTTATACCTCTCCTATTATGTCTTCTTTGCCAGCATCGCCTTGTCAGCAGTTTTGCTCGAGAACTATCTGAAACAGACCTTGCGATATTATACTACAATAATCTGCTCGCCTTAGGCCACGAACTATCTTTACTAATCTTCTATACGCCCCCTACTACTAGCCAAGCCAGGGTCAGCTAGCTTCCCTATCGGTACCACTATACCTGTTACGGCTAATGCTACCGAGACTGGTATCGCCAGCTTTCCACCCGACACTAGCTGTCCTCCTATATACGCTATAACACGAGCGTCTATTATCGTATAGTAACTAATCACGAAATAGATATCTTCTCCTTTATCTATAGTTCGCTTAATCTATCTCCAGACGTCTTCCGATTATATAGTATTCCTAAACCACTCTCCGTAATTATCGAGATAATAGGTCTTGACTTAGTTCGTTATAATTCGAATCGAGGTGTTATAACGTTTTAAATATATAGCGGAGAGTAGAGAGGTAAGCTTAGAGGCTAAGGTACGATAGCCGGCTAAAGAATCGATACTATTATAGTATAATTCTACTTTCTCGACGGTTTAAAAGCTTGAAATACGGCTTAGGTTATAGTAACGTTAGTGAGGTTCATCGACGCTAGTAACGAAACGTCCGAGCTTAACGGCTAACTAAGGCAGGAACTATAAAAGGAGGAGGCTGATAGGCATTATAATAGAAGACAATTCGTTAAAGGAGTAAGGACAGAAAAGAAGTCACGCGTATATGAGTTATAACATGCCTTGTTAAGTAGGCGCTAGCTAGGGCACTAGAGGCTTGGCGGAGGGGCTGTGTCTAGCTAAGCCCTACGAGATTATCCCGAGCTTGAAGCTCGCTTCTGTATTATATAGTAGGCCTCCAGCTGTTACCAGATACTTAGGGAGATTATAGATAAGAACACTGATTTTAATACGCTGTTACTTAATAACTTCGATACTATCTTATAATCACTACCAGATAATAACTAAAGCGCTCGAGCGAATATTTGTTTATACTATGCCCTTCTTGTCTTCAGCCGATTCTAGCGGTCGGGTCAGATACTAGACCTTAAGGAAGCGATCGAAAAGGCGATACTAGCTCTCTAAGGAACGACTCTAGATAACGAGAACTACGTAGGAAGGCTGAGTAATCTAGGGGTTATACTCGGTCGGCGATATGAACGCACGGGGACGATAGAGGACCTCGAGGAGGCTATCCGAGTATCCCAGCAGGCAGTCGAAGTCACGCCTAAAGACTATCCCGATCTCGCAGGCCATCTAAGTAACTTGGGAAATAAGCTCGGTCAGCGATATAAACGCACGGGGAAGATAGAGGATCTAGAGGAGGCTATCCGAGTGTCTTAGCAGGCAGTTAAAGTCACGCGTAAAGACCATCCTAATCTCGTAGGCTACCTAAATAACTTAGGAAGTAAGCTCGAAAGCCGATATAAACGCACGGGGAAGATAGAGGACCTAGAGGAGGCTATCCGAGTGTCCTAGCAGGCAGTTGAAGTTACGCCTAAAGACTATCCCGATCTCGCAGGCAGGCTGAATAATTTGGCCTGCCAACTTCTCTCTTCAAATCTCTCTAATAATGATGAGCCTTTACTACTACTATTACAGGCCTAGAACTATTCTAATACGGCCCCTCTAGTCCGTATTCGCGTTACTACTCCATTACTACTTCTACTCCGAGAGCGAGGAGATTACGATACTACTTATAAGCTATCCGTTAATACTATTAATCTCCTCCCTCGCGTGTATAATAGGGCCTTAAGCTTACAAGATAAGTAATACGTCGTCTCTCTTTTCTCGGGCTTAGCCACGGACGCCTGCTCTCTTACTCTCTAAATAGGAGAGCCTCTAATAAAGGCGGTCGGATTATTAGAGCGAGGACGTGGAGTTATTCTAAGCCTCCTTATAGACGATCGGAGCGATACAGCTGAACTAGAGGCGGCGGATTCTACCCTATACGAATTATACGAGAGTCTCCGCCTCGAAGTAAATAAGCCTATCGAGAGTATCGTAGATTATTAGGCATAGTAAGCTGCGCTTAAGAGACGGCCGCAGGCTATTAAGGAATTAGAGAATTGCATCTAGGACATACGGAAACTTCCGAGCTTCGGTTAATTCCAAAAGGGACTCACCGAGGAGTAGATAAAGAAGGCTTCGAGGGACGGCAGCATCGTTATTATTAATATCAGCGATCTAAGAAGTAATGCTATTATAGTGTTAAATAGTAGGCTTAGGGCAATCCTACTTCCCGGCCTCGATTCAGCCCGTGTAAAGAGGTGGATTAACCAGGACCTTACAGCACTCTCGACAAGTAATCCCATTAACGATGGTAGGAATAATAAGCGCTACCTTTAATTCTTAGCATAGCTATAACGAGAATGCTTGAGGCCTATATTAGAGGAGCTTTAATATTATTCCGAGCCTGACGTAGACCGCCTTCCTAGGGTATAGTAGGTGGGAGCTGGCCTTACGAGTTCATTCCCGTTCTATGCAGCTACTAATAGCTCTGCTAGATTAATAGAAAGCGCATATTATCGGATTATGTCGTCATATACCCCTTCCATCCGAGCTCTTTTATACTCCAGAGGGTCTGCTTCTACAGATCCTACGCCAAAAACTGACCCTCAGAAGCTACTTGTCGTCGCAATGGCCAGTATACCCGGTACTAGCAGCCTTCTAGGAGTGGATAATAAGAAGTGTGCGGTAGGGGAAGCGCTAGGACATTCTATTTATATATAGATCTTAGAGCAGCCCGATGTCACGAGTATTTTATATCAGATCTAATAATGTAGAGTTGCCTACTTCGCCTGTCATAGGGTATTAAATCCAAGCGACCCTTCCGAAAGCGGCCTCCTACTCCAGACAGCGACTGCAGAACCGAGACAAGACATCCTCAGTGTTCGGAAAATATCCCAGACTCATCTGAGCCAGGGGAAGATTGCGTACCTTTCTACGTGCTCGACGGCAGAGAATCGGAGTTTAAGGTTAGTAGATAAGGTGCTGTATGTGGTTGGCGGGTTCTAGGTGACTGGGTTCAGGCATGTAATTAGGTGTCTGTGGCCGTCCCCTAACAAGGTGTGCGTGGAGATTGCGAAGTCGTTCTATTCTAAGCTAGGATAGAACGGCGTGATGGAATATCAGGATAGAGCTGTCGCGCTGGCACTTCATAAAGCGGTAATGAAGTTGTGTAAGAGGGAAGAGTACTGTAAACGACCGTTATAATGGGCGTAGTACGTGCATTATGGGGCATAATAATAGTAAAGGGCGTCTATGTAGCGGCTGTTATTGCCAAGGCGCTTGACGGTAGCGGGAAGTGGCCATCATCGTTATACTAGAATGTCGCACAGTCAGGGTCTACGCTATCGAGAGCGCCCAGCTAAAGCTTTACTCGCTACAGGCTTAACCAGCTATATGATCGGCTTGGCTAGCTTAAGTAGATTAAATTACACGTATATTATAATATAAAACATCTGGGGGCCGGTTTTACACTAAACGGGATCGTACCGCTTTAGTTAGAAGGTACCGATCAGCGTGCGGGCATTATATAAATGAATGAGGGGCACCGCGGCCGCCACAAAACTAATATTAACTTCTTACCGTCGTAATATAGCTCTAAGGCTCCGATAAGACCCTTTTATTAGTATTAAAATTAATAAGGGCTTGGTAATAAAGCTATATTAGAGAAGTCGTGCCACGCTATAAAATAAGGCTCCCCGTAAATCATGCAGGCGACGATGAGATTGGTAAATTTCCCAGTAGCCTGCGTTAAGAGGGTCAGGAATGGCGACACCACGTAACTTAGCCGGGAATTACGCAAATGTTAAGACGTAGGCAGAGTTCTGTCGCTTCGAAGTATAAGGACTTTATAATCACCTAAACACATACTAAATCAGTGGGATAGTATAGGAGCCTTACGTAGCATTATGGTCTAATCCACCTAGGCTCTCTATTACCGGCGGTTATAGATCGTACCTAGGGTCTCATCAACTACACCAGGCCGTTGAATACCCTAGAGGAGTAAGGGATCAGGATATTGATAAATTAAGAGACGGAAATAGTATGCTTACAGGACGGCGATTTATTAATACTCTTCGTTTTTGTTGCAGGGGACGTAAAGAGTGCATGGGGATTCACAATCCCACGGTGCGGAAAGGAGGGGCTGTGCGGTAGGAAAAGGTGGGACTATTAAATTAAGCAAAGTAAATGTACTCTACTCTAGAGAGGTTTCTATCCAACTCACTATGTTCTATTATGCTTCGATGGTGCTGTATCTTGCCTTAAGCACCACACTCGCAATCGATACCCCTCGATCCCTTCCTCCACTATTTGACCGGGATCCTTATGACGTCCAACACCCTTCTTTTCCCCCTCCATCTTGTTCTCCAGCACTAAATCGAGGATTTGGAATCTCCACTACGATCGATGCGATAGCAGCGTTCTGTACGTTCGAAACAGGTGTCGTCTCAATAATACATCAACAGCCAATCTCGAGGACTTATACTTCAGCAGGAGATATTAATGTAATACGACTTAGTTTATCTTGGGACAATACAGGCGTTTGCAGACGGAGCCAACTATCCTTATCTCCGATATAGAATTCTGGGAGGAGCTGCGAGACCATATTTACGAACATTCTATTTGGATGTAGGTGATTCTAATCTGTGATTAGAGGCAAAACCTTACCACCCAATAGGCCCCTTCAACACATCGCAATCCAATGGAGGGTTAGTTACTTGGAATTGTGGGAATTGGGCGTTAGGTTTCGATGAAGTTCTACGTGACGGAGATTCTTAGTCTTGATTGGAAGTAAAACGCGAATCTGTATAATAGATAAGGTATAACGGTGTGTACATAAGAAGATAATAATAACGCTTGTTAAAGTCTTTGCCAGGTAATTGGAATCTTCCTAATTCCTCAAGTATTGAGTGATTAATATTCTTAGATCTTGAACAGAAGAAATAGGCAGGTATGGGAGTGGAATTGTGAAGACTATTGAAGACGAAGAGCAGGATAGCTTTGATAAAGGTCATTAAGGATAACTAGAACCCATCTCGATCCCAAACGAAACATTTTCCCGTGGCGAAGCGCAAAGAGATACTCTATGAATGGTCACCATTCAAAGCTCCCGTTGCAGTCGGGTTATAAAAAATTTGGACTGACTCTTATCGGATCTGATATAGCTATTACAATAGAAAACGTCGTGCGATCCATCTTTGGCTTTATAGATCATGGGTCCTCAGTTCAAAAAGCTCTCTGAGAGTGTCCCGTCTACGGAGGAAACTCTCTTGCAGCGTCTTCATAAACTTCTTTCATATGCCTGTAAGCCCCCATCCAGCATCTCAAAATAATGTGACCAAGCTGAAGATGCTCCGTGTTTGGCAAAAGTTCTGGCCGCGGGTAGATAGCGAACGCTTGCCAATCTTCATCTCCACTCTTAAGCCTCAGCGCGTCCACGTCTTCGTTGGCAAGCAGATCGTACTCGAAAGGCTTTCTTTCGAATGTCTCGTATATCAAAGAGCCGAACTGAAATATGTCTGTCTGGGTAGATAGTCCGTAATGCAGTGTTTGACTCATGTCGCTACCAAGGGGCACGACCGCCGAGTCACTGAAGTCGCAAAGTTTAGCCGACATATTGTCGTCAAGTAGGACGTTTTTCGTGGCAATATCCGCTAGGATAACACATTTTGAATGTGCATAGAGTATAGTCTTTGCAAGTTGCAGGATCCATTGAGAAACCAGATGATTAGGTGGCTTCCGAAGTTCGAGA
>JAABUV010003598.1_pt1 | contig 19549 bp, 21 predicted proteins | sample 5559971 | NCBI WGS metagenome assembly JAABUV01 (sample SAMN10711881, study PRJNA513362) | rock metagenome | isolation source: Antarctica rocks | place: Antarctica: Victoria Land, Knobhead nord | collected 2015-12-19
CCACTCAGATCCACCTCATCCAGCATATGCACGCTCCGTCAGGCTCCGACTCTGTGGCCTCAGTATACCTGCCCCCCCCCGACTTTTTGAGAGGATACCGATCCATCCACATCGACCATTTGCCGCCTGGTCCGCTCCGGCCGTGTCTGGCTCTGCGATGATGACCTGGGCGTGTCGCGCACGGTGGCGCAGTCCCTGATCCAAGACGCGCACGGCTATCTGTGGGTCGGCGCGCAAGACGGGCCACGCCTCTTCGATGGCCTGGTGTGGTCGGCGCCGGCTGGTCTGGGACCTCTGGACGGCTGCTTCGTGCGCGCCTTCGTCCAAGCGTCCGACCAGGCGCTGTGGGTGGGGACCGATGGCGCCGGCCTTACGCGCGTCGACGTTTCGGCCCCGCCGTATCGGACGGTGACGCGGGTCGACGTGGCCGCCGGACTGCCCAGCGCGCGCATCTTCAGCGCCTGCGTCGACGCGCGCGGGCGGATGTGGGCGGGGACCAATCGCGGCCTCGCCGTTGTGCGCGACGACGCGGTAGAGCGCGTGTACACGCCGGAGGACGGCCTGCCGTCGTTGAACGTGCAGGCCCTGTGCGCCGACGAACAGGGGCGTCTCTGGGTCGGGACCGCGAACGGGCTCGTGGTGATCGACGACGGCGTGGTCCGCCCGGTCGCGGGCGACGGGACGTGGGACCCGGCTTGTCGAGTCCATGCCCTGTGCCGCGACCCGCATGACCGGATCTGGGCGGCCTTAGCCGACGGCACGGTGCTGCGGACCGGCGGGGCGCGCCCGGATACGCCGGAGGCCATTTATCGGTCGGGGATGCGTGTCCGCGCCCTGTGCGCCGACGAACAGGGTCGCCTGTGGATCGGCGGCAATGCGGGTGTGCGTATGCTCCGCGAGGACAGGCTCCACGACGCGTGGGGGGTGGCCGACGGCTTGCCGGCCAAAGAGGTCTGGGCGCTGTGCGCCGACCGCGACGGCCGGGTCTGGGCGAGCACCACCACGGGCCTTGCCGTGGTGGAGGATCAGGCCGTCCCGCTCCACGCTCTCCCCGCGCCGGCTGGCCTGCCCCCGGCGCCGGTGCTCTCCTGCGCCAGGGACGGGTGGGGCCGGATGTGGCTGGCCACCGATGCCGGGGTCGCGGTCGTCGACGCGGTGACGGAGGTCCCCATAGCACTCGCGGCGCTTCCTCCGTCGGTGCGCGAGGGGACCGTCTGGACGCTCCAGGCGGATCAAAAGGGCGCTATGTGGGTGGGGACCGACCACGATGGGCTTTATTGCCTCGACCCAGGGAGCGGCGCGGCGCTGGCCCACATCGGCGTCACCCCGAACGTGCAACTGCTCTATCGGGAAGGCGCGCGCCGCCTGTGGGCCAGCATGAGCGGATATGGCCTCGTGTGCGTCGACGTCGAGACGCGCGCCGTGATCCATCGGATCCTCCCGCAGGAGCAGGTGCAGGGGCTGTGCACGGACGCGGTGGGCCGGCTGTGGGCCGGCACATGGTCGGGCTGGCTGGCCTGTATCGACCCCGAGGGCGGTACGGTGCTCCGCACGATGGACCTGGGCGCCGGGGGCGTTCCGCGCGCAGTGCTCGACCTGACCCTCGACCTGACGGGGCTCCTCTGGGTCGCGACCCACGGCGACGGTCTCGTCTGCGTGGACCCCGAGCGCGGGGCCGTGGTCCGCGCGCTCACGCCGCGCGATGGCCTGCCCAGCCCCATCATCTATGCGTGCCACGCCGATCACGACGGGCATATCTGGGCCGGCACGCGGCGCGGCGTGGCCCGCTACACGCCGCGCACGGGGCGGTGCGTCGTGCTCGGCCGCGGCATGGGGCTGCCCGGCGAGGAGTGCAACGGGCATGCCCTCTACCTGGACGAACGGGCGCGCCTGTGGGTGGGGACTATGCAGGGGGTCGGCATCATCGAAACCGCGCACGTCCCCGACGATGTGCCGCCCTGCGCGGTCCACCTCACCGGCCTGTCCATCATGGGGCAGGATCGGGAGGTCACGCCCGGCAATATCCTGGAGATTGAGGACTCCGACTACGATCTGGTGTTCGGCTACGGGGCCGTCACCTTCACCGCCGCCCTGCAGGTGGCCTACCGCGCCCAACTCGTCGGTCTCGAGGGCGACTGGTCGGCCCTCACGCCGCACCGCTTCGCGCGCTACACCAACCTGCGTCCCGGAACCTACACCTTCCGGGTCGCCGCCCGCAACTGGGGCGGCCGGTGGAGCGCGCCTGCCGACATCTCGTTCCGCGTGATCCGCAACCGCGCGGCACGCGAGCTGGAGGAAGCGCTGGAACGGGAACGCATCGACAAGGAGGTGGCGCAGGCCACGGCGGCGGTGTTCGAGCGCCTGGCCTTGCAAGACGGGTTGACCGGTCTGCTCAACCGCCGGGCGCTGGACGAGCGGCTGGCCCAGGAAGTCGATCGGGCGCGCCGCCACGCCCACCCGCTCACCGTGGCGCTGGCCGACGTCGACCATTTCAAGCGCATCAACGACACCTACGGACACCTGGTGGGCGACGAGGCGCTCAAGGCGGTGGCGGCCCTGTGCCAGGCCACCGCGCGCGGTGGGGACAGCATCGGGCGTTACGGCGGCGAGGAGATCGCGTTCATCCTGCCCGAGACGGCGGCGACGGAGGGCCTGACGGTGTGCGAGCGGGTGCGCCAGGCCATCGCGGACCACGACTGGGCGGCCATCGCGCCGGGACTGACGGTCACGATCAGCATCGGGCTGTCCGATTGGCTCGACGCGCCCCATCCCCCCAAGATGCTGGCCGACGCCGACGCCCACCTGTATCAGGCCAAGCAGAACGGACGCAATCGCGTCCACGGCGCCCCTGCCCCCAAACCCGACCGGCCCTCATGAAGCCGGCCCGTTTCGTCAACCAGCCGGGAGGACCCGTCACCTCATGCGGCCCTACGCTAACGCCTGGTGGGCCGTTTTGGCACGCGACGATGGCTGCTATGGCCGACGCGCCAACGACGAAACGCTGCTTATCGTGCGGATTGAGACCGCCGAGGGGGTCGCGGCGGCCGAGGAGATGGCCGGCGCTCAATGGGCTCGATTGAATAATCCGAGCAGGGCGCGGCCGGTACCAGTACGGCCCCACCGCGGTGCCCCGTTCCACGCCGAAGCCGGACTAGAAAGGCGAGCCCCGCTCGGATCACACTAGTAGCATCGCATCCTCGCATGAAGGACCTATGTAGGATGCGTGAAGAGTGTATGAAGATCCTTCCCTGCGCTTTGGTGGGCTTTCACGGGCGGGGACGGCGGCGTGACCGTGACGAGCACGGCGCGCACGAACTGACTCCGTGGCGCGACGGTAGTCAAGGTCACGGTCAGCATGACTCGCGCGGTCTTGCGCGGCTGGTAGTCCAGCCGCACCCGTGCGCTGAAGCGCCCCGCGCGGTCGGCCCGCGTCCGCGTCGCCGTCTGGTAGAGCAGCGTCGTGCGGACGACGCGCCGCACGACCACGCGGGCGACGCAGCCGGACACGCCCTTGCGGCACATCCGCGCCGCCGCCTTCACTCCCTTGTTACTACTCGATCGGCGTGCGCTCGCCGTAACGGACACGTAGATGACCGCGCGCTGGGACATCGTGCTGGTCGTGGTGAGGCTGGCGCTGATCGCCACGGGCGCCCCCGGCCGTGCCCGCCCGTTGACCGTGACCACGCTATTTAGTGTCACGCCGCCGGTGGGTACACGCACGTCCGCCGCCACCACGGGTGTCGTGGTGGGCTTCGCCCCCGACCTGTGGGCAGGCGTGGGCGTCGCGGTCACGCGCACGCTCGTCGATGTGAACGCCTTTGGCGCCGTCGTGGCGGCGGCGACGGGGCGCGACGTGGCCGTCGTGGTGGGAGTGGCCGAGGCCGTCGGTGTGGCCGTACTTGTACTCGTATTGGTTGGCGATGGCGTCGCGGTCGTGGTGTCCGTCGGAGTCGGTGAGGCCGTGCTCGTCGTGGTTGGCGACGGCGTCGCGGTATCCGTCGGAACCGGAGTCGCCGTGGCGGGGTTTACGATGACGACGGGAGCGGTTGTACTCGTCGGGCTGGGAGCGGTCGTAGCCGTGGGACCGCCGACCACGACCAGCGCGCCGCCGGACCAGTCGGCGGCGAGGTTGGCGAGGTTGGGCGAGCCCCAGCCGGTCACCTCGTCCCACCCTGTGCCGGCTGGATAGCCGTTACTCCCGCTCGTCACGTCGTGGAAATCGCGCGCGCTGGTCGTGGCGTTGGTGGCCAGCGCGTAGAGGCGCGGCGCCACGAACCCGGTGGGCGGCCGCCCGGCGGTGATTAGGGCCCGATTGACGTCCGTCATCATGCCCGCCCAGAGCGGCGCGGCCAGGCTGGTACCGCCGACCTCATACGCGTTGCCTTGTACGTAGACGTAGGCGCCCGTGTTGGTGTCGGCGTCGGCCGCGACATCGGGCTCGGCGCGGCCGGAGCACGTCGCCGCGCCCACGCCGGTCTGCCACACGGGGCGCGCGAAGACGGTCGAGCAGCCGCCGCCCGAACCGCCCGTGCCGGTCGGTAGGGGCGCCGTACATTGCGTCAGGCTCGTACAGTTCCAAGCAGTCTCGCCGCTGTAGGCATAGCCCGCGCCCGTGGTCAGGCTCGTGCCGCCGACCGCGACGACGTAGGGGCTGTCGGCCGGGTAGCTGGGTGACACGGTGGCCCCATCCCCGTACTCGCCCGAATCGCCGCTCGCGAAGTAGAAGGTGACGCCCTGGCTGGCGGCATACTGCAGCGACGCGTCGATGTTGGAGGCAAAAGCGACATCGTCGGCGGTCGCGGGCTCATTCCCGCCCCACGAGTTGGAGACGGCGTGCAGCGTGGGGTCGGTATCGTGCGCATGCGCCGCGGCGCTCACGGCCAACTCAAGTCCGGTATTGCTGGGGTCGCAGTGGCCTGTCACAGAGTTATCAGTGCAGTCGCTCAACCAGTACTTCAAGTGGCTGTGCGGCGCTATACCGTGCGCGTACTCCACATCCAGCGCCGTTTCAGGCAAATCATTGGTCCCATAGCTACCGCTATTGACCTGTATCCAGTCGACCCCGTCGTTCCCGGCCTGCCCCCCCACGAGGCGCGGTGTCCCCGTGTTGGTGGCGAAGGTATCGAGATCGCTCTGCGGCAGCGGCGCGCCCCACAGCGTGAGGCCGATGGTCTGACCACTGCCGTCGCCGACGGGGCCGGCGTTGTACGCGGCCCGGAAGTCATCCGGCTGGAAGCCCCCCTGCCGTACGTCCCCGGTCCGCGCTCCGGTCCGCGTCTGGGCGCGTGTCGCGGGCGCCCGGCTTTGCATAACGTGGAAGCGGTTCAACGTGGAGAGGCCGCTGATGGCGCGGATGTCCAGGTTTGCCGGCACGCTGGGGTCGCGGTCGTTTGCCCGGAACACGCGCCCGCGCAGGCTGTACGCATTGATGCGCACGCCGAGGGCCTGCTCGACCGCCCCGGTCGTCGCGCGCATCGTCACCAACAGGTGGTCCGGCGAGACCGCGCCCACCTGTAGCCCCGCCGCGTTTGCCCACGCGCGGACCGCCGACACCTCGGCGTCGGTCGGAGCGAAGCGCGCTATATACTGGGCGGGAGTCAGGTAGTGGCCGTAGGACGGGCTGGCCGGGTCGCTCGCCGCGGCGATGAGCGCGTCGAGCGCGGCGGAGTCGTGCGCCGCGAGGCCAATATTGAGGGTCAGCGGCGCCGTGGGATCCTGCTGGCCGTGCGCCGTCGCGCTGCCATCGACCACGACGGCCGGCGTCTGGCCCTGTAACGCGCGGCGGGGCGGCGCGGCCGCGCGCGCGTCCCGGGCCGTCCCCTCAGGGACGAGCATGCCAATAATCCCCACCACCAGCAATACGGTCAACGCACCTGCGCGCACGATCCCTCCCCCTAAGAGTCGATAGTCGATGGTCGATAGTCGATAGTCGATAGAAAGTACAGGGTCGACGCTACGATTATACGCGTCTACGCCATGCCTTTACCAGTGTACTTTCTGGCTACTTCCAACTATCGACCATCGACCATCGACCATCGACCATCGACTAGCTCCCGTAAATCGCGTAGCGGGCCAGACCGCGCTCGAAGGGGTCCATGAAGTCACCGGGCAGCGGCACGGGCTCGATGCCCACGCCACGCAGCATCGGCTCGAGCAATTCGGTGGGCGCGTACAGGAACTCGGTCACATCGGGAAAGTAGCGCTCGCAGATCGGCGTGAGGATATCGAGGTGGCGTATCTCGACGGGCCGTCCGTTCTCGCCGTAGCCGATGAAACAGCCGAAGGGCAGCGGCTCGGCGTGGATGGACCGCAACAGCCCGTTCGCCTCCGCGCGCGGTATGAGCGCCATACCGTTGTAACTCCCCGCCGTGATGCCGATAGCCGCGCGGCGCACGCGGACACCTTCCGCGGCCGCGTCGGCGGGCACCAACTGCTCCCCTTCCGGAACGGGGGCAAACTCGGGCTCGAAATCATCGTCCGGCTCGTGCATCGTCATGTAGGCTCCCTGGCGCGCGTCTAGTCATAATTTTATACAGTACGTGAAGTATGTAGGTGGACAATCGTCTATTATACCAAATATCCAAATAGTGGATAATTAAACAGTGAGAGGCAATAAGGAGTTATATGGCCGGTGAGCGTATCCTCGTGGTCGAGGACGAAGCAAACATCATCAACCTGGTGCGCGCGTATCTGGAGCGCGAGGGTTTCGCCGTCAAGACGGTCGCCGACGGGCGCGCCGCCTTGCAGCAGGCGCATGCGACGCGGCCCGACCTCATCATCCTCGACCTCATGCTGCCGGGGATGGATGGGCTCGAGGTGTGCCGCCGCTTGCGCCAGGAATCGGATGTGTATATCATCATGCTCACGGCCAAGACCGAGGAGGCCGACCGCATCGTCGGCCTCGAACTCGGCGCCGACGACTACCTGACCAAGCCGTTCAGTCCGCGCGAGCTCGTCGCCCGCGTCAAGGCCGTGCTGCGGCGTCGCCGCGAGGGCGACGGCGGCGGGGCGCGTGTGACCCACGAGAGCGGCACGATCGTGGCCGGCCCGCTCACCATCGACCTCGCGCGCCGCCGCGTCATCAAGAGCGGCCAACCAATCGACCTCACCGCGCTTGAGTTCGAGCTCCTGCACGTCTTCGCCGACGACCCGGGGATCGTCTTCAGCCGCGCGCAACTGCTGCAGCGCGTGTGGGGCTACGACTACGTCGGCGACGAGCGCGTCGTCGACGTGCACATCGGCCTACTGCGCAAAAAGATCGAGGACGTTCCCTCCGAGCCGCTGCTGCTCAAGACCGTGCGCGGCGTCGGCTATAAATATGACGGAGAGTAGCTGAACCATGACCACCCGTCATCCTCTGTACGCGTTGCGTGCCGTGCGGCGCGCCTTGTGGCGCAAGCTGCAGTGGCGCCTCTTCGCTGCCTATATCGTGATCCTCATCGTCACCGTTTCGGTGCAAACTATCGCGGCCGATGTCTTCGCCTGGCGCTACATCGAGGGCTACGTAGCGCACCACAACGGGCGGCCCAACACCGGCGACTTGGTCAGGGAGGCGATCGGCGCCTTCACCCTCTCGTTGTTCCTATCCACCGCGTTCTCGGTCCTCGCCTCGGGTGCGGCGAGCCTGTTCGTGGCGCGCCGCATCGTCGAGCCGCTGCGGCGCATGATCGCCACCTCGCGCGGCATCGCCGCCGGCCACTACCACGACCGCATCGAGGTCAGCGACGACTACGAAATCGGCGACCTTGCCGCCTCACTCAACAGCATGGCCGCCACTTTGGAGCATACGGAGCAGCAGCGCCAGGAGTTGATCGGCAACGTAGCCCACGAGTTGCGCACGCCCCTGACCACCATTAAGGGCTATATGGAGGGGCTGATCGACGGCATCGTGCCGGCCGATGACGCGACCTTCGCGCTCATCGGCGAGGAAGCCGACCGCCTCTCGCGCCTCGTGCATGACTTGCAGGACCTCTCGCGCATCGAAGAGAGCGGCGTGGCCCTGCACATCCGCCCGGCGCTCGTCGGCGACATCATTGGCGGAACGGTACAGAAGATGCGCCCGCAGTGCGAGGCCAAGGGCGTGACCCTCACCGCCACGATCGCGCCCGGCACACCGCGCGTCTTGGCCGACCACGACCGCATACAGCAGGTGCTGCTGAACCTCGTCGACAACGCGCTGCACTATACTCCCGCCGGTGGGTCTATCCGCATCGAGGCGGGTGTTGGGCCGCGCGAAACCGGAATCGACGAGGGGCCGCCGGTACGGATCGCCGTGGCCGACACGGGCGTTGGCATCCCGCCCGAGCACTTGCCGCATGTGTTCACGCGCTTCTACCGCGTCGACAAATCGCGCTCACGCCAGGTGGGCGGCGCGGGCATCGGGCTCACCATCGCGCGCCGGTTGACCGAGGCGCACGGCGGCACGCTGACCGCCGAGAGCGAGCCCAGCCACGGCAGCCGTTTCACCGTTACCCTGCCGTCCGCCGAGACGCCTGATCTGGCGGCGGCTAGCCCCGGGCGTCGGGTAGGCGTCGCGTAGGTGTCGTGTGGCACACGCTCCGCGCATTGATGGATAAGTGGTCATGCTGTCTCCTCCGTGACGCTCATGGACGGTCACGACCGTTGGCACTGTCGTCGTCGCTTACAGGGAGAGGTCGGGTTCCGAGGCTTTGGGCAAACCGCAGCAGGTAGCCATCGGGGTCCATCACGAGAAACTCCCGCTGCCCGACCAACACGTCATCCTTAGCGGTACCAACTCTCTGCCGGCTCGACCATGAGGGGGTACCCTGCCGTGCGTAGCGCCTCGACCAAGGGGGCGATGTGCTCGACGAGGAACTGGAAATTAATGCCGCGCCCGTAAGGATGCTCCAGCGGTCCTGTCTCCCACGTTCCGTGCGCCTGGTCGATCATCACCTGGCTCCCTTGGTACGACAGGTAAGCAAACCGATTTTCTGGGCGTTGGTACTCGATCCGGAACCCAAGCACGGCGGTATAGAACCGAAGACTAACGGCGATATCGGACACGCTCAACTCGGGGACCAATGGGTTAGGTGTCATACGTCGTCTCCGCTAAAGGTGGATGTCACGCTGCCCCCTCTCCGTTCAGTATCGCTCGCGCTACGCGCTGCGGCGCCGTCTTTTCCCGATCAACCGTGGCCATAACGGCCACAGTTGCCCCTTGACACGTCTATCTCAGCACGAACCGGGGTCGAGATGTTGATGTTCTTCCTAACCATCGACGTCACCACGCCACCCCATATTTGCTTGGTCCGCTAATCGGTCATACGTGCTAGTATAGCCGGAACGCGATAGACACGTTGCCATCCTATCGCTTACGCTAAAGTTAGCACAGTGATCAACCGTGGCAGCCAACAGCTGGAAGGCGCATGATGGAGAGGTTTACGGCGGTTTTCGAACAAGACGGAGACTGGTGGATCGGCTACGTCGAGGAATTGCCGGGCGCGAACACGCAGGGTCACACCATAGAGGAGGCGCGGGAAAACTTGATAGAAGCTGTACAGCTAATCATCGAGGCTAACCGGGAGGTGGCCCGACGCGATGCCAAAGGCAGAAAGGTTGTGCGGGAGCAACTGCTCGTAGCCGTGGGCCTGTAGGTAAAGGCCAGTGACGATGGAAGCAATGTACCTCGCGTTACTGCGGGGCATCAATGTGGGCGGCGCCAACAAGCTGCCCATGAACGAGCTGCGCGACCTGTTTGTCGCGGCCGGATGCGGCGACGTGCGGACCTATATTCAGAGTGGGAACGTGATCTTCACGGCGGACCCGCTCGTCGTCGCATCGCTTCCCGGCGTCGTGACAACGCGCATCGCGGAGCGCTTCGGCTATCGGGTACCCCTGGTGGCGCGCACGGCGGCGCAGATCGGCGATGTCGTGCGGCATAACCCCTTCGTCGCGGAGGGGGCGGTGGCGGAAACACTCCACGTCGTATTCCTGGCGGACCGCCCGCCCGCGCGCAACGTCGCCGCGCTCGATCCCGACCGCTCGCCGCCCGACACGTTCGTCGTGCGCGGTCAGGAGATATACCTGCGGCTGCCCCACGGCATGGCGCGGACCAAGCTGACCAACGCCTACTTTGACGCGACGCTGGCTACGACGAGCACCGCGAGGAACTGGCGGACCGTGACCACGCTCCATGCGTTGATGGAGGGGTGAGGCTCTCCACAAGCCCGCGACAGTCGCTTTCCACGCTTTGGCGTCCTTGTTGAGGCGCTCCCTTAGCGTCCTTGACATCTAATGTCGCTATTGAGACGCCTGGGCAGTGGCTCCCGCCACGCCTAGTGACGCGCGAGCGTGGAGGTGGGGAGCGCCACCTGCTCGTGGTTGTGGGCTGCGGTCACCCTGCGCAGTATCTCAGTGATCGGCCTGTGATCGCGCGCGAAGATGCGCAGTTCGTCGGGATCACGGAACGTGGCGTACGGGACCGGATCAGCTCCGATCTTCCTAGAGCCGACGAGCACCTCGAAAGCGTGAGGTATCGCGTCGATTTCAGTCGTAACGTCATACACGACTTCGTGACGACCATGAGCCTTGGCCTCATTGCGCTCAATGCTCAGCACACGTACGTCCATCCTACGCCTCCTCTTGCCAAATGGCTGCCCATGTCCAGTAGCCCAGGAAATCTTCTATCCTCATTGTATAAGACGTGGCGTCGAAGGGGTCTCGCACGCTCACGGTGTCGCCGTCGTTCACGCCGTCGACGACGACCGCGTGGTCAATCTTCGCCCCCACCTCGCGCATCCCGGCAACCCAACTTCCCGAGTTGCTCAGGATCTCGATGGCCTTGCCCTCTCCCATCGCGGATACGTCGAGATAGTCTCCCCGCCAGCGCCCGCTGGGCGAGAGTCGATTGAGCACGTCCGCTAGACGGAGTGTGATCGCCGGCGCGTCTAAATGGACTAACAGGTCCGCCTGTGATAGGGTGTTGACCCCGCGATCCTTCAACAGCATCTCCCCGCAGGCGGATACGCAGGACATATCGGACGTTTGGCGTACGACGGACGGATCGGGCCTCTCATCGATGACGGGCCAGCGTCCGCCAGCCCCACCGGGCGCCTCGTGTTCCCTCTTGCCCACCAACGCCCTATAACCCCAAGATGGCCGCGGCGTTGTTAGCGTATAGCTCGCCGCCCTTGATGTTCTTCCTAACCATCGACGTCACCACGTCACCCCACATTCACCTGGTCCGCTAATCGGTCATACGTGCTAGTATAGCCGATATGAGACAGCCGCCTGTCTCGCTACGGAGTGTACCGGCGTACCGACGCACGCTCGATCAGGTCGCACGCGAAGACGACGCGCCGCCCATCCGTGCGGCCCGTCTCGATCCGCTCCAGCAACAGCGCGACGACGCGCTCCGCCATCTGGCGGACCGGTTGCGCGAGCACCGTCAGGGGCGGCTCGACGATCTCGGCCCAGAAGGGGTCGTCGATCGCGACCACGGACACCTGCGCGGGCACGCGCAGCCCGTGCGCCCGCAGGACCCGCAACGCGCCGATGGCCATGAGGTTGTTCGCGACGACGAGGGCCGTGAGATCACCATCGCGCATGAACTCTTCCGCCGCCTCCGCGCCGCCCGCGATGCGCGACCGTCCGTCCGTCGCGCGCGGCGACAGGCCCGCCGCGCACATCGCCTCCTCATAGCCGGCGAGGCGCGCGACGCATGTCGCGACCCCCGGATCGCCAATGAAGCCAATGCGCGTGTGGCCCGCCGCGAGGAGGTGCGCCGTCGCCTGGCGACCCGCGTCGAGGTTGTCGGCGACGACGGCGTCGGCCCGCGGGTCGTCGACCGGACGGTCGAAGGCGACGACCGGGATGCCCAGGTCGAGCACCGTCTCGATCTCCTTTCCCGCCGGGTCCGACGGGGCCAGGATGACGCCCAGCGCGCGTTCCGCGGCCAGCATCTCCAGATAAGAGCGCTGCTTCTCCGCGCTCTCGTCGGTGTTGCACAGGAGCACGCGATAGCCCAGGCGGTAGGCGGCGTCTTCCACCGCCCGTACCATCGCCGTGAAGTGCGGGTTCTCGATATCGGACACGAGCACGCCGATCATCCCCGCTTTCTGCCGGCGCAGGTTGCGCGCCAGCAGGTTGGGCCGGTAGTCCAGTTCATCGATGGCCTGGAGCACCCGCTCGCGATGCGGCGCCTTGACGCCGCGCGACCCATTGAAGACGCGGGAGACCGTCGCCGGCGACACTTGCGCCCGCCGGGCCACATCGACGATCCGCGCCGCGCCGCCCACCTGGGGACGGTGTCCGTCCGCCAGCGGGGCGGCGTCTGTCGTCTCGCCGTGCGCCTCGTTTTGCATCCTGATTCGCGCTCCTTCCCAAGGGCCAGCCTACTGGCCGAACCCCCGGCTGTTGACAACGCCTCACGGTCATGTTACCATACTGGAAATCGATTATGAAATCGGTTTCCAATTGGGGGGTCGCAGGGCGCCCCGTGCGCCACTGACGGCGCAATGAGGAGGAGGACAGGGATGGTCAATCGCTTCGCATGTCGTCGCCGGTCGCATCGCGCGGCCCTCGTCGCGGCCACGGCGGCCGTACTGACGGCCACCACCGGCGTCGGAAGCTCGCACGCCGCGACCGCGGCGCGCCCGCAAGCTAGCCAAATTGTGGTCGGCTTGATCACGAAGACCGACACGAATCCGTTTTTCGTCAAGATGCGGCAGGGCGCCCAGGCCGAGGCTAACGCGAAGGGCGTCAAGCTGCTGACCGCGGCGGGCCAGTACGACGGCGACAACCAGACGCAGGTCACCGCGATCCAGAATTTCGTCAACGAGGGGGTGAAGGGCATCCTGCTCGTCCCGAGCAGCACCACGGCGATCGTCCCCACCGTCCTGGCCGCGCGCAAGAAGGGCGTGGTCATCATCGCGCTCGACACGCCGACCAACCCGCAGAGCGCCGTCGACGCCCTGTTCGCCACCAACAACTTCACGGCGGGCCAGCTGATCGGCCGATATGCGCGGGCGGTCGAGGGCAGCAAGCCGGTCCAGATCGCGACGATGGACCTCAACCCGGGCATCACGGTCGGCGACCTGCGCCACAACGGCTTCCTGAGCGGCTACGGCATCAGGAGGGCCAGCCAGGGCGTGGTCTGCAGCCAGTACACGCAGGGCGACCAGACCAAGGGGCAGACGGCGATGGAGACCTGCTTGCAGAAGGACCCCAATATCAACCTCGTCTACACTATCAACGAGCCGGCCGCCTTCGGCGCGTACCGGGCGCTCTCGTCGGCGGGTAAGGCCAAGCAAGCCCTCATCGTCTCGGTCGACGGCGGCTGCGCGGGCGTCCGCGGCATTGAGTCCGGGCAGATCGCCGCGACCTCGCAGCAGTACCCGCTCAAGATGGCGAAGTTGGGTGTCGACGCCATCGTCACCTACGCCAAGACCGGCACGAAGCCGAGCGGCTACACCGACACGGGCGTCACCCTCATCACCAACAAGCCGCAGTCCGGGGTCCCGTCGCAAAACGCCGCGTACGGCCTCGCCCACTGTTGGGGCTAGCGCGTCGTAGGGTCGCCCGCCGGTCGTAGGATACCCTCGGTCGCGGGCATCGCTCCCCATAGACCAAGCGTTGCGGTGGGTCCGAACTCATAGCCGGATCCACCCTCGCTCTCGCTACCCCCCCATCCTTAGCCTTTGCAGCAAAGGATCTCCGATGAGCAAACTAATCAACCACGAACGGCTCGAGGTCGAGGTGGCGCGCGGGGACCGCGCCCGCGCGCTCCCCGCGCTCGGCCCCGCCCTGACCGCCCTCGCGCCGCTGGCGGCGTTGCTGGTGGCGTGCGCCTTTTTCGCGACCCAGTCGTCCCGGTTCCTAACCGGGGGTAACCTATCGCTGATCGTCCAGCAGGTCATGGTCGTCGGCGCCCTGGGCGTCGGTCAGACGCTGGTCATCCTCACCGCCGGGATCGACCTGTCCTGCGGCGCCGTGATGGCGCTCGGGTCGATCGTCATGACCTCGCTCGCCGTCAACAACAGGCTCAACCCCTACCTGGCGATCCTGCTGGGCATCCTGGTTTGCGGCGCCTTCGGCGTCCTCAATGGCGGCTTGGTCACGCGGATCAAGCTGCCCCCGTTCATCGTGACACTGGGCACCCTGAACATCGCCTTCGCGATCACGCACATCTACTCCGGCGAACAGACCATCAACAATCTCCCGGCGCCCCTTATCTTCTTCGGGAACACCTTCCCCATCGGCGGCACCGACATCACGTATGGGTCGGTGCTGATGCTGGCGCTCTTCCTGGGCGCCTGGTTCGTGCTGCGGCAAACCGCCGCCGGCCGCCACGTCTACGCCGTGGGCAACAACCCCGAGGCCGCCCGGCTGGTCGGCATCCCCACGCAGCGGCTGCTGCTCGGCGTCTACGCTATCGCCGGCCTGACCTACGGCGTCGCGGCCCTCCTGCTCGTCGCGCGCACCCAGGTGGGCGACCCGCAGGCGGGGCAGACGGAAAACCTCGACAGCATCACCGCGGTCGTGATCGGCGGCACCAGCCTCTTCGGCGGCCGCGGCAGCGTGCTGGGCACGCTCGTCGGCGCGCTCATCGTGGGTGTCTTCCGCAATGGACTGCAACTCATCGGCGTCGCCGCGATCTACCAGGTGCTCATCACCGGCATCCTGGTGATCCTCGCCGTCGCCGTCGACCAACTCGTGCGGAGGCGACGATGACCACGATCGATACAACCCGATCCGCGCCGCCCGCGGGGGACGGGCGACCGACGCCCGTCCTCGCGGCGCGTGGCCTGGTCAAGCGCTACGGCGGTGTGACCGCCATGGACAGGGCCGACTTCGAGCTGCTCCCCGGCGAGATCCTCGCCGTCATCGGCGACAACGGCGCCGGCAAGTCCACGCTCATCAAGGCGCTCTCCGGCGCGATCATCCCCGACGAGGGCGAGATTCTGCTCGACGGCAAGCCCGTCCGCTTCAACAGCCCGCTCGACGCGCGCCGCCACGGCATCGAGACCGTCTATCAAGACCTGGCCGTGGCGCCCGCGCTCGACATCGCCGACAACCTCTTCCTGGGGCGTGAGCTGCGCCGGCCGGGCATCCTGGGCTCGGTGTTCCGCATGATCGACAAGCCGCGCATGGTGGCGGAGTCCCGCGCCTCCATGCAGGATCTCAAAATCGGCATCCGCTCAATGCGCCAGGCGGTCGAGACGCTCTCGGGCGGCCAGCGGCAGGGCGTCGCGGTGGCGCGCAGCGCCACTTTCGCGCGGCACGTCGTGATCATGGACGAGCCGACGGCGGCGCTCGGGGTCAAGGAGACCGGCATGGTGCTCGACCTCATCCGCCAGGTGCGCGAGCGCGGGCTGCCGGTCATCCTGATTAGCCACAACATGCCCAACGTGTTCGAGGTGGCCGACCGTGTGCACATCCACCGCCTGGGGCGGCGCGTCGCGGTGATCGACCCGCACAACTTCAGCATGTCGGACGCGGTGGCGATTATGACCGGCGCCATGGGGGGCGAGGACATCCCCCCCGGCTGAGCGACGCGCAGGGCGAGCCGATGGGCCGGTTTTCCGTCCTGCTGATGCCGAGACCCGCAAGAGGGCGGCGCGAACGATCTAACCGTTCGCGCCGCCCTCCGGTCATAAGACTTCCCTCAAGCGGCTACGATATGCGGACGCAGCCACGCGACGAGCGCGGCGCGGGCTTCATCCTGTGGTCGAGACGGCGCTTCCTCGAGCAAAACGGCGAGAAGCTCATCATCGCCATCAAAGGTGGTCCCATTGAGTTCCAAGAAGACAAGACCGGCATACATGGCAATGCGCTTATTGCCGTCTACAAACGCCTGGGCCTGCGATATCGCCAACATCAACATCACAGCCTGCGTCACCGGGTCGGCTTCCTCGTAGTGCGCGGCCGTCCGTGGCCGTGTGATCGCGCTATCCAGGGCGCCCTGGTCCCGTAGGGGAGCGGGTAAGAACCCTGTACGCTCCATCACATCGGCGTGCAGACCGCGCACGTCGTCCAGCGTCAGATACTCCGTCATCGGCCCGCTAGGTAGCGCAACCCCGCCTCATTCTTTGACCACACACGTTCGGCGGCAGCCCGCACCTCGGGCCGCAAGCCCGCGCGAGCGCGTTCCACGGGGCGCAGTTCCACCGGCCGCGGGTCGAAACCGACGAGTTGCCCCTCGGCTAGCCCACGCTCCTCCATCTCCTCGCGCGGAATCGTCACGACATAGCTGTTGCCGTGTTTGCGAATCTTGCTGGCAATCACGATGTATCCTCCCGACTAATACCTGTATACTCTAGTATAACGCATATTACTGGGGCTCCTCGTAATGGCAGATAGATATAAGATATGAAGGATAAACACGACGATGGCTGAAGCAACTCTCGCGATCACCGTCTACGGCGCGACGTGGTGCCCCGACTGCCGGCGCGCCAAGAAGTTCCTAGGCGAACAGCTCATCCCCTACAACTGGGTCGACCTCGGCGAGCATCCCGAGGCGCAACAGGTCGTCGAGGGCTACAACGACGGCAAGCAGATTATTCCCACCATCGTCTTCGCGGACGGCTCGATCCTGGTCGAACCCTCCAACGCCGCGCTCGCCGCCAAGCTGGGCCTCAAGACCACGGCCCAGTGCGCCTCGTACGACCTGATCATCATCGGCGCCGGCCCGACCGGGCTGACCGCCGCTATCTACGCCGCGCGCGAGGGCCTCGACACGCTCGTCGTCGACCGCGCCGGCACGGGCGGACAGGCCGCCATCACCGAGCGCGTCGACAACTACCCCGCCTTCCCCGAGGGCATCTCGGGCGGTGAGTTCGCCGACCGCGTGGCGCGTCAGGCCGCGCGCTTCGGCGTGGAGACGCTCGTCGCCAGCGAGGTGTCCAAGCTTGGCCGGCGTGACAACCGGCTGTCCGTCACCACGGCCGACGGCTCCAGCTACGGCGCCGACGCCATCCTCGTCGCCACCGGCTCGACCTACCGGCGGCTCGATGTCCCTGGCGAGGACGACTACATCGGCGCGGGCGTGCACTTCTGCGCCACCTGCGACGGCCCCTTCTACAAGGGGCGCGACGTGGTGGTGATCGGCGGCGGCAACAGCGCCGCCGAGGAGGCCGCCTACCTCAGCGGTCTCGTCAAAGGGGTCACGATCCTGGTGCGCGGCGACCACATGACGGCCGGCAAGACGGCGCAAGACAAGCTGCCGGAGTACCCTAACCTAAAAGTGCGCTACGGAACTGACGTACGGGGCTTCGAGGGCGCGGACGGGCGCCTCACGGCGGTACGCGTGCGTGACGAGGCGAGCGGCGCCGCGGAGACGCTGCCGGCGGCGGCGGCCTTCGTGTTCATCGGCCTCACGCCACACACCGAGTTGCTGCGCGGCCTGGCCGACCTCGACGCCACCGGCTTCGTGCTGACGGCGGAGACGCTGATGACGAGCATGCCCGGCGTCTTCGCGGCGGGGGACTGCCGCCACGGCAGCACCAAGCAGATCGCCTCGGCCGTCGGTGAGGGCGCGACCGCCGCCCTCATGATCCGCCACTACCTCAACATGGGCGAGGAGGCGCGCGGCGGCGGCGATTAGTCATCAGCCACGTACTCTTGCTCCCATCAGCCCCTTACGATGATCTCGCCCAGTTGTGCGTCGTGCGCATGCCACGCCCGCACTAGACAGTGACGCTGCCTCCCGACGGCACGACGATCCACCGCGACAAGTGTCCCGGCCCTGACGGGGCTGCTTCAGGCGCGTCACGATTGACGGTAGCCTTAGTGGCGTGCTACCGTTGAGGGGAAGCGGGTGGACATAACATGTCGCCGCGCAAAAGCGGCAACAGGCAGGGCCAATCGTGGATGTGGCGAGGATATCGCGCCGTGGCGAGGCGAGGCGAGGCGAGGCGAAGGGACGCACTATGATGTCCGATGCGCCACCGGACGAGGAGAGGCTAGCACGCATCACGCGCGCCCTGCGCCGGGTCGCCGTCTTCCGCGCCATCGACGACGACACGTTCGCGCATGTGGCCGGCCTGGCGCGGCCGCTGGCCCTCCCGCGCGGCGCGTCCCTGGACGAGCCGCCCGCTGCGGCGGGTTCCATCTACCTGATCGTGGCGGGGCGGCTGCGCCTCTACCGGGAGGCGCCGACGGGGCGCCAGGTGACGCTGGACCTCCTGGACACGGACGATCTCTTCCGCTTCCTCGTGCGCGAGGCCGACGGCAGCCTGGCGAGCGTCGCGCAGGTGGGCGGGCGCGCGGCGCTCTATCGCTTCCCTGGCCCACGCCTGCTGGAGGTTCTGGCGGCGTACCCCCATGTCCAGGCGCGCCTCGGCGCACGGTTCGTGCACGCGCTCGCCCGCGCCTATGACGTTACGACGGAGTTGGCGCTCTACGACGTGGAGACGCGCCTGGCACGGACGCGGGTGCGGCTGGCGGCGGAGACCGACGGAGCGCGCTACGTGGGGGCGACGCACGAGGAGTTGGGGTGGCGCATCAACGCGACTCGGGAGGATGTCACGCGCTACCTGCGTCGTTTCGCCCGCCTGGGGCTGATCGCGACGGATCCCCATCGCCGTGGCCTCGTCGTGCGCGCCGGCCTGCACAGGTACGCGGTGCAACGGGCCTCCCGCTCGCGCACACAAGGGGGCTCCTGACTCTCCAGCCCGCCCCCTGGCGTCCGCGGCCCGGCTGTCACGGGCTGTGGAGCCGCGCGCGGAGGTCGGCGTAGGCGGTAAGGGTCGTCAGCTCGACGGCAGCGCGCGCCCTGGCGCGCGCGACGACGCGGTAGCGATCGTCGCCGTCGTCGGCGTAGCGCACATGCAGCGCGCGGAGTCGAGCGTCCGTGTCTGCGTCGGCCGCATGGTCGGCGCCGTCGAGCGTCAGGATGCGCCCGAGCTCGTCGAGCGTGATATGGGCCTCTTCCTCGCTATAATCGCGGCCACCGTTGCGCGCGGGGCGGGACAGCGGGACGGTCCATTCCTCCGGGAGGGCGGCGTCGCGGTCCAGGCGCGCCCGCAAGGCGGGGTAGTCGGCCACGCGATAGGCTCGGGCCGTGCCGGCGTCGTACAGATAGGCGACCCACGCGCCGTCGCCCGGCCACGCGGCGTCCTCCAACGTGAAGCGGCGCCGGTCGCGGACCAGCACGGCCACGAGCGCGCCTAACTCCCTAGTGGTCACGAAACGCCACCTCCCCTTTTGAATCTCAGGCACGGATACAGATGTCCCTCGCCCTATGGTACGCGCCAGCCGCGCGACTAGATCACCCGCCGCTGACGTGGCGTGGTCCGATGGCGCGCTTTCTCCCGCACAGGTACAAGTGCGATTTGTCGAAGCAAATATGTGACTTGTGAGAGTTCACACAAGACAGCGACGCGATCCAGGCGTACAGTAAAAGTAGTAGTAGTACACTTCGCGCCTGCTACGGGCTTTATCAACAGAGGGGAATGCAGCGGAGCCCTAGCAGCTTGTCGGAGAGAACGACGCTGCGGCTTGCGCGACAGGGTGCCGCTGTGCGGATGAGGCGCACTGTCTGCGGCGGCGCGTGATTGATGCACGGCCATAGGCAGGACACGACTGCGGA
>JAABUV010003601.1_pt1 | contig 19535 bp, 18 predicted proteins | sample 5559971 | NCBI WGS metagenome assembly JAABUV01 (sample SAMN10711881, study PRJNA513362) | rock metagenome | isolation source: Antarctica rocks | place: Antarctica: Victoria Land, Knobhead nord | collected 2015-12-19
CTAGTGCAAGGAAGTCATCACCCCAGTCTAGAGTTACTTGCAGGCTACTTCTCGAAGTGGACAAGGACTTTGAAAAACGATACTAGAAAGGTGCGAATTTCAATTAGTTTTCTCCTTATACATCTTATCGCTGTATGCAAAAGTCTGGTTCCGTTTTCGGGTTTTAGCGAATTTGGCGGGGAAAACACACAAATCAGCCCCGAATTTGGTGCAAATAGAGCAAATACCTAGATATCATCCCCACACCCCCAAAACACTCCCAAGCTTCATTTTTGAAGCTATACAAACCTCAGTCTTACACGGGCGCAATCCTATTCTACCTAGCATGCCCCAAGCTCTTATCCAGGATCTTAGAGACGAGATTCAATTTCACCTAGCTCGTGGCGATAGCACAGCGTTCATACACAAAGTCATCCATGTTATCAGGCAGCAGATCAATCGTATGCGTAAAAAACATCTTCATTTCAGCGATGTGACATCTGCGCTTGATACGATTGATAGATCGAGAGATTTGAGTGAATATCATGCTCAGAAGTTTCTTGACTTTCTCAGTCAACGATTCATCGTCTATCAGAATGACATGATCTGATTTCTGTACGACGAGTTTGACATTGTCATCAGTCAAAGCACGATCAGCAAACTGCTCAAACAAGCTAGATACAGCAGAAAGATTGCTCAAAGAATCACTGCTGAGCGCGATGAGAAGCTTCGCAGTGAATGAAAGTGATGACTTATGAGCTGAACTTCAGATCAGCTGATATTTCTTGATGAAAGCGTTGCTTGTGAGTAAACAGATAGACTCAACTTTCTTCTTTACTCTTTCTAGTCATGCTAATGCTTACTCATTAGTTAATCAAAAGTATAACTGAGTCTCAATTGATTTATTTCTGCACATCATTCAAAGTTTAAAATGATTGAAGAGATGAAGCATTTTATCAGCATTTTTCATTGATGAGTACATTGCATGAAAGATGCATCATGACTTCATAATAAAAAAGATCTTTCTGAACTTCATGTGATTACAAATGCTTTCTATATGCAATTCTGAAGAGATAAAATCACGTTCAATGATGATCATGAATAATGCTAAAATTCATCAATCAATAAAACTCAATGAACTATGTAAAAGCTTTGAGATGCATTTTGTCAAATTGTCACTTTACTCATCTGACTATAATTTTATAAAAAGCTTGTTTTCAATGTTGAAAACATGAATTAAAAGAAATGACAAGCTTGTTCAATGATATAGTAAATTTAACAAGAAATTTGATGAATTTCTAAAAGTAGCAGTCAGATCACAAAGAAAGTGAGTTAATGATTCTGAGACACTTTTTTATCTGATTGATATAATTCATATATTCAGATGATATCTAGATATAAATAGACTCATCATAGTCAAGCTCATCATGTTGCTTCTTTATTATCTTTGAATAATCATTTAAAGTTTTCTTTATCTTCTTCATTTTCTTTATTTTTATCTTTTCAGAATTTTTCTTCTTTTCAATCAATATTTGCAAGACTGAAATCTTGACTTAAGACTTTAAAACAGATCTTCAAGCTTAAGCATTATATAAATGACTTCATTTGTCTCAGTTCTCAGACGTGTCAACGTCGCTAAGCTTCTTCAAGTTAGCGTTCTTGCTAAGTCTCTTCAAGTTAACGCTCTGCTGACTTCGCAGCATACAAACAACATGTATGCTGCGAAGTCAGCAGAGCGCTAACTCAAAGAGACTTAGCGACGTTGACACATCTGAAAACTGAGACAAGACTTCATGTTTGCACTCAAGCTTGCTGAGCTGATATAGAAAATCTATCTTCAATTGTTAATTCAGATGATAATGTGAGATGATGAAATTTCTTTATGTGAAACTGCGTAGTAGAAGATAATAAGGTAGCATTCTATTGATGATAGAACTAATTGCTAAGAAACGAAAGTGAAAGCTCACAGAGTTTTTATCTTCTGTCAAGTCATTATCTCTATTCACTCGTTAGTTTCTTTAATCTAATCTCGCAAGCTAGTTTTGCAAACATGCATCGTTCATAGTTGATGAGATGCATTCTCACAGATAATTTATCATTTGAATCAAAATCTTTAAAGTGAGCATACTTGCTGACATCATGAGTCTGTTGCAAGCATTCATCTCTGATATCTTTGATTAGTCTGATTAATCTAACATAAACTAGTATAAAGCTGTGAGTAGAGCTGTTGTTAACACGCTAGCGATCTAGCGTGTCTTCATGAGTAAAACTCACATTATGTTACATCTTCTTTCTACTTCAGCTTTGAACTTCTAGTTAAAATACACTCATATGATTCACTTTATGCAGACTCATAACATTAGTTCAAAGCTCATCAATCTTGCTATTGACATGTAGATGATATAAAAATAAGTTACATCATCAAACTTGAATCAGAATTAAAATCTGAAAATTGAGCTCAGAAAGTTCATTAGAAATCAAGAAATTTCTAGAACAGAAAAACAGAAGAACATAAACATGTTACTTTAAACTAACTCTTTACTGAGCTCATTATCAGAACAGAAAAACAGAAGAACATAAACATGTTGTTCTAGAATTGAAACCTGAAGTTTCACTTGAATCTCGATCAGCAATTTTTCTACTCACATAATGATTAAAAGCACAGAATCAGAATCAGTGAGCATTACTCGCTATGAACTTCAAAATGCTAGAAGAGAATCACTTTTATCATATAATTAAGTAGCATCAGAAGAAGAAGACATGAATGCTATGTTGAACATTAAAGAAGAGAACATGAACATGTTATTCTTTAATCACAAAATGATCAAGATCAGCATCAATGAAGAGCTGAATGCTTGAATAATTGATAAGAAAACAGATGACATCATCATCTTTATCAAGTACATGATTTATCAGCATGACATTGAAATCGAAATTCACAATGACATGATTTAGATGTTGAAAGATGTCAACAAGATAAACATTAAGTTGAAAACTACTTAAATGATGTTGAATACTATAAGAATGCGTCTGCAGAAAGAGATGAGAAACAAGAATGTGATTATACATCATTTAAAGACTGCATCAAGTCAACAAAGCACTTTAATTTTGAAAGATTAATTCTTGAAGTCAATTAAGTTATTTGACTCATTTTTGTTTAAAGATTCAAGACAGAATGTGAATAATTAATTATTTTGAATGCAAAATATGCTGAAGATGAATAAGAATCATTTTTCTATTGAAGAATTGAAGATTGCATATGTGAAAAGTTGAGTCAATGAAACAATGATTAAACACATAGCATTTCAAATGAGAAATGCAATCACAAACTCATTTCTAGAAGCAGAAGAGATGTTGTCGATCATAAACAAGATGTACAATGATTTCAATTAATGTCATATGACTCAATAACAGTTCTTAAGACTATATCAAAATAAGATCTTCTTTCATGACTTTTGAATGAAATTTCAACAATTCAGTGCAGAATTAAAATACAATAATGAGACTTTATTAAATAATTTGCAGCATAAAATCAGTTCAGATCTTCAATGAGCAATGCTCAATGAATGAATCATTGATTTGAATGAATTCATCAACATCTGCATGCTGTTGCAATCATGCACTTCAGATTAGTCTAACATAAATTGTGTCAGACTATCATAAACTAGTATAGAGCTAATGTTGACACGCTAGCAATCTAGCGTGTCTTCGTGAGTAAAACTCACGACGTGTTGCATCTTCTTTCTTCTTCAGCTTTGAACTTCTAGTTAGAATACATTCATATGATTCGCTTTATGCAAATTTATAACACATACAAGCTGATGTTCAATTGATAAAACTGAATGCTTGATCAGTTCTTAAGACATTGATGACTCAAGTCGCTCACTTTATCGCTAGTATCTCAATAATGCTCATGATCGCGATCTCAGTCTCATTCTCTGCATGAAAGAAACTCAGAATATTAAACGTCAACTTTGTTAAAAAGAAGTTGTTTAAAAAAGAACTTTGCTTTAAATGTAAAAAGTCAGAACATAAAGCATGCAACTGTCTTGAATCAGCTCAGATACATGAAATTGCAGCGAATTTGAAAAATGATCTGTTCTCATCAAAGTAGTAATTGAAAGCAACATGCTCATATCTTGCTTCATCAATATGCTTGATAACTCATTTGATTTTAAGTCATTTATTGTGAACATCATCTTAAGTAATCTAGAAAAAATATTTTGATCTCTTGTTCTGATAAACATCAAAGTCACTGACATAACATTCATAAATGATTCATTGATTTCAGAGTTATGTGAATGCTTTGATATTCAATTAATTTCACTGTTCAAATCAAAGTTGATTCATTCATATAATAAAACTCTCGATCAAAAATTTATTACACATGCTCTGTATATTTCAATCACTATACAAGAACATAAGAATGAAATGATGCTTCTATTAATAATTCATTTAAATCAGCATAAGATAATTATTGACAATCTTTGATTAAAAAGAAATCAAATTTTGATAGATTCTGCAAATGATTAATTGATATTTTCATCAAATATTTGAATCTTGAAACTTATCATTTTGAAAGCAAGCAGTCAATCAACATTTCATTAACTTAAATCAAGTGAGATCTGCAAAATGAAATGAAAGAACTTGAAGTTTATATCAATAATCATCTTAAAGTGAATTACAAATTCAAAATCAGTGAATTGATTCATTGAATCAGTTTTGTTAAAGATCAGCATAAAGTGAGTTATATAAATATCATTTAACTAATAGATAAATGCTAAGAAAGAAAAGTAGCTACAGAAAAGAACTTGATTCTTATATATATGTTTCTCAGTTCTGTGCTAGACTCAAAAGAATTGATGCTTTACACATATGAACGCAAAGACTCAATGACATCACATTTAGTTTAGATTTTTGCTAGACTTAATTAGAATGAAATCAAGATGAAGACTAGTTGTAGAATAAATGAAGACTAGAATCATAACATTATCTTCTTCTTTCAACTATTCATGTTTACATGAATGTTGTTTCTAGTGCAATTTTCTTGAATATTTGATATGAAAGTCATTGATCATCTTTTGAGCATTTATAAACTCATTGTCGTCAGCATTATATCAGTTGAGATCATTGTTATAACTCTTTCATTTAACTTTATATTGAAGTCATCTTCTGTAGCATTGAAAGTTCAATATATCGTCGATTTTTCATTCATCTTCATCATTTATTACTATTGACTTCGAAAATTTATTCTTTTGATCAAACAGAGAGTTATCAACGACAGAACGAAGAAAATCTGAATAAAACATGTCATGTATATGCATAGTGTCTGATAGTTTCAATTTATAGAATGAGTCAACAGAGTCAATGATTTGAAATGAATTAAGCATTTTGTCATTCAGCTTTTTGAAAGATCTCGCTGTAATGATGTTTCATTCATTCAGAAACATCTTTGATTCAATCTCATAATTGACTTTCTTTCTATGCTTGTTAACTTGATTCATCATTTGCTCTTGTGTTTTGATTAAAGCTTCGCGAGCGAAAATCAATGTTTTATTCATGTGATTGAATATATTCTTGATTCGATTAATTTGCAAGCGTTTGCAAGTATTTTCATACTCAATGATGTCAGAGTTGAAACTCATACAAGAATGAAAGCTTTTGTTCATAAAGAAGAAAATCAAGAAGATGACTGAGAACAAAATGTTATTGTTGACAAACTCAATCATGAGTAGTCACTTGAATCAGTCATTCTGCATGTATGAACAGAAGAAATGCAGATAGCGCTTGATGTTCTAATTGATTCATTCACTTTGATTATTGATCTGAAAGTGATAAATGATGAATAATCAAAGAGAAATGCTTAGTCATTTGCAAAGAAACTTTCATAAAATAGAGATGAATTGTGTATCTTTGTCAGATACAATGAAGCTGAGTAAATCATAAGTTCAATATACTCACTGAATCAACATTTTCGCTGTTTTTTCAACTGTGATTTCTTCATCATCAATGATACAAGAAATATAATGTCTTTCTTTTAACAATTTGCAGATGACAGTCAGAATAACGTTGTAGTTGAATGAATCAAATAAATTAATAATGAAGTTCATTATTATATCTTGTCATTGCTGTTCAGATATTGATAGAGATTGAAGCAAGTCATTTGATTTATTTCTAAATGTCTTTGATCATTGATAAACATAGCAGTTTCAAATATATTGATTTACTGTCTTTTGCATGAATGATTAATAGTAGTTTCATTTGATGATTTTCATCATTCTAAGAATATTGAGATGATCTATTGAGAGTTAATCGTGCATCTCACGAATCAGATTCATTTGCAGAAGTTCATTGAATGAGATTTATAACTGACTGTCTTTGTATAAGATTTCATTCTGAACTCGACAATTCTTCAGCTTGATGTCTTCATATTGTGCTTTGTCTCTAATCTTTGCTTCATGAAGTAAAGTACAATTCTCATCGATTTCGTTTGCATCAAGAACTTGTTTATGTTGAGATCATGTCTAGAATCTAATCACACTGCAGCGAGATAGTGCGTAGCTGAATAGAATGTTTGATCAATAGAGGTAGCTCTAACTAGAAAACTAAGAATACAGAAGAAAGAAGACAGTTTCGAGCTGTATCTATAGTAGATCGAACAAAGAAGCGAAGTAGTCGATTTGCTAAAGCTCAAATAGATGAAATGTTTCAGCATATTTTGATTCGAAACATCGCTGTTTCTTGTTCACATATCGAAATTTCTAGAGTCTATTGACTAGACTCTATTCAATGTCAACACGCTTCGTAACATTACTTTCTTCTCTTTAAAAGTCATGTCTCTATGACTTGTAGTGTAGTTCATAGCACTGACGTAGAGCTTGACGCTCGTCTTTCTACCAACCTTTCTATTGATCTTTCAGACCATCGAAATGTCTATTGTAGCAGACTCACTATGAGAAGAAAGAACGATCATTGAAGCAGACTCACTAGTTGACACAGAAACACGAGGTAGGTCGATTCACTGATAGGTAGAGCGATGTGAGTAGATAGATCATCGCATTGACAGCGTCTTTGTAGCAGACTCACTAGAAGAAAATCGACTAGCTCATCGAAGAGATCAATTCTGATTGTGTCATTGAAGCAGACTCACTAGTTGACACAGAAACACGAGATAGATCGATTCACTGATAGATAGAGCGATGTGAGTAGATAGATCATCGCATTGACAGCATCTTTGTAGCAGACTCACTAGAAGAAAATCGACTAGCTCATCGAAGAGATCGACTATTGACTTGTCTTTGTAGCAGACTCACTAAATTGACCTGAATTCAAATCGAGTCGAATTGAATTTGATGACATAGATTATTTTAACTCGACTGATTCACAAGCTTTTTGAGAGAGAAAGAAGTTTGTGATTCTCTAGCAATCAACGATCATATGTTCTCGTTGATTCTATTGATCGAGTGAATCGATGCTACTGAATGAGCGATAAGTTCTCTAGCAATTCAACAGTCTTGCCGTTGATTCTATTGACTCTCTGATGTTGTTCTGTCTTTTGAAGTCATTGATCATCAGGTAAACAAATTTCTTTAGACTTGTTTCGTTGTTCATCGAGTGTCTTGAATGAATATTGATACTCGTATCGTAGAGTTAACGAATTCTTAGTTTAATGTTGAAATCGTGCCTAGAATCTAATCACACTGCAGCGAGATAGTGCGTAGCTGAATAAAATGTTTGATCAATAGAGGTAGCTCTAACTAGGAAACTAAGAATACAGAAGAAAGAAGACAGTTTCGAGCTGTATCTATAGTAGATCAAACAAAGAAACGAAGTAGTCGATTTGCTAGAGCTCGAATAGATGAAATGTTTCAGCATATTTCAATTTGAAACATTGCTGTTTCTTGTTCACATATCGAAATTTCTAGAGTCTATTGACTAGATTCTATTCAATGTCAACACGCTTCGTAACAGTTTATAAATTGACTCGCTGACGTTCTTTTCTAAATCAACAATCTTCATTTGATTCAACGTCAAAATAGTAATTCATTGATAGCAAATGCGTTCATCATCAAAATCTTTGAGTACAAAGTCAGCTTAATGAGTTAATGCATCAATCTTAATGTTTTGTTTATCAGATCAATACATTATTTTAAAGTTGAAATCAGCTAGCTTTTGTACTTAATGCATCTGATGTTTACTCAGCTCTTTGTCTTTCATTAATGAAATGAGTGCTTGATGATCAATAAACATCTTGATAGAAATGTCAGTCAACTTCAGTTTGAATTATCAATGCTCAAATGCTTGAATGATGATCAGCAGTTTCTTATCATATATTTCGTAGTTGCACTCAGCAGAAAACATGTTCTTGCTATAGAAAGCAATCAAATGTAATACTTCTTCATCATCATATTAAAAGAGAACTTCATCGTTTACGTAGTTGAATGAGTCAGTTTTCAGAATAGTTTCATAAGTCTGATCAAAGTGACGAAGTATAAAAGTCTCAGTCATACATCTCTTCATATGATTGAATGCAGTCTGACAAGTCTCATTTCATTCAAATATGATCTTCTTTTAAGTAAGTTGAATCATTAAATGAACAATCTTTGAAAAGTTCTTGATAAAGCATCGATAAAAGTTGCAGAAGTTAATGAATGATTGAATCTGAGTGAGATTATTAAAGATAAATCATTTCACTACTGCTTATATCTTTCGTGAATTCATCTTCAGTTCTTTAATGAATATCAATAGTTTTAGAAATATGATCTTTTGAACATGAAACTTTGCATTTGTTTATGTTCATCTGTAGATCAGCTTCTCATAGTTTATTCAAGATCAATCATACATATCATTTGTGTTTCTTCAAGATCTTGCTGTAAATGATAATGTCATCTAGATAAATCTGACAAAACTGATGAAGATATTTGAACAGCACGTCGTTCATATAATGTTGATAGAACATTGATTCATTGATTAATTTAAAGAGCATTACATGATATTTGTATGAGTCAAAGAAAGTGATAAAGATAGTTAAATCTTCGCTATCTGAGTGCATTTACAGTTTATTGAACGTAATAATGATGTTCAATTGAATCAGATATTTGCTTTCTTGTATTTAAGTGAGAATCTCATCAATCAATGACAAAAAATAGCGATTTCGTTTGATCAAAGCATTAAGCTTTTTATAATCAATGCAGAAACGCAGACTATCGTCTTTCTTTTCAATGAACAAAATGAGCGAGATGTATGAAGCGAAGCTAGAGAAAATGAACTCTTTGTTCAAATGTTTAATCAGATACTTCTTTATCTTCTGAAGCTTGTGATTGAACATCTGATACAATCTGCTTCGAGAAAGTATTTTCTCGTCAATCAACTCAATCTTGTGATCATAGAAATGATGAGATGATAGCTGATCAATCATTGTTCAATTGAACATGTTTAAATAGTCATGATATTCAAAGAAAAGCTTGATCTTGACTTGCTCAAGAGTTTTAGCATGAAAAAGCTCATGCAGATTCACTTCTTCAGACTTGTTTTCAGCTGTAGTTATGAGTTGATTGATTTTCAAGATGATAACAGCAAAGATCTTGATATTTGAACATTTAACTAACATTTTATATGTTGCTGCTTTTATCATTGCTATGTTCGTTGAATCTGACGTTGATTTAGAAATTTTGACGTTAGTTAAAGTTGTATCACGCGATTTTAACTGTTTAATTGAACTTTTTTTTTGACTGAAAGAGAATGATTTCTGACTGAATTGAAATGCAACGAAAGTGAAAAATCTTTTTAGTATATGAGTAAAAGTTAAGCTTTTCTGTTTCATGATTGTTTTATGACTTGAGAATAGAACAATTGATTTCTGACTAGTAGAATTAAAATTCAAAAATTGAAGAAAATTGATTTACATATCAATTACTAGGTTAATTTTGTTCATTCATGTTTTTTCAAGAATTATTTGATGTTGATTTAATCAAGTGATCAACATAGAAGCTGTGTCAATTATATGATCTTAAACAGTCAGATTTAAATAAATGACATGAGTAATGAGTTTCTTAGCATAATGATCGTTGAATTCTTGAATTGACTTCACTTTGATCAAAGTCAAAGACTTAATTTGCAACTGATCACAAACAATTTGCGTAATCACTTCATCAATGAACAAATAATCAGCAGCTTCAATGTCAATCAATGACTTCAATGAGTAATTAATTTCATTGCTAGAAAGTACATATTCAGTAGTTAAAGATTTAGAAGCAAAAGAATCATTTAACATGCTCATCATTGAAGAAATTAACACATTTTTCATCACGTCTTTAATGAAAGTCTTTAGTTTTTTGTCTTACTATTCTTGAAAGACATTTTCTCATTCTCTTTATTCTTCAAAATAATGATTTCATGTAGATGAAAGATGAAGATACAAGATGTTGAAGTGTTAATCTTGTTCTGAAAGCAGTTCTTAAATAAGTGATCTGAAATCTTGCAGATATAGCAAACAATAAATGATTTAACTGATTCAAATGTAGAAAAGATAGTTGACTTGATATATTCAATTATCAAAGTCATCACTGCTGATAAAGAAGTAACGCGCTTTTTAGATGCAATGATGACTTTGATGATGATCATGCAACGTTTGCTTTGAAACTAATAATTGACTCACTGTTTATTATTCATACTTTGAAGAAAGCTCTTGAAACAATGTAGAATGATAAAATCTTTCAAGTAAATTGATAAAGCATTTTGCAAATGATTGTTGATTTTATTCTGAAGATCATTCATCAATGTGCAATTCTTGTAGTTTAAATAGCTGAATAACTTCATGAATTTAAAGTAAAAGATGTTGAAAAACTTGTTCAACTGTCTCAAAGTGTTATACTCATGATAATACTTTCAATTTTTATTCTGATCATTGTAAATTGACTTCAGATGCTTGAATAGCTTATAGATTGAAATATATAAATAAGATGCATCATGACAACATCAAGTGAAGATTTATTTCGCTGCATCATTTTCTAGTTTAAATATCACATAAACAATACAGATATTTTCAGTATGAAAGTGATTTGCATTTGCTTTAAGCTTGTCATCAATCTTGATTCTTCAGCTGTTTCATGTTGATTCAACATCTTCATTAATGAAGATAAATGAATTCAAAAACTTGTAGAACTTGTGATAATTACTGTTAAGTAAAATGAATGACTTTCATTAAGAGAGATTCTTAATAGAAGTTTGTGATTCAATATCTTGTTGTTTCAAAGTAGTTTAAGACTCAGTGAGCTCAATAAGTTGATGAGAAAGAAGATCATTGATGACAGAATGCTTTGCTTCTTTGAGCTTCTTTTTGATACTCAATACTTTCGCTTATAGTTGAGTGATAGTCTCTTTCTGAATGTTTATTGTCGTTTAATTAACTTTTAACTCATTTAATCTCTTAATATGCTCAACTTGTAAATTGATTCACTGCTCATTCAGTTTCAAAATCATGTTTCATTAATCTTTTAACTTGATCAACATCTTGATGATCTTGTTCAACTGATCATAAACTCATTGATGAAGTTGTTGACTTATGTTGATATTTCATGAGATAGTGACATTTTGAGATTCAGCTGAAACATCAAAAGAAATAATGAAAACGCGTTTGCTAGCAATGCTTTTAAGCAAATGAGCTGTTCATGACTTGACTGATTCAAAGTTGCATGTCATTGTGAGAAAGATAGATAAATAGATAGATTTGTTGTAAAGATGAATGATTTAATAAATTTGAGTAAATTTTGATGAAAGTAATTCAAAGAATTTCTTGCAAATTTTCTGAATAAACGAAGTAGATTATTTTATATTGTTTACATGTTGATAGCAAAGTAGTTGATTAGCATTTATTTACTGTTAGAAGTCAGCATAAAGCGAGTCATATGAATATCATTTAACTAATAGATAAATGCTAAGAAAGAAAAGTAGCTACAGAAAAGAACTCAATTCTTATATATGCATTTCTCAGTTCTGTGCTAAACTTGAAAGAGTTGATGCTTTACACATATGAATGCAGAGACTTGATGACATCACATTTAGCTTAAATTCTCGCTAGACTCAATTAGAATGAAATCAAGATAAAGACTAGTTGTAGAATAAATGAAGATTAAAATTGTAACAAGTTCTCATATGAAAGCAAAGCACTTAAGTTAATCTCAATCAACATGAACTTATTTAGTCATTAAAGAAGAAAGAACTCATCAATATTATCATGATTGAAGTTGCTGCTTATCAAACTTTAGTCAAGAAGAAGAATGTCAAGATCTTTACATTAATCATTAGTGAAATCAACAAGATGTTTAACTCAATTAAAAATTCAATGAAATTGAATGAAATGATCTTTGTCATGTCATTAAAGAAACTGAAGAAAAAGCTTTCAATAGTTTATCATGACTTTCTGAACATTTTTGACAAAGAAAAGACAATTCAATTATCTTTGCATTGATCATATGATCATAAGATTGAATTAAAAGATGAAAGTCAATCTTCTAGAAGTTAATTATATCTTATGTTGAATCACAAATTGCAAAAGATCAAGAAGTATTTAAAAAAGAACTTGAAGAAGAAGTTTATTACATTCAGCAAAGCTTCATTCACTTCATTAATACTATTCATTAAAAAGAAAGATGATAGTCTTTGCTTTTGCATGAATTATTAAAAACTGAATGCTCTGATTAAAAGAAATCATTATTCAATACTCTTGATAAACGAAGTACTCACTTAAATTCAAGACAGTAAATATCTAACTTGACTTAACATTATCATCATGTTCAATAAACTTTGCATGAGTTTTGAAAGTGAGAATTTAATCATATTCATCACTTTCTTCGATGTTTATAAATATAGAATAATGCTTTTTAAATTAATCAATGAATTGACATTCTTTCAACACTATATTAATGACGTGTTGTTCAACTGTCTGCATAAATTCTGTCAAATTTATCTGAATAACATTCTCATTTACAGTAAAATCTTAAAGAAACATAAAACTCATACAATCTAGATAAATTTTATCAGATGTGATACTGTTTACTTTATTTTTTCAATAGTTTCTTGAATTAATCATTTATTAAAGAATCATGAAAATGAATTACTTAAACTATTTAAAGACAGAGCACATCATTAACATGATGCTTGCGCTTCATTCTGATCATCAGAAACAGATAAGAAGCATTGTTGACATGATGTCAACGAGTGAACGAAAGATGATTATCATTATCTCGCAGAAGAATTCAGTCAAGACGAAAGATATACAGAAGAAATTATACAAGCTGCAAGTACTTTATGAGTTCAATGAATGTAGAAACAATGAGCTGATGCTTTGAGAAAAGATGAGAAGTTTGATAAAGATGATACAAAAGCTGACGTGTCAACGTGTCACTACATCAACTGTCAATCAGTGCATGAAGAATCAGCTGAAGAGACTGAAAAAGATAACAAGCAAACTTGAAAAAAAGTTCATAAAGAAGAGAAAACACATTGACAGCTGAGTGAAAAGAGTGAGCATGAAGTCAATGATATCATTTGAGAGTCATCTTGTGTTCAACGTTGACATATCATCGTCAATGTGAAATCATTGTAAGAAATTTAAAGTAAAGATTTTCATTAAAGAGAAAGAAGAAGTAAAGAGAATCATGATGATAACAACGAAGAATATAGTGAGATGAGCAAGAGAAATTGACGTTGACGAAATGCTGTCAACACGCAAGAACATAAAGATGATGAAGAAATCATTAAAACTGTTGATATTTTAAGTCAAGATGAAGAACAGCAAGAAAACATTGAAGAAAAATGATTTTTGAATCAAAGAAATATTATTAAATGCATGTTTGCATGAAGTCAGTTTTGAAATAGTGATACATAAAATTAAAGTTGAAGAAATGTTTAAAAACATAGAGAAGAAAGAGATGAGAACGCTCATTAAGATCAACAAAGATATACATTCAGAAATGATGATCGAGAAGATTAAGTAACTCACAAAAGAGAGTGAGCAGAAGAGATATGTCTCACTGATGATATGCATAGTCAGCGCTGAGATGATGAACAAGCTGATTGATGAGAAAGTATGTTATAAGATTGATATAAAGATTACACAGTTTTACAACTTGAACTGCAAAATGCATCAGTGTCTAAAGTATCAAGAATACAATCACAAAATGTATGAATGCAAAAACAAGCAGAAATGCACTCACTGCACACTGAATCATCGCTTGAAGCATTGTTTTCATAAACAGACTTAAAACATGTGAAAATGTAAAGCATGTTAAAACATACACAGAGTCTTTGACTCTTAATATTATAAACGACAAGCTGAAAAAGAAAGAATAAAAAGAGTCACAAAGCACAGATTTCTATATCATGTTGTACAAGAGCAGAAAGAACTCAAGGCAACAACATCAAAGACATTCACAGAAACATTTATCAGTTTGAAATTGTTGATGAACAACAATTTGAAGAGAAAATAAAGACGCTTAATGAATGAAAGTTGCATGCTCAGCGCAATCATCACATCAGAAAACATTATACTAAATCACTTGATCAAGAAGTCAAGATTAAATGAATTAAAATTAATGTTAGTCACATTGTTATCAATATCATCTTCTGTTGAGAATTTTACAAGTGAAGCAAATGCTTTGCAGATACTCAAGAAAATATTAAACAGTTTGAAATGTGAACTTTAATGTTTCAGCAAAAGAAACTTTGAATACTACAGTACAACGTTCACAAGTTCAGAAACAAGATGATAATAGCACTATTACATGAGAAAAAGATAAAGAACTATGACATTCTGATTCTTCAAGAACTCTGATGATTTAATGATATTTTCAAAGCATACTGCTCAGCAATGATTGACTTCACATTGAAGAATAATGAAGATAGAATCTGTTTCTACATAAACAAGAAAATCGACAGCAATATTTGATACTCAACATGATACTTCAAAAACGTAGATACAATTATGTTATAAACATTAACAGATGATGCACAGATGATTCAGAAAGCTATATACATTCATGAAGTATACAATTCATCACTCAAAGATCATAAAATCATTCATGAAAAAGAAAATCTTTCAAACATTGAAAAGACACTGCACATGTTGAAAGAATGCATTCTTGTAAAAGACTTCAATTTGCATCACTTCACATGAAGAAAATCATTTTACTCAAGATAACATTCATTGTTAAATGATTTAATTAAAATGATCACAAGCATCAAGATGTCATTGATGCTATCTTGAAACACAATTATGAGAGACTATCAAGAATTTCAAACAATGATAGATTTAATCTTCACAACAGATGACATCATAAATAAATTAATAAGATGTGAAATCAACAAGAAAATGAAAAACTTCTTGAATCATTTATTGATATAAACAATTATAAATCTCAGAGCTTGCAAAGAGTCAGCGTAAAGATCACGTTGCAACTGAAAGATAATGAACAAAGAGAAATTCATTAATACTTTGAGAGAACAGATGTTGAAATCATTGTCAGATCAGAAAGTGAGACGTCAACACATTAATGAATACACAAAGCAGCTGCTGAATGCACTAAAGAAGATCATTGAGACTTTCACTTTCTGAGCAAAATCACATGAAATGATCAAAGTGAAGTGAATAAGAAAGTGCATAAAGATTGTCAAGAATGTACAATGAATGAAAAGAAGCTGTTGAATCATCAGAGACTGAGTAAAGTACATTCAAGCATGCAACAAGAAGAGCAAAATCATCAGAAAACAGAAACGTAGTGAATATCAAAAGATCATGCAGAACATTAAGTGATTTTCAAGAGAACTGTTTTAAACTGTGAAATGAGCGAGAAATGCAGTCTCAGATATATTAACTCAAGCGATGATTCTCTCTCTGATGAAATCAGAATGCTTTAACATTATCACGACAGCACAAAATAAGACAAAGATGATGTTTTATGCTCACTTTTCATCATCTTCAGAAATTTTCATGCTGAACACAGAAGACTTTGAGTATTCATTCTTGATTGAAGATGATGCTTCGCTAATACATTGCAAAATTAGAAGAATCATTTACAAAATAACATCTGACAAGACTTTGAAACACACAAGATACATGAATAAAGTAATGTGCAGACTCGTCAATGATGCATCAGAATAAATATGCTCTTTCTTTGAAAAATATTTATAGAAAGAAATACAGCTTACTCAGTTCAAGAGTGCAATCAAAATAGTGATGTATAAGTCAGATAAGAAAAACTATTTTAATGCAAAGATATATAAATCAATTGTGCTACTCAACACATTAAACAAGATATTGAAGTTCATCATATTTGAACATTTGCAAAACATCATGAAAGCTTGCAACTTAATATCAAACACTCAGATGAAAGTTCATAAACACAGATCAACAGATACAACTTTGCAACTCATTACAGAAAAGATACATACTGTATGAAGTGACACAAGAAAAAGAATAGTTTCACTGCTGAGTCTGAATGAGAAGAATGCATTCAATAGTGTGACACACGACAGACTTTTACATGACATGAAAAAGAGAAAAGTTTTCAGACTGCTTTTTAAATTTGTGAAGAATTTTCTGAGAAATTGATGCATCATCATCACAATTGATGATTACACAATGATGAACTGCAGTGTGAACGTCAACATATCACAAAATTCTTCACTGTTATCAATACTATACTTGTTTTACAACATGAACTTGTTAAAAGTATGTAATAACATTAAGCTGAAAACTAACTTCATAAACTTTATAAATGATATCAACATTCTAATATATAAAAAGTTTATAAAGTGCAATTGCAAAGTTCTTAATGAGATTTATGATAAATGTGAACAGTGATTAAAAATTCATGACATCAAATTTTCAAAAACAAAGCATAAGTTGATTCATTTTACAAGAACTTCTAAGTAATTTAATATTGTCAGAGACTAGACTAGATCATAAATTCTATCAATATAAAGAATTGATTATTATATTACTTGAACTAAATACAGAACAATACATTAAATAATGTACAAGATGAAAGACAAGAAATGAAAGAAAAGAATGAGAACTCAACTTTTATATACATGAATTGAGTAATGTTAAAACTGAGCAGCAGTTTTATGACTTAAGATTGCAAAGACATGAAACAGATTTTGATGTGACTAAATTAAGATAATGATGATTAGATTAATGATTTAGTTTAATGAATCAAGACTTTCTAAGATATCAATGACATACTTTATGCTTTAAACTGAGATGATGATTTGACATCATGACAGTAACTTTTCTCTCAAAGACTGAGCTTCTGCAAGACAATGAAAAGAACAAGATTAAATGAGAAAGAATCAAAGATGAAGATTGAAACAAGATGAGATTGATGAGATCAAGATGAGATAAAACTAAGTGCATTTTAACATGATGATGCACAACTGAAACAAAAATACATTTGAATCACATTTGAATCAAATTTGAGCGAAACGCATTTTATAATGATGAAGCACTTTCAAGATGAAAATATCTAAGTCATACTTAGATCAGAACTGAGCAAAATGTCTGAGTTAAATTTATATGAAATTGCAAAGAAGACAAGATGAGATGAGAATGAGACAAGATAAGATGAAAGATGAGACAAGATGAAGATAAAACAAGATGAAAGATGAAATAATATAAAATACATTTGAAACACGTTTGAGTCAAATTTGAATGAAATGTCAAGACTAAATGAATGACAAAAGTTGAACTTCAGAATTCTTGATATTGACATTGAAATATCACATATGATAATTCATGTGATTCTTCAGCGACAAGATTGACAAGATGAAATTCATCAAGTGCTTGCTCACAGTTATTCAAAAGATTGAAAGATTTTCAAGTAGAAAAGTAATTTTTTCAATCAACATAGTACTTGAGCAGAAATAAGTTGTAACGTTTATCACGCTTAAAGTTTAATATGCTGTTTACATATCAGAATCTTTCATCATTCTTGATGATAACAAGTTCTCAAGATTTCTGATGTTGATTCAAAAGAAAATCATTGATGATGTGATTCAGAAAAGTGACATGAAAGATTGAGTGAACTTTCATGAATGCTGAAAGATTTAACTCAATGATCAGAGAATTTTGCTCAAAAACATGCTTGATCTTGAAGAATTCAATATTATAATCGTTTAACTTAACAGCAAGATGAGCAATGCTGAGATTGCAAGCATTCAGTCAAACTTCATCTTCAACGAAGTATTTAAAACAAGAATGATAAAAAAGATTAACATTGAACTCATAAATAACTTAAGCTATGAGCATCTCATCACATAAATGATCAATCAGTTTCTTCATTTTCTTGATGAAATTTTTGACTTTAATTAACTTGTTTCAAGCTTGAAATGTAAGATTCTTAAGCAGAGATTCAGAAAACTTAAAGTTTAAATGTGAGTTTTGATTCAAATTAATCAAGAAGAATGATGCTAAAGTAATTAACAAAAATGTGTTATTGATTGCAAATTTAACTTCAGAAAATCACTTAGCTCAGTCATTCTACATGTAGTTGACGTAGACTTGAAGATAATGCTTCATGACAGCATTAAATCTCTTGATTTGATCATTGATTTTAAAATAATATGCAATGAATAACTTGACATTTATTTTTAGCATCTTACACATATGCTTTCAGACATCAAAGATGAATTGTGTATCTTGATCAGACATGAAGAACTTAAGTAAATCATGATATTTTCAAACATGAGCATAGAAGTTGTAAGTAGCTTTTTTAACTTTCATAAAGATGATGAGAACTAAATGTTTCATTTTGCTAAAACAATCAACAAAGACTAGCATATATTTATATGTGATACTCATGAAGATATTGAATGATAAAGAATTTACATAGTTCATGAAAACATTACATCAATGATGTTCAAAGATTGAAAAAGAATACAATCATTCTTGAGTTCATTGTTTAAAAAGCTTGAAACAAGTATATACATGACAGTTTTGTATGAAGTGTTGAACATACTTATAGATGTTGAATCATCAGTAGACTCAACTGATCAGTTCATAGCTTTTTGCTCTTTCTGAATGATCATCAACAACATTGTTGTAAGCAAGCTGAATAATACAAAGATGTAGTTTATCAAAGTTGAATACATATCTTCTCTCTTGAAAGTACAAATGATTTTCGTATTCTTTACACTTAACTAAAGAAATCTTGTTGTGATGATGTGCTTTATTGCAAAGCGCTTCGATTATTTGAGCTGCAAACATGTCATTGACTTCAACTTGTTTTTACAAGATTTAAGTGAAATTATTAGCAGAATTTTCATCAAGATTTGAAATGTCTTGATTTAACTGAGATTCAACATCTTTAACATTGAATTCTTTGACTTCTAGATTCATAAAAGCTAAAGTTAGTAAATGTCAGAATCATGTCTAGATGAGTCAATCAGCGAAAGTCAGAGTTGAATAGTGCTTGATCTTTAAAGATAGCTATAACTGAATATTAAGAATACAGAAGAAGATGAGTACAAGAGCTTCTATTTAAGTAATATTCAGAGAC
>JAABUV010003602.1_pt1 | contig 19520 bp, 25 predicted proteins | sample 5559971 | NCBI WGS metagenome assembly JAABUV01 (sample SAMN10711881, study PRJNA513362) | rock metagenome | isolation source: Antarctica rocks | place: Antarctica: Victoria Land, Knobhead nord | collected 2015-12-19
CAACTCTTTTTGAATAGAGTCGAGATTCGATCTTCTGAATTTCTTTCACGCAGAGACTGATGACGTAGATTGAGCAGACGAAGTGCTAGCGACAGAGCGAGCAGCTGAGATCGCTGAGACTTTGACGATTGATTGAACGTTCAATTCAGTCAATCTAACATCGACTCGCATGCAGATGTCGACAAACTTGTTCAAATTCGTGATTCGTTCATTGAGCGTTGCTCGTTGAAGGTCTGAGCTGATCTTATGCTGAAGATCATTTAGTAGAGTCTCGTTATTGTATTCTAGTTCTGCGCTGAATCTTTGAAATTTCATTCAAAATTCATGAAAGAAGATCTTGTTCTGATACAGCTTTGAGTACTGTCGTTGAGTCGTGTGACGATGATTGAAATCGTCGTACATCTTATCAATGATTGATAGTACTTCTTCGACTTCTAGAAACGAGTTCAAGAAGATATCTTGCATGCGAGAAGCTATGTGCTTGGTCGCAGCTTCACTGACTCGACTTTCGATGTAGACAATCTTCAACTCTTCGATAGAAAAGTGATTCTTGTTTGCCTTCAGCTTATTTCGCATTCGCGATAGTCAATTGTTTACATTCTGCGACGAATCTTCAAACAGTGAAGAATTCAATAATTTGATCGATTTCGAGAAATGATCTTCAGAAATCGAAGTGCTTTGTCGACTTGATGCAGTTTTTAGATGATGTATAATCACGTTCTTGTTTCTCATCTCTTTCTGCAGACGCGTCTGCGCGACTTTCAACGTGATGTTTGTCTCGTTGACATCTTCTAACATCTGAATCATGTCATTGTGAATCTTGATTTCGATGTCGTGCTGTTGACACATGTACTTGATAAAGACAACGATGTCGCCTGCTTCATGAGCACTTATTCAAGCATTCAGTTCAGTGCTGATGCTGATCTTGATCATTTCGTGATCAAAAAGCAACGCGTTCGTGTTCTCTTCTTCTGTATCTGACGACACATTCGTGCCTTCTTCTTCTGATGCTGTTCGATTCTGTGATAGAAGTGATTCTCTTCTAACATTTCGAAAGTCATAGCGAGCAGTGCTCACTGGTTCTGATCCTGTGCTTCTAGTCATGATATGAGTAGAAAATTGCTGATCGAGATTTCGATGTTACTCTATCGAACTTTCTGAGTTCGAGCAACGACTAGTACTCTATCGAACTTTCTGAGTTCAAGTACTGCTGAAATTTCTGGTTTCTGATGACGAGCTCAATAAAAAGTTAGTCAAGGACAACGCGTTCATGTTCTTCGATTCTGATTCTATCGAAATTTCTGATTCCGAATCAAGATTCTTCTTTAGAAATTTCTGGTTTCTATCGAGCTTTCTGAGCTCGAGTTCTGATTCTGCTGTTGAAATTTCTGGTTTCGACTTCTGATTTAGATTGTGTAGCTTGTTTTTATATCGTCTACACGTCGATAGCAAGATTAATGAGCTTTGAACTAATGTTATGAGTCTGCATAGAGCGAATCATATGAGTGTATTCTAACTAGGAGTTCAAAGCTGAAGAAGAAAGAAGATGCAACACGTCGTGAGTTTTACTCACGAAGGCACGCTAGGCCGCTAGCGTGTCAACATCAGCCCTATACTAGTCTATGATAGCCTGACACGACCTATGTTAGGCTAACTCGAAGTGCACGATCGCAACACAGATCTCTGAAGAATGTTAATGAAATTTCAAGCTCAATGAGCGAAGAGTCTATCAAGATGTCGTGATTTAGAATGACTCTTTCAAGTGATATTGCTAGCTCATTTGATCGAGCAATACTACGATAACATTCCTCGAGCCCTCGATCGCGCTCAGAACGAATCGCATTTACAGCGTTGAGGAGAAAATGAGCATGAGCCCTCCTTGTCGCGTTCCAGATACCATGAACCGATATGTCTTTCTCTGTTGACGTCGTTGAATTATAGTCGAGGTTTAGTTCGAGCCCATGAAAGAATAGCCATGAAAGATATAGACTATGAACAGCAACATCGTAATATCCGCCGTCACTACTTTTCTCAGCAACGTTGATTCCCGGCTTTGATCTTACTTGATACCAGTTGGAATTGCTTGACTCGATTTGATTCGCTGGTGCGCAGCCAAGCTTCCATGGCCCATTTCTTAGGTCCGTACTAAGCACCTCGACGTCAGATTGAATTGGCCCTGAGACCTATGAAGTTGTGTGAATTGTAAGTTCTTGAGAAAGGCCAGAGCGTCCTACCTTCACATCGGCTTCTGTCGAAGCCCACGAATACTTGACCTCATTGATGACTTGAATATACTTGAACTCTGGCCACGCGACTCTGGGCTCAGGCGTTGGAGGCGACGCTGGATTGACTACACGCATCTTGGGCGCTGAACGATGGGACAAGGCAAATTCCATAAGGAAAAGAAGGCAACGAGCCCTTCTGGAATGCTTTATAGGCAAACATGCATGCACGTTCATGCAAGCCGCGCAGACTCCAACATGTTGTGATATGACTTGCAGGAACCACTAAGGCAGCATCGAGGATGTGAACTTACACAGAGCATCAAGGAGGCGTGGGGGGCTTCGAGGATGCAAGCTCTAGTTCGCCTATGTTGCATTACTACCTGCAAACTGCTCTGCAGTTAGCAGGAGCTTGGTGATACGTAGGGGCCTATGGCTTTACGACCCTGCTGTTTCCACTTCAAGCCTCTAAGCAGGGTCTCCACTGTCGTCTTGAAGCGGCTCGATTTTAGAGACAACGAAACCCTCAATTGCTTCCTTGATCGCGGGCATTTAAAGCCTACTTTAACATCCTGTACCAAGAGTTTCATCTTGTAGCACTGCCTCGGGATAGTCGTAGAAGACCGGAGCGGTTCCGTTTATGAGAGCCTTGGATGTAGTAGATGATGTTGTAGAACTTACCCAGCTGGCTAAGCGTACGCTAAGCGTCTAACTCGGCTTGATCCGGCCTACTGTCGTTTCAGATATGGGATCTACTTAACCATTGGTCCAGCAGAACGGATTTGGAATCTACTTGACCAATGGTCCAGAAAGGAACCAAGAGGTTTTGAAGAGTGTTCGACTCTTCATTACATGGACTCTTTGGCTCGTCGGGCAACAGACTTATTCGTTAAGTTGAAGTGTGCCTCCAAGTTAACTAACGAAATTTCAACTGGTTGAAAGCTGTAGCCAGAGGAACCTTTCAAATGAATCGGGCACCAGTATCAATCATGCTCGATAGTCACCAGACTGGTATTACGGTTCCGAGCTGCTTCTGTGTTGCCATGTTGTCTTGCTGTCTTATAGTCTTGTCTCATTACCTGTCTTTTAGTTCTGTACCCTACTCATAGTGCATACTTGATTCCAGCGAGGTCAGTACAGCCTGTAAAGCGGCGGAGTTGACTGAACAAATGAAACTGACAAAGGAATTTTTGAAGATGGCGGATTTCTCTGGCGACCTCGATGATCACATGATCGAAGGTATCGGACCTGGTAGCGCGTGGTTGAGCGACACTCATTTAAACCCCGCCAACACTACTTCTCTGTTTGGCGATGCTTTGAGCTTACAATATCACATCGCAATGGATGGGGATCCTGGTTATATGATTGTACCAGGAGCAATCCCTCAAGACCAAGTCCAGAGGATAGCGGAAGGCATACATGAAGGGCTTCAACCTATCGAATCGTTCGATAACCGGTTTGTATATCAAGTCACTCCACTAGCGCATGAAGTGATATTCAACTTTACCAAGGTATGATCTCTCTCTGTATAACGCACATTTGAGCCTGACTTGAAAAGAATCACATATCTAAGCTTCAGGAATTTACCGCACCGACACCTGTACCGCAAAAGCCATGGGCTGCCGGTCTCGGCATCTTTCGTTCCAAGGAGCCACATCCCATACCTAGGGTCGCCTCGAAGAACATGGTCTTTGTCACTATTGCCCTCACGCAACTCAACGCCAGCAATGGCTGGTACACGTTATTGGAAGCATCCCACCTACAGTTGCCACCTGTGCCGGAATCAGATTGGAGAAAAGTGAACAAAGAGCTTGCACCTGGTGACGTGATTATCTGGCGTGGAGACCTGGCAGTGCTCGAGTCGGCTGGGGGAGGTGGGAAATTCATAAACCTAACATACGGTGTTCAAAGAGAGTGAGCGGTGGTATAACAAAGAAAGGAAAGCGATTTGGTTTTCTTGAGCCAAAATCTATATCTACAACAGGCCTTCGCAGGGACGACAGCATTCCACAATTCCTTCAACCACTTGGCTCCGTTGAGGCCCAACACCCACAAAGGAGAAGTAGCTGCATTATACCATGAAGAAAAAGCGCTGGGACCATTTAATTCTGATCAACCGCCTTGAGGATGTCTGTAGCTGTCTTGTGTTGCCCAAGGAATCGTATTCGAAGTGGGAAAGTGATGAGCTGCATTATCCAAGTTCTGTTCCTCTAAAAGATATATATATGCTTCAAATTCCCAGTCTTTCATTGGCCAAGGAATCGTAGCCGCAGTTGTGGATTGATACACCCCATTATCCCAGTCTTTCGTTGACCAAGGAACTGTATTCGCAGTCGTGAATTCATGTCGCTCCTCTGGAGAACGCGAATATGTCTCACTAACCCATTCCCTTGTTGGCCAAGGAATCGTGTTCGCAGTTGTGGATTGATATACCGCATTATCCCAGTCGTCTGTTACCAAAGGGATTATGCTCGTAATCGGGAATTCGTCTTGTTCCTCTAAGGGATGTAGATATGTTGCATCATTCCAACCCCCTGTTGCCCAAGGAATTGTATTCGCAAGCAGAGATTGACCTTCTTCCTCCCAAGAATGTGCAGTTGCACACAAATCCCTCCCTTCCGTCTCCCCTTGAATACCATTACTGTTCGATGCAAAAGATTGCTGAGCTTCCTCAGATCCTCGATCTTGAACATTCAGACGGTCGTCCTTCCAAATAACTTTCTCCAGCTTAGACTCGATGAATTCTTCTTGCGGTATGAAGGCATTTTTGAACGTTCGCGGTTTACAAAGAGACCCATTCTTATGGTTTTTGAGACCGGCTGAAGTCGTGAACAACTGTCGACATTTCGGACACCGTTTTCTGTTTAGAACTAGCCAGAGAGCCCGATGGTGTTCATCTTTGATAAGTCGGGCATGTCTTCGAAGATGGTTCGTCCTTGCGAAAGTTTTAGAACACGCTGGACATGGAAGTCGCTTTTGAACGACTGAGATACGCGCAATCTGCTCATCAGATTCGTCGTCTATGGAATTCGAAGCCTTTGCACCCGCAAGTGAAATTGCCATCGACGTCTCGCGACGCTTGCTCCCTCTTGCGTTGCTATCCATCGTGACAAATTCTCCGAAGTCGTGAAGGCTAGGATTGTCGTTTCTTTCAGTTCTAGGCAGGAACGATTTCGATCGAGCAACGAAGCTGCTTTTTCGCTTTCCACGGTTTCTAGAAATTATATAAGTGGTACTCTCGGATACACATGAAATCGCTGCTAACGTTGTTTCCCATCATATGCCATACATATTCGTTCCGTTGGCAATTGCGTGTAGACGCTGCAAGCAGAAAAAGTACAGGTCCCTCGCTCGAGCTCACACCATCGCGTTTTGGTTCCCCGGAGGACCAAAGTAGTCTGCCGATCATCTAAGCTCGCTTGCAAATTCCAGCCAATGAATCATGATCGATACACCTTGTCGTTCTTTGCTGGGCCGGAAGCGAGGCACGCTTAGACGCGGAATTGCCGTCCCCAGCCCCAGCCTCGCCCGAAATTTACTGATTCAATGGTCAAGTAGATTTCTAATCTGAACTATCTTCTACTTGCTCACATTTTTTTTGGTGTTGACCCATCTTACACATACCCCCTAAAAGCCGATCTAACAATGATGGCCTCAGGTTCTATCTTAGATATATTGGCTCGTGCCTTTGCAGTTAATGATCGTACTGACTTCCCTTTCCTGTTCGTCTTATTAAAGCGTCCAAATTCCCCAATGTGTGTGATGCAGTCTCTCTTCACCACATCTGCCTTTTCGAGGCAAGACTTTCTTATTTCATTCCCGGATTATTTGAGCCGCACACCTTCTGTTGGCTGTTCCCTACGTACGCATCGTTGCATCGTTTTATTCCGATCAAAGAACCAGTTACGTTCCAACAATGTGTCCACCGTCTACTACCATACCATATACCCCATTGCCTCATGCAGCAGAGGAAATCAAGCTGCCATCCGCAGAGGCCGAGGATGTCATGTTCACTCGGAACCCTTCGTCTCTTGATACTCCAACACCACTTAATTTTTCACAGAACATTAGAATTTCTCATGTAGAGTCTGCTCTTCTTCTTCAAGGTGATAGCTTGGACGGGACCGCAGGAACAGCCGTATCGCCAACCTTCACTAGATCTTTCACATCAACAAAGCTTGACGCACTCGTACTTGTTGAAGCTTGTCTATCTGGAAGACTATCTTTCTGCTCGCGGGAATTCAGACGTGGCGAGCCATCCATCGCAAGCGGCTCCATATTTGTCTATGAGCACAATGCTCGTGATGATGAAAGTACCTGAACTTTTATGAATTTTGATGACGTATTCGAGATCTGGTGCTCCACTGACTCAAGTAGACTAATGAAGAAGGAAATGAGTGTCAGCGTCGATGGAACCCCCCATCACCTGGTCTCTTACTACACACAATGGGATACCGTGAACGGGCTGTTAAAGTCACCCACGCGCCTCCTTGATTTTCAAGACACGATACTACGCAACGAATTAGCCGCTCAGGAAAACATGCAGTCCTTGTCGTCGATGAAGCAATTCCGGTTGAATATAGAGGTTTGACATCACATCTGATCCTAACAGAGAAGCTGACACATTTCCAGGCATTAGGTCCGAGGCAAATTGAATTCGTACAAACCGTCGTCTTCCTCGTTCTAAGCTGAATAGATGAAAATCATCATCAAACCTTCCTTCGACAACATACACAGCTTCTGTTTCCAGTCATTCTTTCCAATAGAGAATATTGGTTTGCGCTCTCGACCCTGCCTATCTTCGACGACAAAACACCAGACGAGCTCATATATCAGATAAGAGCGTTGCTTTCGGGGCTCCTCTGGGCCTTCGCTGGGACAGGTATGCCCCAATCTATGAAGCCGTGTCGAAAATTTTCGTCACTACAGAACATATGCCTCTACCTTGAAGCATTTGGAGTCCCATGTGATCCTTTAGGAGCCTTGCAGCCACTTGATCAAGCCAGGCTTGCCCAGGCTCTTCTAGAGTCTCAATTTATTGGCGACGAAACTGCCATACAGCCGCAGGTGGTGAAATCGTGGGATAGTTATCTGCGAACGATATTGCCAATCGATTGTGATAGGAATGACATGGCAAGTAGAGTGGGGTTTTGAGGCGGATAAGGACTGATTGAGAACAGAAATTGTCACCAGCTTTTACCACGATATTCAACGATATGAACGTCGCCGACCGGGGAGCAGTTCGCGTAGGCGTGTTAGTGATCCATACCCTCTATAATCCAAACATTTAGTTAACAGCACCAGTGAACACAGTTGCGAAAGATTTCCAAGCTTTCGAAAACCACAACACTGCGAGCATTTGCTTCTTCTCCAATGTTACTTCCGCTCCGCCGACGACTTAGTCACTACAAAGCTGCAAAACTGAACAAGGTCAGAAGAAGGAAAACGCGCGAGATCTCAGCTGTTGCAGTCTTTTCAAACCGCGCTGGCGCCTGAAGAATTGGCTTTGAGCTTAGCTGTTATGCTAACGCTCTGGTGCCTCAATCCACCTCCGGACGCCAGCACATCGCAGCCGCGGCCGGCAAATTTGATACGCCTCGCTTATTTCCTCCGCAAGCCCAACGACATCGAAGAAAGCTACCCTTTCCTCCTCCAATTACTTTGGTCATTTTGGCATGCAGTGGCGAGCATAGACAAAGAAAGGTCTGTTCCAATAATACAGTTTTTGCGAAGCGTGGCAGAGGTTGATGAGAGACCTTCACCGAGCATTGATGAGGGTTTAGATAACTATTTTGAGAATAGGGTGCTTGGGAAGAGCCATGGAGATGCAGAACAAGTCAGTGAAACAGCCCTTGACGAACTCAGTGACTATTTTTCTTGCTTGAAAGAGTCTTCCAGAGCGTAACGAGCCGATTGACTTGCCACACTGTTATCGACAAGCCTTCGACCTGCGAGCGGAAGCTTAAAGCGATTATAGCATGTGGGAATGCAAATCCTGCATCGATAACCTAAGATGAGGCGAGATGGGGTGGGGAGCGTGATACATGTGGAATCGCTGGCGTCGTTTGAGCTTATCATTATTTGGTTACCTGATATGTAAATATGTAAATATTTTCGAACTCTGCACTCAGTGTAGGAACCCAATATTCAGATACGAGGTTTTTTCAAATAGAAAATTGTAGCAGCTTGAAGAAAGTGTCGAACAAGCTGATGGTGCCTAAATTCCGGAAATGTCTCATGGCGCAGTGAGGCTGGGGAAGAATAATTCGAGCTTTGACCGCCATGCGCAGTGCCATGCATGACCGGCCAGAATACCATGGCCTGAGCAAGGCGTACTTGACACGGCTGTGGACACAAGGGCGGCTGAAGTCACCGGACAGGCTTGACCGTAGGGTAGGTAAAGTTATAATGGCCGCCCGACGAGGCATTTACCCTACGCAATCCATTATTATTAGGCGGCCTCCATAATTGTTCTGGCACTTAGTGTGCGTTCGCATTACGAAGACATGGTCTTATGCTTGAACATCTGGGACATTTTTCACCTTCTAATGTACCACATTCATCTCGGTGAAAAGCTCTTGATCCTTCTTCAACGTTGATATACCCCTGGGAAAAGTCTTTAAGCAGCTCCAATGCAAAGGACTAATTACTTACAAAGTAAACCTATCGACCACCAGGTCAAAAGGACACCTTGATATCCCTTACGATTCTAGCATCCATCTTCATATCTTGCTCATGTCTCAACGAGATGGCTATAATTGGTCTAACGGGCGTCCTGAAAAAGAGACTGCCATGGCGTTTACCAAACCCATGGCATGGATATCTAGGGCAACAATACCAAGTACACCTCCCAACAGCTCTTCTACCTTGACGATATCCACCTTCTAATTATTGCCAGTAAACCGCTTCCGCAGCTATACTTCAATGAGGCTCTAGGGCCATTTGGTAATTGATTTCCCGACGTTTGGGAGGTTCACTCCTCCTGGAGAATCTCCACCGCTTATTGTACCACAGGTCAATCAGACCACTATTGGTTGGATAACTCCATGGCATCTCCTAATAAAGCGATGGGGACAGGTATTCGGGATTGGGGTGTAGTCGGGCTCCCAACTCTTTCGGCTGAAGTACGCTCTCAGCAACGGCCATCAAATCGTGATGAATTCGACGGCCCTCGCCAATTCCTTGATAGATCATGCGTGGAAATCGTTGCTGCGCAGGAACAGGATCTACCCCATCTTCCAATGAACCTGTGTGTGAATGAACAAGATAAGATACTGTCTCAAGTCAACGATCGCCTTTCTAAGTGCGCTTTCGATTTTGTCGCTAAGTATCAATTTTCTATTCCATTAGAGCCGGATAAAAGGCCAGTCGGGATCCCAGCGGATCGTGAATGGACGAAATGGGTATACTTGTTGAAAAGATTAGCAACCAAAAGACGGATACTCGCTCGTGTGCTATTTCATGGTCAGATCAAACAATTGATTACCGTCTTGGAGAATTCCTTGGAAATGCGACATGCTGCCAAGCATCAATCGAGACCCCTTAAAGATGATCGGAATGTCCTACAGCTGATCTCTGCCGGACTTCAGGTGGCCAAGATACTCAAAGATGCCGCCTGCATGAGGTTTCTTGATAATCTCTACGTTCAGACCGAAACCAAGGTCCAGCTCCGAAAAGACCGAAACGACCGGAAAGACGTTTCTTTTGGTCTCGACTAGACGCAGATATTCAGATATACTAAGAGGGAAGGAGATGCCAAGATTGGAAGAGGTGATGCCGTGAACGGTAGGGAGGATGTGCTTGTTGAAGTAGATAGAAAGGATAAGGAGGGTTGGATATCGCTAGGTTCTGAAGTTTGATGTTGGCCGTGGCAAGCCGTGCCAGAGCCCGGATCGCTTATGTAAACATGCGCTACTAGTTAACTAGTTACTACCTCCTATGACTCAGCATTTTTTTAAGTGCTGGTGACCGTAGCGATAACGTAGGTGCTACATAGATAACATTGATTTCTCTTAAGGGAAAACTATCAGATATAACTAAGTGAGCCACAACAAACACAAGTGGCTTATCGGTTGTCTCATTAAGGATATCTCAAACTCTGCACATGATTGCTTCTCTGCATGGGCGTGATGTATATCCCCTGGCAACAGCAAAACCGGCACTGAAGCTGACTTTTGAAGGCCGGAAAAGATCGTATACACCTTGTCGATATGTCGATAAGGACCATGTCTCTCATGTCTTTTGTAGCGTAATTCACCAATTACTCGTTTGCATCTTCTCTTATGACTTTTATTATTGTCCACGGTGATTTAGTCGACGACACCGCCGGCTCCCGGGGGTGAGCCGCTCCAGGGGTGTAAGCCGCCGCTGAAGGGTGGTGAGCCGATCCAGGGGGTGAGCCGCTCCAGGGGTGTGAGCCGCCGCTGAAGGGTGGTGAGCCGATCCAGAGGGTGAGCCGGCTCACCCTCCTTGCAAGCCGAATAGAGGCTACTTCAGAAGAGTGACAGCAAAGGTCATCAGTATCAGGCATTATTAGGCCAAAGTAGAATACACGGCGTCGTTGCACAGTGAACAGTTCTGCACGATTGCCTTGTGTTAGTAAATTCGCCTTCTTTCAATGATGGAAGCCTCACAGGTGATGCATCGTTGCATTCTTTCAGCTCTTCTCTTCTTTGCCTTGAGGTGGCTTTATCTTGTGCTCCAGAACTATTTGCAGTCTTGTTCGCGTTCTCGAAATCTTCGTCTGCTTCTCGGAATTTGCGTTTTTACTGTTGTTTTTGACCTTCTTCTTTTCGTGTTAAATGAAGTTCAGAGGAAAGGTAGTACGCATAATTCTTCAACTAGACCCTGTTGAACAGTGACTTATTGAAGTCAGAAACTAGAGATCTTGATCTTGAAATCAATATTTTACTTCGCTACTCATCAACGTCTATAACCATCTTTCAGGTGTGTTGACTTACTAAAGTTCTCAACCGTTGGAAGCTGACTGACGGCAGTGTGTTCAATTATGGTGCTGCTCCCATCACTTAATGAGGCGAATATGATCTTGGATCCTTCATGGTTGCATCATGCTCCTTTCGCTCTCAGAAGCAGTACTTTTCACAAGGCACAGTCTCATTACTCCCGTTAAGAAAAGAACTACATTAGCTGACTTACGCTTTAGCTTTAGCTTTCAAAACTATTCTATTTGATTCTGGTATTTTTGTGGTGCAAGTTTGTTAGAATACAGCCTTTTGAATGTTGAATATGTCTGGGTTTTCACATGTTCTCGAAACAATCGATTAACACCTGTGAGAGTGTTCATCTGCTTTTTTACGATTGCCATCTCGGCATTGTGTATTCTGGTTGGGGGATGAAAGTTGAAGAGGTTTCAGACTCTGCTTCTTGAGATCAATCAATGTTCCCACATTAAACGTGCATCGCTGACGAAATTTAAAAAGGTGTTCGTACTATTTACAACGACGTTCCCTTGTCTCGCCGACTTTGTTCATCAATTCGCCACTAAAATCATTGCACTACGTACAACGAACCGCCAATCATCGATGAGCATTTCCCACATACGTTTTGAGGATAGGCCCCCAACGCGAGAGGCTGAGCCGAATAGTATGAACTGGGACATGAAAGCATACGCAGACGCAATATCTTCAAAGCCACGGACGTGGGTGCCTCTGAAAGAGATGCCTTTGGAATTCGAGCCAGTCAAGCCCAGCAAGACAATGAGAAGCGATGGAAGGCTGAGTGTGAACAATTACTGAAAGCAGTATCATTGTTGATCCGAGCCTTCGGCTTTAGAAAGAGGAATAAGCAAGGAGCGAAGGAAAGCGGGTACCAAACGAACTTAGCGGACAGTGTTGCAAGTGCAATGGGCCCACTTTGCTCCTGTCGGCATCTATATCACTGTGAAATGTGGACACAAGAAATGCTCGTCTGGCTGCGATTAGAAACGAGTGTCTCTTTCGAATCTGCGATCAGCGTCTACGGGGTCTTCCTTGGAACATCTGTTTGCATTGTGTTGACAATGGAGTTTCTGTGATCTTCTGATTGGTTTCGTTTGGAATTGTATATGCGAAGTCATCCGCACCGATTCCAACACCCTTTTCCTGATACAGAGATCCATCTTTCTCTTTTCCGAACGTCCGCAGAAGTGGCGTGTAGACTGTTAAAGGGTAAACACAGATCCGGATGACCTATTCATATCATTCTATTCTACGTGCTTGAAGATGAGAGAACGTAGAGTACCCGTAAATTAGGAGTTTCCCACTCTCTCACTGAGCCATTTCAGTATAAATTGAGCTAGTCTTAATCAAGACTATCGGCTGAGTCTAGCGTGACTCAATGAATACTAGCGTTTAAACTAATACTAGCGTGTTTCCCCAGGGAATGTGCTAAGGCACGAGGTGCAAGCTCACTCTTTCTCCCTTCGTATACACAAACTTGTTCAGAATGTTCGAAAATCGCCATTCTCAATGGTTATGCCAGACTTGTTCGCAGAATTTCCCAACGCATGAAGACTTATACGCTCACCTGGCAGTCTACAGAGTCCATCAACCTTGTCTTGCATCGGCCAATCTCGAGCTAATATTTCCTACCTAGATTCGCGTGCGAAACTTGCTCGCAGAGCTTCAAAGCGCGTTCGTACATACCGAATATCAATCATCGAGCCTTCCTACTGAGAATCCTGACTCCTCGGAAGACGAAAGCAGCCAGTGCCCAGCTCAGCTTACTGAAACTGCTATTAAAGATCTTAGATGTTCGCACGCAGACTGCGCGGGCACGGAAAGAACATTATTTACTGCAAAGAAGAATTTATTGCGACATTACACGACTCGTATGTGGCTCTTGCTGAACATGGAATATACTGAAGAATAATCGAGAATCGATCTTTAGACATTGAGATCAACGAGAAATGTTCATTCTGCAATGGGTCCTTCACTCGTCTGCGCACACTGAACAAGCACATTGATAAATGCAATGTGAAGAAGACTCAGGAGAAGGATGGCATCTCTCCAACTATGGAGCAATTCTATTTGATTGAGCAGAGGAAGCGCTTATCACATAAAGCAACGAAGCAATTGGATCGCCATTTGAATACAACCGTGGACGTCAATGATTGGGAAATTTTGGTCTATGAATCGAGGAAAAAGCGTCGCCGATTCAATCAGGATGATAACCTTTCGCAATCCGATGTCCAAGACATTTTGCGCCCTGAGACTCATTCCCCATCCAGGCCAAGGAAGACGGCCAACGGCCTTCAAGATACAGAACCCAGCCATCAAGACGCAGAACGCTCTCGAACGCAAACACATGAACACTGAGAGGGCGCAGCTGCAGATATGCCGTTTCGATTTTGTCCAGATCGATCAACACTGAAATGTACAAAAAGGACGCAATGGGAATACAATAAACATGTTGGTTACCGCTGCACGTACGATCATGCCACAATTGCCAAGAGCAATGGAAACGACGAACGGACTTCAAGATACAGAAAACTCTCGGACACAAACGCATGAAGTGTTTTCTAGGCCTGACCAGTGGGAGGGCGCAACTGCGGGTATGTCGTTTCCATCTTGCCTAGATCGATCAACACTGACACGTACAAAAAGGACACAATCGGACTGGAATGGAAATGTTTGGCACCGCCGCACGTATATGAACTCATTGCTCCAAGTCATTTGTGATCTGCTAAAGAATGCAGAGCTTCAACCGGCCACGACATCGCCATCTTATCAAGCCGATTCACAAAGTGACATTCCGACCACGTTCATGCAATCAGATACAAGTAAAAACAGTATGTTATGCAGGATTGCTAGGGAAAACCACGAATCACTGAAAGCCGAAACAATGCAGACAATATGAACCCTACGCAATGGATGGCCGTGTGCGAACCCACAATCGGCTCAACGCTTCCTTTCGAGTTCACATCTCTCGTAAAATCCAATCCTTTGTCTCTCTCAGCCAACAATTTGGAATATCGGTGTGATCTTGCAAAACTTGCACACGCCAACCCTCCTTCTCTTCCACTTGATACTTCAGGATTTCAATACGATCTTGCGACACTTGCACAAGCCAACCTTCCTCCTCTTCCACTTGGTACTTCAGGATTTCAATACGATCTTGCGACACTTGCACAAGCCAACCTTCCTCCTCTTCCACTTGATACTTCAGGATTTCAATACGATCTTGCGACACTTGCACAAGCCAACCTTCCTCCTCTTCCACTTGGTACTTCAGGATGTCCATACGATCTTGCAACACTTGCACACACCAACCCACCTCCTCTCTCAAATGATAGTTCAGAACTCAGATTCCACTTGGCGACGCGCACACCAGGTAACCCGCCGCCTTTGCTTCCACAAATGCCCTCGACCACCGTATAGGACCAGATATTAGAATAGCTTAGTGAGCCACTATAGTGATGTGTATCGACCATCCAATTTGTAAAAGTTGGCCCGAGACAGTTGGATTTCCTTCTATAATTCGAACTGGAACTAAGTCTGCCGAACCGGTCGAGTTCTCGAGTGGGGCAGTGTATGACGGGAGGATACGTATTACACTGTATGTAAGGCGTCGTGAGTGAATCTAGATCTTGTAAGTCAGGACACAAATCGATCAGTCAAGATCACCTTATTGTAGATGCCCAATTCAATTAGAATTGGTTGAGATGCTTCGTCGAGGTTAGGGTCAACGCAGATCTTCAAGTTCTCGCTCTTCTTGTGGTCTGCTATCTCAAATCTCGCATTGGCAAGCCATGATTCAAACAGAGATAGGATTTCCTTGACTTTCGGGCTTGTCAGCGGAGTCCATTGTAGATGATCCTCTTTCGACTCAGCTGCCGACATGACGATCTCGTAGATGCGGGGTTGATGGAAATTGCAACTGGCGAAGAAAGTCAGGCAATGGTGAAGTTGAAATGGAAATTCAGACCCTCACCTTGGTGGCACGGGTGGCTCGTGCTCAATGTCATATGATTTTAATTTTATTGAAGCATCCCACTAATTAAAACAATCCAATTGACAGAGCTTCTGGACTAGCTGCGAACTTTGACTCTACCCCTCGTGTAGTGCATTCGGGCGATATCTGCGCTAAGCTTGGAAGACTTCAGCCACCATGATTAAGCCTACCCCTGCCTACTCGGTTCCGCAGCATGGCTCATGATTGGCTGGTGAGACCGCTTCGGCACCTGACCATCCTCCTAGAGAATGCCTGAGGCGAAACAAAAGGTAGCAAGGACTGCCAGAATAGACGGTTGACAGCGCTCCCATACCGCTTCCATCCCCAGTACTCTCGTTGGGGGCGCTTCGCAGCTCTCCAGACATGCTTCATCCAACGTTGGTCAATATTATCTCTTTTTTCTACCCCGTAGGTAATACGCCGGCCGTATGCCTGACGCAAGACCTTCCACATGAGCAAGAAGCGAACGTATTACTTCTAGGATGTGGAGACGTGCGTAATATTCTATTCACGAGCTACTCTAATAGCGGATCAAGTTGGTTAGCCCTATTTCGAAGAGGAATCCCTTCACTGATGAAAAGCAGAGTCTCGTCGACTCGATATCACCTGCTGGGACCATGAGGCGGCAGTACTCGGTCTATCTTACTGCCCGCTGTCGAGAGCTCGGTTGACAATGTATATAGCTCGAAACATTCTGCTTTTCACCCTGATTATGAACTATGCAGACAGCTCGAAAGACATCTCTATTTGGAACATATTTTATTACCTGTTCCTTGACAATGAATCTCTCGAACTATTGCATATCCAAACGCAGAAGCTGTATCCCCTCTCTGCCTCCATTCAAAGCTGGCATAGCAGCAAATACGGCAAACTTCTCAGAATATGTGACTAGGGGACCCTTCTCAGGGTCAGAAGAGTCTGGGACCACCGGAGTATTCTCAGAGGTAAGAGTGCTTGTTGGAAACTTGGCCAGCACCACCAAAATCAGATTCAAACTCCTCGCTCAAACCGGTGACCAATTCCAAATGAGACATAGACACCTTGGTGTTGTGATACACGGCTAACGCATGAGCCGCGGCAACCATGTTTTTGATCTACGATGAACGACTCGGTCAGTATTGACAGATTTGACAGGATCCGACAATGGAGCTCTAACCTGCCGACCGTTGAGATTTTTCCTCGCCAACCCATCGAGGTCTTCGGGATTGTATTTTGCCGCTCCGTTGACTGTTACGGCCTTTTTCAAAAAGCTTGCCCAGACCTGCTTTCTGGTGGCGAGACTCAGCGGCTCGTACCTCACCGCCAGAGTGATCCTGCTCTGGATTGCATCATCGAAGTCCCTGACTCGGTTGGTCGTGAGAAACATGATCTCTTGATTGTACTCGAGCTTGCGGAGGAAGACCGAGACGCGAGCGTTTTGATGACTGTCGATCGAGCGCGCCTGCACGAATACATCCGCTTCATCCAGAAGGACCAAGGCTTTCCAGTGATACGCCAGTTGAGAGATATGGGACAATTGATCCTCCAGCTTCTTCGGTTCATGACCCAGCTCTCCGGCGGAAACCTGGATGGTCAGAATGCCCAACAGCATTGAACGGGACGAGCACATACCGCGTAAAGTGGCCGTTTCAGTTGCTTCGATAGTCCCTCTGCGGTCAATGTCTTACCAACCCCAGGAGGGCCACTGAACCGGATGTCAGCGTAAGAATTTTCGATTAGACGTTGTATACATTACTGTAAGAGCATAATTAGGCCCCGTCCCTTTCCCACCACGAAGTCGTCAAACGTATGGTCGGATGTTTCGCCGAGATGAGCCTTAGCGAGGGCCAGGACAAGTTGCTTTTTCTGAGAGGATCGCGAGATTGGCAAAAGACGATGGGTTCCAAACAATGTTGGAGATATCATCCACCGCAAACTCAACTTCGGAGGTCGTTAGCTTATTATCTTATCCTGTCATCGTTCAGCGAGAGGAAAAACTCACGCCATAATTTGTTGCCAAAGCTCCACCCGCGCACGGTTGGGCTGCAAAGGAGCAAATCGTCCTCCTTCATCTTACTTGGCTCCCTGCCGTTGCTCTTGACCTCATTTTCAGGCACAAGAGTAAACCATCGGTCATCCAACGATTTTTTACCGGTCAATCCGCTGATACGTGGTCTGACATAGTTGGGGTTGTTCTCACGGAAGAAGGCAGCATCGACCATGATTCGACTTTTGACAGGAACCTCAACCACCTCCCCTTTTTCCATTAAAAAGGCGTTTCCGTAGTACTGAAGGTGGTGCACGCCCAACAAGGAAACGAACCGCCGGCCCCGTTCTACGAGACTGACCCTCATCTCGCTTCTGCGCGGATGGTACGCAAGGGGAAATGCGGCGAGGGTGACGATCCGCTTAATACCAGCAAATTTCGCAATACCTAGTGCCGCCGAGACTTCGCCAAAGACAGCTCCGTCAGAATCGAGATATCGGCACTCCATGTGGAAATATGTTATGCCGGTCGCCGTCGTCTTTTCTTCGCCCATGTCAAACCGAAAGCATAAGGATTTCTCCGTATCGAGACATGTGGTATATACGATCGTGTTCGGTTTAAAGAGAGCCCAAAGCAGTTCGTATGTGACTTCTCCATTTTCGAGAAGCGGAATCAGACGAGCCATCGTTGAGGCGTATTTACTCTTGATGAAGTCTGCCATTAGACTGAGGTGCTTCAGCTCCGCAGCCTCTTGACCGACGTCGTCGCTCAATTTGGTCCGGTACGCTTCCAATTCCGGAAGGTACTGATAGAGGAGATTTCGTTCGATCTAGGTGAGTGTAAGTCAGAGATTTATGCAAAAAGACAGAAAGCCATACCTGAGGTTTGTCCTCCCTCAGGGAGACACCATGGATGTCGTGTAGGACTATTCTCAGAATATCTCGCAATTTTTCCGACTTGATGTCAATATAGAACACCGGATCCGAAGTCTTCTTGTCTAATGTCTCTCAGCGATCAAGCTCCTTACCCATATCGATGTACTTACCGATCCGTGCGCGAGCGACAAGGACATACTCGTCCAGCCCGTCCATTTCTCCTGCAGGTGCGGACTCCACAGTCTCGTACCGACTTGTCTTATCATTCCAGCTGCATTGTAATTAGCTTAACCACATAAGCCTAAAGTGAGGGGAAATACCGTTCGTCAACAGTTTTATCCTCCAGCCTCGAAGCGCGAGCTCCCGATCCCGCAGGCGGAACATGCTTCTCAGCTACGGAGGCTAAGGCTTGGACTTTATCTGTGTATTCCACCTTTTGGGCTTCCTTAATAAACCCTACCACCAATCTCTTGAGATCGTCGACCGCAATGGACTGTGGGAAAGGTGGGAATGTAGGGCTCCTGGGAGGTGTAGTCGGTGGTTGCGGAGAGACAGATGGCTTCGGAGCAATTTCTGTTGGTGCCATTGTCTTGGTGAAGGAGCAATCCCGAAGAACAAAGATCTATGAGGCGAGCGATAGGGCTGTTTGAGAAGGATGTTTTTATCTGCTTACAAGATTAGCTCTGCCTGTCTATTTAGACCGCGGCGTGACAAATGGGAAATTCTGGATTGATGAGGAGAACTGGAAATAGAGCTTAGGAAGACGTTTATGTATATCTCTTCCAAGAGTTCAACACAACCCATTCTCTTCTCCGGAACTCGGATTCATCTCCTGCACGATCTTTTCCCATCTCGGCGGTAAATACAGTCGGTCGAAAAACTATCTCGCACATGAATGCATGAACCCATGAGTGTGAACACCTAGATCGATCGACTAGGTCCTCTGACGTTGTCTTCCTTCCCAGCGTGAGTAGCATTCTGGTGCATAAGCGTAGGACTTACACCATCGTGCCTAATGCGAGCTCCCGCTCAGATATCTGGAATAGGGTGAAGCGTGATGGATGGAAGAGATGCAATTTATTGTGCCTGTTCAAGTCTAAAGGCGTTATCAATATTTGCAAATTTATGCAAGCCACGTTCAGATCGACGACACTAAGGAGTTTCTCTTGGCTCGCTACCCCGCTTTGTGATGGATTGATCTTTCTTCATCTTCGCTTTCATTTTCCATTTCCTACAATTAATTAGATTGTCAATTGCTAGAAATCTTTCAGCAATGTCGATAGGCTCCGCCATCCTGTCGCTAGAAGCTCTGGCTAGGAAAGCCGAATACACCGCCGAAGCATTCGATTCGTTGAATCCAAATGCTACCCTCACGAAACAACAGTATCACGCTTTGGATTCTGCCAACACGCGTATCTGGGAAGTTGTAGCAAAGTTTGCAGACAAAATTGATCATCTGAAGGAGGACTACGTAAAGTGGACAGAAGGGGAGGGCAAGGCACTCGC
>JAABUV010003603.1_pt1 | contig 19514 bp, 21 predicted proteins | sample 5559971 | NCBI WGS metagenome assembly JAABUV01 (sample SAMN10711881, study PRJNA513362) | rock metagenome | isolation source: Antarctica rocks | place: Antarctica: Victoria Land, Knobhead nord | collected 2015-12-19
CCAGCACCCCAGGCGAGCGCCCCCATGGGGGCTTGTAGTAACACGACCCCAAGCCGCCCATCCGGCAAACCCGCAGGTCACACGGCCGATTCAGCCGGCCGTGTGCTCATGATCTTCGGAAGTCCGGTCTTGGTGGCAGCGCCGGCGAACGGCACCAGGGTCACGACGATTCCGTTTCGCTCCATGGTCCGGACAATGCGAGGGATCGGCGCGTCGCCGAGCCGCCACCGTTGGCGCAGTTCCGTCGCTGCAGCAGCAGGGTCGTCGGCGTAGTCACCGGGGTGGACTTCGCCGCCCGCGAAGCCTGGTATCTCGACAGGCGGAAGAACCATGACGGGCCCGACCCATCCACGCACCTTTGGGCGCCGTCCTGCCGGCACCACACCCAAGCCAGCCGCGACGTGGGAGGCGCCCGAGACGGTCGCCCCGCCCGAGCGGGCCGCCCCGCCTGCCGCCCCACCGCCCAAGCAGGACGCGCCGCCCGCCGCCGCGCCGCCCAAGCAGGACGCGCCGGCCCCACCGCCCGCCGCCGCACCCCCAGCCGCGCCGCCACCGCCCGCCGCCGCACCCCCAGCCGCGCCGCCACCGGCCCGGCCGGCCACAGCAAAATCTGAGACCCAGCCCACCCGTCGCCGTCGCCGCCTGCCGTTCTGGGTGCTCAAGCCCATCATCGGCCTGCTGATCGCCATCGCCGCGATCGTCGTCATGGTCCGGGTGGTCGGACGCCAGTCCGGCGTGACGGTGCCGTTCGTCGCCCCTGTCTCGACGACCTCGACGGCCCCAGCGCCGGCGGGAGCGCAGGCCGGCACCATCACCGTCGGGGGGGTGTTCCTGCTGCCGCTGACCTCCTCGGTCGATTCGGCGGGAAGCCTCGGCGCCCGCACCGGGCTGGTGGTGCAGGCGCAGGGCGTGCAGGTGCTCTCCACCCCCACCGCGGACGGGGCTTGGGTGGGCACGTCGACCGACAACCGGGTGTACGTCCAGCAGGTCGGTGAGAGCGCCTCCGGTGTCGGTTTCGCTGTCGGGCAGCGGCTGAGCTTCACGGGGAACCTGGTGGCCAACTCCCCCTCCCTGCCCGGTCAGGTCGGCGACGGCGCCGACCTGCTGACGCGGCTGGGCCAGCACGTCGAGGTGTTCCGGGGTGCGGTCACCGTCGCGGCGTGAGCCACGTGAACCCACGGTCAGTAGCCTTCGAAGGTGTAGGTACCGATCACAGGAGGCACCCATGGCCACGAAGTTGACCACTACCCAGCTGTTGCACGAGCTGGAGCCGGCGGTGGCGGAGAACCTCGACCGGCACAACTCCATGACCAAGCCGTGGCACCCGCACGACTACGTGCCGTGGGACGACGGCCGCAATTTTGCCGCCATGGGCGGTCTCGACTGGGATCCTGAGCAGTCGCAACTGTCCGACACGGCCAAGGCCGCGATGGTGCTGAACCTGCTCACCGAGGACAACCTGCCCTCCTATCACCGCGAGATTGCCACCCACTTCGGCCTCGACGGGCCCTGGGGCAGCTGGGTGGGTCAGTGGACGGCGGAGGAGAACCGGCACGGCATCGTCATGCGCGACTACCTGGTGGTCACCCGCGGCGTCGACCCGGTGGACCTGGAGAACCAGCGCATGGCGCACATGATCAACGGATACGACGCCGGTGAGAAGTCGATGCTGCAGACCGTCGCCTACGTGAGCTTCCAGGAGCTCGCCACCCGCGTCAGCCACCGCAACACCGGCAAGGCCTGCGGCGACCCCGTCGCCGACCGCATGCTCTCCCGCATCGCCGCCGACGAGAACCTGCACATGATCTTCTACCGGAACCTCGTCAACGAGGCGTTCGACCGGGCGCCGGACGACACGATGACGGCCGTACTCGAGGAGGTGAAGAACTTCCAGATGCCCGGCTCGGACATGAAGAACTTCCGCCGCGCCTCGGTGCTCATGGCCAAGGCCGGCATCTACGACCTGCGCCAGCACCACGACGACGTGATCATGCCGGTGCTGCGGCACTGGAAGGTATTCGAGCGCACCGGCTTCGGCCCCGAGGGTGAGGCCGCGCGCGCGGAGCTGGCCGAGGTACTCACCGCTCTCGACGCCGCCGCCGCCCGCTTCGAGGAGTCGCGCGACCGCGCCCTGGCCCGCCAAGCCGCCCGCGGGTGAGCCGGGCCGCCTTCACCCACTCTGCGGCGGTCGAGGTGCGGTGAAGCCCCAGGACTGGGTGCCGGTCACTCACGCGGTGCACCCGGAGACCCGCACCGCATCGCACACCGCGGCGTCGGATGCTTGACGCGCGGGCGCGGAGACTGCTGGCTCCCGGCCTCGACGCCGTAGGTGCCCGGCTGGCCGCCGCCGGCGTTCCGGCACTGGTGCTGACCGCGACCGGATGGCTGGCCGGCGTCGGTGCCTGCGTCGCGGTGGTCGCGCAGGCCTGGATCCTCGGCCTCGTTCTCTGGTTGCTCAACCGGGTTCTCGACGGGCTGGACGGGCCCGTGGCCCGCCGCCGCGGTGCCACTGAACTCGGGGGGTTCCTCGACATCGTCGCGGACTTCAGCATCTACGGCGGTTTCGTCCTCGCCGTCGGGATCGCGCAACCGAGCGCACGGCTGGCGTGCCTGGCGTTGCTGGCCGCGTACTACGTCTCCGGCACCGCGTTCCTCGCCTTGTCCTCGCTGCTCGAACGGCGGGGCGCCAGCCCAGACGACGAGCGCTCACTGCGGTTCGTCGGCGGCCTGGCCGAAGGAACCGAGACCATCATCGCGTACGTGCTGTTCGCGCTCCTTCCCGCATACGCGGCGCTGATCGCGTGGGTCTTCGCCGCCGCCGTCGCGATCACCGCCGCCCAACGGGTGGCGCTAGGAGTGGCCCTGCTCCGAGACCCCGGCAGCGGCGGGGACGGGGCCGCGGGCCACACACTTCCCACCCGACAGGAGTCCTGATGCTGCGCCGACCGAACCGCTTCCGCCTCGCTGCGCTGCTCGGAGCGACCCTGCTGACGTTGCCCGCGTGCGGCACCTCCGCTGGCCCTGCCCCGGTGGCACCGAACCCGGCTGACTGGTCCGCGGTCCTCGCGCAGGCCAAGGGCCAGACCGTGAACTGGTACATGTACGGCGGTGACGACACGCTGAACACCTTCGTCACCGGCTACGTCGCCGACCGGCTACGCCAGGCCGGGGTAACCCTGAACCAGGTGAAGGTCACCGACACGTCCGACGCGGTGAACAAGGTGCTGGGCGAGCAGCAGGCCGGCCGGAGCGCTGGCGGCTCGGTGGACGCCATCTGGATCAACGGCAAGAACTTCGCCACCGGGGTGCAGGCGCAGCTGTGGTACTGCGGCTGGGACCGAGCGCTGCCGAACGCGACCTACGTCGACTTCACCAACCCGGCGGTCGCCAACGACTTCGGGGTGCCCGTGAACGGTTGCGAAGCGGCGTGGCAGCAGGCCAACTCGGCCCTGGTGTACGACAGCGCGAAGCTCACCGCGGCCGATGTGCAGTCGGTATCGACCTTGTTCGCCTGGGCCAGGGCACATCCTGGACAGTTCACCTACCCGGCGCCGCCGGACTTCACCGGCTCGATGGCCGTCCGCACGATCCTCTACGACACGATCGGGGGTCCGTCGGCGCTGTCCGGTCCGTTCGACGAGGGCAGGTACACCCCGGCAGCGGCGACGCTGTGGCAACGGCTCAACCGCATCGAACCGTCGTTGTGGCGGGGTGGCAGCACCTATCCCCAGTCCCAGGACGCCGTGGAGAAGCTCTACGGCGCCGGGGAGATCAGCGCGTACTTCACCTACGGCCCCGGCGCGGTCGGGGACCAGGTGCGCAAGGGCCTGCTGCCCGCCACCACCCGGGAGGCGGTGCTGGCCGGGGGGAACATCGCCAACACGAGCTTCGTCTCGATTCCCGGCAACGCCGCGCACAAGGCAGCCGCACTGGTACTCGCCAACGTGCTGCAGGATCCGCAGACCCAGCTCGCCCTCTACCGGGCGGAGGGGATCTACCCGGGCATCGACCTGCGCAGTACCAGCCCGCAGATCCAGCACGAGTTCGCCGCCGTCCCCATCAGTGGCTCCGTGCTGCCGTTGACCGAGCTGACCCGCAACGCGCAGCCGGAGCTGGCCAGCGGGTACGTCACCCGGCTCGACAAGGACTGGCAGACGAACGTGCAGCAGCAGTGACCAGCTGCCCGCGCTGGGCACGCATCACCATCCTGCTCGTCCCCGCGCTGGGAGTGGTCGCGGTCTTCTTCGCCACCGGTGTGGCCCAGGCGGTCGCGCAGAGCTTCGGGTACCAACCGTTCCTGGCGGGCAACCGGCTGTCCGCGGACGCCTACCGGGCCCTGTGGCACGACCCCCCGGTACGCGCCTCGGTGATGCTGACCGCCCGGATCTCCGCACTGGCCACCGCGGCCTCGGCGGTGCTCGGGGTGGCCGCGGCACTGCTCATCCGGCGGCTGGGGCGCTCGCGCACCTGGTTCACGACGGTGTTCCAGGCCAACTTGGCCGTGCCGCACCTGGTGGGGGCGCTGTGCATGCTGCTGCTGCTGGGTCAGTCCGGGTTGCTGTCCCGGTTGAGCTACGCCGCGGGCTTCACCGGCAGCCCCGCGGAGTTCCCTGCCCTGACCAACGACCCGTTCGGGTGGGCCATCATCGCCGAGTACGTGTGGAAGGAAACCCCGTTCCTCGCCGTGCTCTGCCTCGCCGCGCTCACCCGCGGTGTGGACCAACTGGAGGACGCCGCCCGCGTCCTGGGCGCCCGCCGGTGGCAGCGGGTACGGCACGTCACGTGGCCGGTCCTCGCCCCCACGGTCGCCGCCGGTTCGGTGCTGGTGTTCGCGTTCACCGCCGGCTCCTTCGAGGTGCCGTACCTGCTCGGGCGGCCCTACCCGGCGACGTTGCCGGTGGTGGCGCTGCAGTACTACAGCGACACCGACCTCACCGCGCGGCCCGAGGCGATGGCCGTCGCTGTCCTCATCACCGTGCTCAGCGGTGCCACGGTCGCCGCGTACCTGGCCGTGGCCGCCCGGTTGGCCCGGCGGCCGCTGTGAGGCGCGGTGCGCTCGGGCTGCTGCTGGCGGCGGTGCTGGTGCCGCTGGTCCCGCTGCTGGGGTGGGTGGTCAGCGCTCAGTGGCGGTACCCGGGGCTGCTCCCCCAGCAGCCGAGCGGGCGGGGACTTCGACTCCTGCTCGACCCGGGTTCGCAGATCCTGCGCGGACTCATCACCTCGACGGCGGTCGCGGTCGCAGTCGCGGTCCTGGCGTGTCTGATCGGCTTCCCGGCCGGCCGCGCGCTCGGGCTGTACGCGTTCCGGGGACGCCGGCTGGTGCAGTTCCTGCTGCTCGCGCCGGTCATCGTGCCCGGGCTGGCCGTCACCCTCGGCATCCAGGTCTTCTTCGTCCGCTACGGCCTGTCCGACACGACCCTGGGTGTGGTGCTGGTGCAGCTCATGCCCACCGTGCCGTACGCGGCCACGGTCCTCGGTGGCGCATTCGCGAACCTCGACGTCGACTACGAGCGGCAGGCCCGTGCACTGAGTGCGGGACCGGTCCGAATCCTGCTGTTCGTGACCGTGCCCCTGCTGCGTCCCGCGCTCGCCGTCGCGGCCCTGTTTGCGTTCCTGATCTCCTGGAGTGAGTACGTACTGACGCTGCTCATCGGTGGTGGCCAGGTCACCACCTTGCCGCTGCTGCTGTTCGCCGCGATCGGCTCCTCGGACACCACCGCCGCGGCCGCGCTGGCGATCCTGGTCTTCGCTCCGCCGCTGATGCTCGTCGCGGTCTGCTCACGGGTGCTGTCGGGTCGGGGAGCCGCCGCGGTCGGGTTCGGCCGACTGTGACCGCCACCCGCCTCACGCTGTCCGAGATCACCAAGCGCTTCGGTCCCACCATCGCGGTCGACGACCTCGACGTCGAGCTGGCCGCGGGAACCTTCACCGCGCTGGTGGGACCGTCCGGCTGCGGCAAGAGCACCACGCTGGCGATGATCGCCGGCCTGCTTGCTCCCGACCGCGGAGACATTCGCTTCGACGACACCACCGTGCTCGGGGTTCCGGCTGAGCGCCGACCGGTCGGCCTGGTGTTCCAGAAGCCGCTGCTGTTCCCACATCTGAACGTGGAGCAGAACGTCGCGTTCGGGCTGCGCATGCGCCGGGTGCGCCCCGACGAGATCCGCCAGCGCGTGCAGTCCATGCTCGAACGGGTGCAGCTGCCTACCCTCGGGCGGCGCCGGGTCGCCGAGCTGTCCGGGGGGCAGGAGCAGCGGGTCGCGCTCGCTCGGGCGCTGGTGCTCCGACCGAAGGTGCTGCTGCTGGATGAGCCATTCTCCCAGCTCGACGCCGCATTGCGGGCGGAGATGCGGACGCTGGTGCGCAAGCTGCACGACGACTCCGCGGTCACCACGGTGTTCGTCACCCACGACCAGGCCGAGGCAGTCGAGGTGGCGGATACGGTCGTGCTCATGCTGGCCGGACGACTCGCGGGCCACGGCGACCCGGAAATGTTCTACGCGCGCCCGCCGTCGCTGCCCTCCGCCCGCTTCTTCGGCGTCACCAACGAGGTCCCCGGTCACGTCCACTCGGGCATTTTCGTCAGCGACGACCGCGCCCTGCGGCAGCCGACCGCGGTGGCCGAGGGTGCAGCGGTGCTGGTCACGCGGCCGGAGGCCCTGCAGCTCACCCCGGATCCGGGACCGCACACCGTCGCGGGAACGGCGCTCTCCGCCCGATTCGCCGGATCACATCTGGTGGTCGAAGTCCGCATCGGGTGCCGGCAGGTGCTCACCGTGCACGCACCGGTCGGCACCCACGTCACCCTCGGAGCACCCGCCTGCGTGTTCATACCCCCACGGACCTGCACCGTCTTCTCCGTGACGCACCCATGACGGCCAGGTGGTTCGCGCTCCGGCTGGTCGCGTTGGTCGTGCTCGTCGGCGTGGGGGTCGCCGTGGCCGTCACGGTCGGGGTACCGAGCCCGACTCAACTGCAGGCCCGTTTCGCGGCCCTGGGTCCGTGGTCGGGTATGGTGTTTGCTGCGGTGTATGCGGCGGTAAGCTTGTCGCCGCTGCCGAAGACGGTGTTCACGATCGCCGCCGGGGCACTGTTCGGTGTGCCCCTCGGGTTGCTCGTGGTGATCACCGGCGCGACCGTCGGGGCGCTCGCCGCGCTCTACCTCGGCCGGTGGCTGGGGCGCGACGCCGTGCACCGGTTCACCGGAATTCGCACCGGACGTTTCGACGAGCAGCTGGAGCGCCGCGGCCTCTGGGCGGTGCTGGTGGCCCGACTGATCCCCGTGGTGCCGTTCACCGGGTTCAACTACCTCGCCGGCCTCACCGCCCTGCGAGTGCGCGACTTCGTGCTCGGGACGGTGGTCGGCATGGTCCCCGCGACGGCGGCCTACCTCGCCGTCGGCGCCTACGGCTTCCAGCCCGGATCTTGGCCGTTCCTGACCGCGGTCGCCGCCCTGCTGCTGCTGAGCGCGGCCGGCCTCGTCGCGGCCGGTGTCCGACGGCGTCGCGAACGACGAGCCGCGGGCGACACCCCGGGTGCGGTCAACGGCTGATCCACCGGCGGCGAGCAGCGACAGCGATGGCAACGACCCGCCGCATGCCGGGTTGGTGGAGCTGGTCCTGGACGTGGGCAATGCTCGCCTTCCACACCCCGTCACCATAGGTCGGGTAGGCGTGCACGGAGCTGGCGAGATCGCGGGCGCGGAGACCGTGGCGGGCGGCAAGCACCGCCTCCGGCAGCGACTCCCCCGCGCGGGGTCCGACGATGGTGGCGCCGACGACCCGGCCCCTGCGGTCCAGGACGAGGCGGGTGAAGCCCGCCACCCGACCCGCGGCGATCGCCCGGTCCACCTCCTCGTGCGGCAGCGTGCGCACCGTGAGACCGCGCCGGCCTACTGCGTCGGCGGCGCTGACACCGACCGCGGCGAGCTCCGGTTGGGTGAAGGTGACCCGGGGACTCGTCGCGAGGTCGGTCGTGCGCCGCAGCCCGAGGATCGCGTTGCTGGCCGCGAGCGCGCCGTGCACACCCGCGGTGTGGGTGTACTGGGGGTGCCCGGTGAGATCACCGGCGGCCCAGATCCGGGGGTTCGCTGTCTGCAGCCGACGGTTGACCCGCACGTAGCCACCCCCGTTCACGGACACCCCGGCGCGCGGCAGGCCGAGGCCGCCGGTCTGCGGCCTGCGCCCGACCGCGACGAGGACGTCGTCGAACGCGACCGCGCGGCCGTCAGCCAGCTCGGCGCACCAGCCCGCGCCGACCTTGCCGACGGCGCTGACCGCTGCGCCGGTGCGCACGGTGACCCCGTCCGCGGTGAGCGCCGCGGTGATGAGCCCGGCAGCGTCAGCGTCTTCGCGGGGCAACAGCCGCGGTGTCGCCTCCACGATGGTGACCGCCGAGCCCAGCCGGGCGAACGCCTGCCCGAGTTCGCAGCCGATGCTCCCGCCCCCCAGCACCAGCAGGCGCTCCGGGGCCGCGGACAGCGACCAGATGGTCGCGCTCGTCCACGAGGTCGCCTCGGCCAGACCGGGGATCATGGGGATGACTGGCGCCGACCCGGTGGCCAGCAACGCCTGCCGGAACGTGACGGTGATCTCGCCCACCATGGCGGTGTCGGGTCCGGTCAGCTCGGCCTCACCGTGGGCGACGCGTACCCCGGTGGCGCGCAGGGTGTCCGGGGAGTCGACCGGCTCGATAGCGGTGATCGCCTGGCGCACGTGGGCCATGACCCGCGCGAAGTCCACCGCAACGCCCGCGACGTCGACGCCGTAGCGCGACGCCGAACGGGCCTGCGCCGCCGCGTGGGCGGCGGTGAGCAACGCCTTGCTCGGGACACACCCGGTCCACAGGCAATCCCCGCCGGTGCGTTCCCGCTCGACGAGCAGCACGCTGGCGCCGAAACCGGCGGCGGTCTTCGCGGCGACGATGCCTGCGCTTCCACCGCCGATCACCACCAGATCCCACGGGACGCCCTGCGGTGGGGTCAGGTCGTCGGACGGCCAGCGCGGCGAGTCGGTGCGCAGCTCACCGCCCGTCATGCGGGGAGCGCATCCGGCTTGGTTCCGCCGGCGACGTAGATGTGCCCTGAGCGCAGCGTCGCCAGGGACACCTCGACGGTGTCGGTACCCACGCGGCGCCACGGGGCACGATGCGGGTCCACTCCACCGGTGAAGCAGGCCAGCCGCGCCAGGGGCCAGAGCAACCGTCCCCGACCCGTCGGCAGCGCAAGGTCGACGACGACGATCCGCCCACGCGGCCTCACCAGGGCAAGGGCTCCCGCCCAGGCCGCCTCCCAGTCACCGATGATCGACAACGAGTAGGCGAACAGCGCCGCGTCGAACGATCCGCTGCCGGCGACGACCGCTTCCAGGCGGGCAGCGTCACCGCGCTGAACTCCGACGTTCGTCCAACCGCTGCGCGAGATCCGTGCGCGGGCCCGCGCCAGCATCGGCGCACTCGCGTCGACTCCCACGACCGCACCGCTCGGGCCGACGGCCGCGCGGAGCAGGGGGAAGTTCAGCCCGGTCCCGCACCCGACGTCCAGCACCTTCGCCCCCGCGTACAGACCGAGCTGCTCGATCCCGACCAACCGCCCCGCCCGGTACACCGGCCCCTCAGCCGAGAGCACGTCGTACCAGCGGGCCGCCGGGCCGTACCGACGCAGTTGCGGACGTTTCACCACACCAGCATGCCTGCTTGCCGCTGATCACCGTCCGAGCGCAGCGACACAGGGCCGTGGGTCACGGCCGACGCACGCGACAGTGGACGCCGCGGGCGGTCAAGATCCCCTCATCACGGGTGAGCAGGTCGACCTGTAGGTGCTCGGCAGCGGCGACGTAGGCGGCGATCGTCACCTCGCTCGTCACGAGCTGCACGCACCCACTCCGCCGCGTCGAATGGGGCTGACGGACTCGCGCGCATCCGCTGCGGCCGCGGTCAGGATGGTGGCCGTGGCATCGATGCGCGCCTGTTCGGTGAGCACCGACAGCAGATAGCGCTGCAGTGACTCGCCCCGCGTGGCGGCGGTGCACCGCAGTGCCGCCACCAGCGGATCGGGCACATCCCGAATCTGCACGCTCTTCATGCCGCCACTTAGCCGGCAGCCGATACACCCGTATCGCCGCAGCGTCGCCAGCTGGGAGAAGTCTCACTGTCGTCCGCGCGGAGATGCATCGGCTGCGCGGATGGCCAAGACTGCACCCATGCGAGCAACCCTCATCCACGGACCCAGAGACATTCGCGTCGAGGACGTGCCTGACCCGGTGATCCACCAGCCCACCGACGCCCTCGTCCGCGTCGTCGCCTCTTGTGTGTGCGGCTCGGACCTGTGGCCCTACCGGGGTGTGCAGGAAGACCACCAAGGCGCACCGCATCGGTCACGAGTTCGTGGGGGTGGTCGAGGAGATCGGCGGAGGGGTCCGCACCGTCCGTGCCGGGCAGTTCGTCATCGCACCGTTCGTGGTCAGCGACGGCACGTGTGCCAACTGCGCCAACGGCATCACCACGTCGTGTCTGCACGGCGCGGCGTGGGGCAGCGAGGACGCCGACGGGTTCACCGTGGACGGTGGGCAGGGTGAGTTCGTCCGCGTCCCCTGGGCTGACGGCACCCTCGTCGCCACCCCAGGGATGCCCGACGACACCCTCGTGCCCAGCCTGCTGACACTGTCTGACGTGATGTCGACCGGTCACCATGCCGCCGTCTCGGCCGGCGTCGGCGCGGGCAAGACTGTCGTCGTGGTCGGCGATGGTGCCGTGGGCCTGTCCGCGGTGTTGGCCGCGCGCCGCCTCGGTGCCGAGCGGGTCGTGGCGATGTCTCGGCACGCGTCCCGACAGGCCGTGGCCCGCGAGTTCGGTGTCACCGACATCGTCGCCGAGCGCGGCGCAGCGGGCGTGGAGCTCATCCGCGAGCTGTTCGACGGCATCGGCGCCGACTGCGTGCTGGAGTGCGTGGGCAACAAGGAATCGATGCAGCAGGCACTGGACTCCACCCGGCCCGGTGGTCACGTCGGGTACGTCGGGGTGCCCGCTGGTGGGGCGGAGCTGCCCATCCGCCAGCTCTTCGGCACCAACGTCAACGTCGGGGGTGGTGTCGCTCCCGCCCGGACGTACATCGACGAGCTGCTGGTCGACGTGCTCGACGGGACGCTCGACCCTGGCCAGGTGTTCGACGCCGAGCTGCCGCTGGACGACGTCGCCGCCGGCTACCGGGCAATGGACGAGCGCACCGCCATCAAGGTACTGCTGCGCCCGTGACGGTGTAACCGCTGCAGTGGCCACGGACCGCGCCCGTGCACGTCGGGGCGCCTGGCCGGCTGCGGGAACAGCGGCCGTCGCCGGTACGTTCACAACGATGTTGCGGCTGCAACGACGCGGCCACCGACCCGAGGAGCACACATGCCCACCCGCACCGCACGCACCGCCTGGAACGGCGGACTCCAGGACGGCTCCGGCCGAGTGGAGCTCTCCAGCTCCAAGGTCGGCACCTATGACGTCTCGTTTCCCCAGCGCGCAGCCGAGGAAGCCGGCGGCACCACGAGCCCCGAGGAGCTCATCGCCGCGGCGCACTCGTCCTGCTACGCGATGCAGTTCTCCGCGCTGATCGCCGAAGCCGGCGGCACCCCGCAGACCCTTGACGTCTCGGCTGACGTCTCGCTCGGCCCGGACCCCGCAGGTGGCTTCCGCCTCACCGGCATCGCGCTCACCGTCCGCGGCGAGGTCGATGGCCTGGACGCCGACGGCTTCGCCAAGGCCGCCCAGGCCGCCAAGGAGTCGTGCCCGGTGAGCAAGGCGCTCACCGGCGTCGAGATCACGCTGGACGCCGCCCTTGACAGCTGAGCGCGCCGGCGACCGGTGACGGGGCGGCCAACCGACATACTTGCCCGCGTGAACACCGCTGTCGAGGCCCCCGGGCTGCGCATCGGACCGTTGGTCCTGGGCAGCCCGGTGGTGCTGGCGCCGATGGCCGGGATCACCAACGTCGCGTTCCGCCGGCTGTGTCGTGAGCAGGAGACGGCGCGGACGGGCCGAGCCGCCGCCGGGCTGTATGTCTGCGAGATGGTCACGGCGCGCGCCCTGGTGGAGCGTCACCCCGACACGCTGCACATGATCACCTTCGCCCCCGACGAGCAGTCCCGCTCACTGCAGCTGTACACAGTGGACCCGAAGACGACCGCCGACGCAGTCCGCATGATCGTTGCGGAGGACCGCGCCGACCACATCGACATGAACTTCGGCTGCCCCGTCCCCAAGGTCACCCGCAAGGGCGGCGGTGCCGCGCTGCCGTACAAGCGGGAGCTGTTCGCCCAGATCGTGCGGGCTGCCGTCCGCAACGCGGGCCCGGTCCCGGTGACCGTCAAGTTCCGGGTGGGCATCGACGCCACCCACCACACGCATCTCGACGCCGGCCGCATCGCCGCGGCCGAGGGTGCGGTCGCGGTGGCCCTGCACGCCCGGACCGCCGCCCAGCGCTACTCCGGTGCCGCCGACTGGTCGGAGATCGCCCGGCTCAAGGAGCACGTCACCGACGTCCCCGTCCTGGGCAACGGCGACGTGTTCCACGCCTGTGACGCGGTGCGGATGATGGCCGAGACGGGATGCGACGGCGTGGTCGTCGGCCGCGGCTGCCTGGGCCGCCCCTGGTTGTTCGCCGAACTCGCCGCCGCGCTGACCGGTGCGCCCGCGCCGGCCGCACCCAACCTCGGCGAAGTGGCGGTTGTGTTGCGCCGACACGCCGAGCTGCTCGTCGCCCACCACGGTGCCGACAAGGGGCTGCGCGACCTGCGCAAGCACATGGCGTGGTACCTGCGCGGTTTCGCCGTGGGTTCCACGCTGCGCCAGCGCCTTGCCCTGGTGTCCACTATGGACTTCCTCGACGAGCTGCTGGCCCAGCTCGATGCCGCGATTCCGTACCCGGCCGACGCGGACGGTCCGCGCGGGCGCCAGGGCTCACCGGGTGTTGTTGCGCTCCCCGCCGGCTGGCTGGACGACCCGCGTGACACCCGGGTGCCCCATGCCGCCGACGTCGGAAACTCCGGCGGCTGAGCCACAGCGACTGACGCCACCGGTGCGTCACGTCCCTGCCGCCCGGACGGGTGATGATCCACTCCGCGTGGGGCGCAGCGCTCAAGCCCAGCTGCTCTTCCGCCGACATCACGGTTCGAAGGGGGTGGGCGCGGTGTCGAGCACCGACCAGGACGATCGCGGACCGGCGTTGCCACCGGCTGGGGCTGCCACCGGGCAGCTCACCACGGCGGTGCTGGTCGAACTCCGCGCGGAACTGGAACGCGCCGACGCCACCGGCGACCCCGCTGACCGCAGTCACGTGCACGAGCTCGTCGCGGCGTGCCTCGCGGCGCAGGGTGAGTGGCAGGCGGCGTATTCAGAGCTGCGCACGTCGGTCGAGCTCGCCCTCGACCGACGGGGTGCGGGTGGCCGTGAGCAGCGGTTGCTCGCCGAGGTGGCCATGCTCCGCCAGGAGACCGCGGACGCCCGACGGGTGAGCATGCGCGACTCGCTCACCGAGACCTTCAACCGCCGCTTCCTGGACCAGGCGCTGCGCTCGCTCACCGAACAACGCGGCGACGGGGTGGCACCGCACACCGCTGTGGCGCTGGTCGACCTCGACCTGTTCAAGCAGGTCAACGACAAATTCGGTCATGCGATGGGTGATCGGGTGCTGCAGCGCGTGGTGGAGCTGCTCCAGCTCGACCTTCCGCCCAAGGGGTTCTGCGCCCGGTACGGCGGCGAGGAGTTCGTGCTGGTCCTGCCCGGGTGCGACCTGTCCACCGCGGTGATGCTCTGCGAACGCGCGCGGACCAGGATCGAACAGCACCAATGGGATCAGCTCGTGGCCCACCTGCGGGTCACCGTCAGCATCGGGGTGGCCTGCCCCGCGCCCGATGACCAGGGCGAAGAGGGCGCGCACAATCAGCTGGTGCGCGCCGACGCCCTGCTCTACGCCGCGAAGGCGAGCGGCCGCAACGCCGTGGCGTTCCGCGCCTCGCCAGGGTCGCCGCTGCGGCTCGCCGGGGCGGCGGGGCGGCGGCGTCTGGTACGCGACCTGGAAGGCGGCTGCGCCGTCGACGGCTGAGCGGGTGTTCGTCGCGTCGCGCGCCGGTGGCGGTCCGTAGCATCGGGAGGGTCCGCGCCATCAGCGCGAGCGTGACCAGCACGAGGTGGACGTCGAGGAGGCAGGCGGTGAGCGAGGACGAGCCTGCCCCCACTCCCGACCCCGGATCCGCTGCGCGCCACGGTTTCGCTGACCCTCCGGCACCGTGGGAGCGCCCGCGGCCGCGCGAACACACCGAGCCTGTGCCCACCGCCAACGCACAGCACGTTCCGTGGGAGATGAACGACGACACCACGGTGCTGCCGGCCGTGGTCGAGGAGTACACCCCCTTGGGTGGTGAACCCGTCGTGGCCCTGACCGTCCCCGGCCTGGCCGTCGCGGCACCGCCACCGGCGCGCGTCGGTGAACACCCACCAGCCGCCTCCGGCGAGCCCGGCCCGGCCGCCGCGAGCCCGCAGTCCAGGCTCCAGGCCAAGAAGTCCCGGCGCGCGCGGCGCACGGCCCGGCTGGGCAAGGCGGCGGTCGCGTTGGTGGCGCTGCTCGTCTTCGGGGTCACCGGCACCGCATGGTCGGCGCTGCGCTACGTCGACTCCCAGATGCGCACGGTGCAGGCACTCGACCAGGGGTCGCCGGCGATCCAGCAGGCCGATCAGCAACTCGGTGACCAGAACTTCCTGCTGGTGGGCTCGGACAGCCGGGCGGGGGCCAGCGGAGCCGTCGGCGCAGGCACCGTCGGGCAGGTGAGCGGGGCCCGCTCGGACACCACGATCGTCGTGCACATCCCCGCCGACCGCAGCCGCATCGTCCTCGTGTCCTTCCCGCGCGACGTCCAGGTCGACCTGCCTGCGTGCAACCGATGGAACAACGACACCGCGACGTACTCGGCGGAGGTGATACCGCCGCAGCCGGGAGTCAAGCTCAACGACGCCTACTTCGAGGGCGGACCGCGGTGCATCACCAAGCTCGTGCAGCAGCTGTCCGGCCTGAACATCAACCACTTCATCGGCGTCGACTTCGCCGGATTCCAGTCCATGGTCGACGCGCTGGGCGGCGTGGCGGTGTGCACCGAGCAGCCGCTGGAGGACACGGTGCTCGGCACCGTGCTCCCCACCGCGGGCACGCAGACCATCAACGGGCAGCAAGCGCTGAACTACGTCCGGGCCAGGCACATCGTCGGCGACCCGACCAGCGACTACGGCCGGATCCAACGCCAGCAACGCTTCCTCGGCTCGTTGCTGCGCGCGGCGCTGAGCCAGAACACCCTGCTCAACGTGGGCAAGCTCAAGCGGCTGGTCGACGCCGTCACCTCGAGCACGTTCGGGCAGAACGTCGGGGTGAACCAGCTGATCACCATCGCCCAGTCGCTCCAGGGTCTGGAGGCGTCCCGGGTCACCTTCATCACCGCGCCGACGACGGGCACGGCCAACGCCTTCGGCAACGAAGTGCTACTCGACAGCGAGAACAGCGCCCTGTTCCGCGCCATCCGCGAGGGTTCGCCGCTACCCGGCGAGGCCGCGGCCCCCACCACGACCCCCCCGGCGCCCACCACGTCCACCGCACCGTCGGCGGGTTCGGCGCTGGCTCCGGCGGCCGTGCCGTTCATCGTCCGCAACGCCACGACGACCCCGGGGCTGGCCGCACAGACAGCCACCTCGCTGGCGAAGTACGGCTTCACCGCCGCCTCGACGGACAACCTCGGCGTGAACATGGCGACCACGGTGGTCCGCTACCCCGCCGGTCAGCTGGCCGCGGCGCAGACCCTGGCCTCCGCCGTCCCCGGCGCCACGGTGGAGCTCACCCCGGCGCTCAGCAGCGGGCTGGAGCTGGTCCTCGGCTCGAACTTCGACGGCACCACGACCGCCCCCGCCGCGGTCGGCGCGCCACTGCCGGCCGCGGATTCCGCCGTCCCGTCCGGCGCGCCGACCCCGCTGCCGACCAACCTGACCGTGGTCAACGGTGGGGACGCCAGCTGCCGTTGATGCCGTGCGCCGTTCACGCCGCGTTCACCGGCAGATCCGCGGCGGGCACCGCACAGCCCGTACCCTCCGAGCATGCGCGTCGCCTACACCGAACAGCTCAGTGACCTCACCGGCGAGCTCGCAGCCATGTGCGGGCTGGCCGAACTCGCCATGCAGCGGGCCACCCAGGCCCTGCTGCAGGCCGATCTGGCCCTGGCCGAGCAGGTGATCAGCGAGAACGACCGGATCGACGAGATGCGTACCCAGTGCGAGGAGAAGGCTTTCGCCCTGCTCGCACTGCAGTCGCCCGTCGCCGGTGACCTCCGCATCGTGGTCAGCGGCATCCACATCGTCGCCGATATCGAGCGGATGGGTGAGCTCGCGCTGCACGTCGCCAAGATTGCCCGGCGCAGACACCCAGCGCACGTCCTGCCGCAAGAGGTACGCGGATACTTCACCGAGATGGGCCGCGTGGCGGTGCAGCAGGCGGCGGCCACCCGCGGGGTACTGCTCACCAGGGACCTCGCCGAGGCGGCCGCGTTGGAGACCGGGGACGAGCCGATGGACGAGCTGCACAAGCACCTGTTCAGCGTGATGATGGATCACGACTGGCCGTACGGCGTCGCCGCGGCGGTGGACATGACCCTGCTGGGCCGCTTCTACGAGCGCTACGCCGATCACGCGGTGGAGGTGGCCCGCCGGGTGGTCTTCCTGGTCACCGGAAAGCTACCCGAGGTGCACACCCCCCAGCTGAACGGTTCCACCAGCCCGGCCTGAGCTGGCTCAGCGCTCGGGGTGAGCGCCCAGGGCTCGGGGCAGGTGGTGCTCGAGCAACATCACTGCTCTGGTTCCGCCGAGCGGGCTGTCCGTCAGCCACGCCCGGCCACCGTGCAGTGCGGCTTGTTGCGCCACCAGGGCCAGCCCGAGCCCCGAACCCGGTACGGCCGCACCGGCACCGCGGGCGAAGCGGGCGAACACCAGGCTCCGTTCGGCCTCCGGCACGCCGCGGCCGTTGTCGTCGACGCAGAGCGCGACCCCGTGCTCGGTGTGCCGCGCATCGAGCACCACCCGCGACGCCCGCCCGTGCCGCACCGCGTTGGTCACCAGGTTGTCGACGGCGAGGCGCACACCGGCTGGCCAGCCGTGCACCACCACGGCGGGCCCGTCCGCCACCACAACCTCCACCTGCCGGTGTGCGCGCTGGACGTCGTACGCCACCCGGTGCAGCAACTCGGTCACGTCCACCTCGGTCCGGCCCGCCCGGTCGGCCAGCTCACCGGAGGCCAGCTGACCCAGGGCGGTGAGGGTGTCGGAGACCCGCCCATGGGTCCGCAGGAGGTCAGTGATCACCTGGTGGCGTTCGGAATCGCTGATCGCCGGATGCATCGTCAGTACCTCGAGGTCTGTGCGCAGGGCGGTGAGCGGGGTGCGCAGCTCGTGCTCGGCGGCCGCCGCGAAGTCACGTGCGGTGTGCAGCGCGCCGTCGGTTCGCTGGTGTGCCTGCTGCAGCCGGGCGAGCATCTCGTTGATCTCCGCGGCGAGCTCCTCGGCCTCCCGCGCCCCGTGCACCGACAACGACGGCGCTCCCGCGGGCGTACCCACGGTCCGTGCGCCCTCGGCGAGCTGGCGCAGCGGCCGCACGGCGCGCCCCCCGAACACCCACCCCAATGCGGCGGCCAGCGCCACGGCCCCCAGCCCCGCGACGAGCACTCCGCGGCGCAGTCGACTCACCGCCGAGCGGGTGGCGTCGGTGGGCGCGGCCACGGACACGAGGGCGGCGGGACGCCCGTCCAACGGTACGGTGAGCATCCGGTAGGCCCGCCCGTTCACGTCCACGGTTGCATAGCCCGGTCCGGCAGCGGGCAGGACCGCACCGCTGCTGGCCGTGATCCGGCCACCCGTCCGCACGGTGATCAGGTACTGCCGCGGCGCCCCCACCAGCGGCCCTTCGACCGTCGCCGCCGCGGTCGGGGGGATCACCACGTCGGCCACCGTCGCGAGCCGCCGGTCGAGCTGACCGTATTCGTTGCGGGTCAACACGACCGAGGCGAGCGCGGCGAGCAGCAGCACCACCACGGTCGTGCCCAGGGCCGCGGCCACGGCCACCCGGGTCCGAAGGGACGGCGATCGGCTCGCGGCGCTCACGGCCGCAGCACGAAGCCGACACCCCGCACGGTGTGCAGCAGCCGGGGCGTCGCGTCGGATTCGAGCTTGCGCCGCAGGTATCCGACGAAGACGTCGACGACGTTCGTGTCCACCTCGAAGTCATAACCCCACACGAGCTCGAGCAGCCGTTGGCGGCTCAGCACCACGGTGGCGTGCTGGGCCAGCACCAGCAGCAGCTCGTACTCGCGCTTGGTCAGCTCGACGCAGCGCTCGTCCACCCGCACCACCCGGCGGGCAGGATCAATGGACATCGGCCCCACGCTGAGCACCGGCTCCTGGCCCGATACCCCGGCCGCCGTGAGGTTGCCCGGCACCGGGCGGTGCCGCCGCAGCAATGCCCGCAACCGCGCGATCAGCTCGTTGAGCGCGAAGGGCTTGACCAGGTAGTCGTCGGCCCCGGCCGCCAACCCCGCCACCCGGTCGTCGACCGTGCTCCGGGCACTGAGCACGCAGACCGGGACGTCGTGGCCGAGCGCCCGGAGTGCGGTGACCACCGCGACACCGTCCATCCCGGGCATGTTCACGTCGAGTACCACGCAGTCCGGTGCCCGCTCGGCGACCGCGCGCAGCGCAGCGGCTCCGTCGGCCGCGCTGCGCACGGTGAAGCCGGACAGCCGCAGCGCCCGGGCCAGGGACGTGCGCACGTCCTCGTCGTCGTCGACGACGAGGACGTGCGCGGTTTGTGCAGAGCTCACACCCCGGGATTCTCCACCGTCACTTGTGGCAGCCCTTGCGGAACTGCGCGACGGCGCTGTGCGCGTCCTTCAGTGCGGTCTTCACGTCCGGATTCGCCGACAGGTACGCCCGGGCCTCGGTCCTGCGCTGGTCCTTCGGCAGCGTCCGCAGATGCTGGAGCTCGGTGTTCACGTCGGGGTGGGCGTTGAGGTAGTCGGCCACCTTGGGCGCGGCCACCGCCAGGGCGCTCCACCGCTGCGCGGGGCTGCACTGGGTCGGGTTGGCCGCGGCGGAGCTGGCCGGGGCAGCGGTGGACGCCGTGCTGGACGCATACGCCGCGGTGGGGACACCGACGGCCGCGGCGGCGGCGAGGCCGACGGCGGCGAGGCTGAGGCGACGGCGGGTGGACGAGGTGCGTGGGGTGGAGCTCATGGCTGTGGTCTCCTGTGCTCGGTGACGGCTGACTTCCTCCACGCTAGGTGGTGGAAACGCAGCGAAGTTGTGACGACCGTGAGCGTTCTCTAAGTGGAGTTTCGCACTGTTGTTGATTCGTCAGGCGGCCTCCGCGAGCGTGTTGAGCAGGGCGTCGGTGATTTTCGCGGGGAGCCGTGCGTGAGCCGATATGGCTGTAATTCGTTGCTGCCACAGGG
>JAABUV010003604.1_pt1 | contig 19510 bp, 17 predicted proteins | sample 5559971 | NCBI WGS metagenome assembly JAABUV01 (sample SAMN10711881, study PRJNA513362) | rock metagenome | isolation source: Antarctica rocks | place: Antarctica: Victoria Land, Knobhead nord | collected 2015-12-19
CCCAGTAAACGGCAGCAGAGCCGCCGGGCGCCAGCAGCCCGACCAGCGCCGCAACGCCCCCGCACGCCCTCAGGCGCTCTGTGTTTGCGTTGTTGTGGTAGCACACGGCTAGCAGCACTGCAGCAGCCTGCTTATGCAGGGCAGCCGAGCCGCCGGGCGCCAGCAGCCCGACCAGCGCCGTGATGCCGCCGCACTCCCTGATGCGCTCAATGTTCTGCGGGTTGCCGGTGCACACGGTGCGCAGCGCGACAGCGGCCTCCTCGAGCACGGCTGCGGGACCGCCGGGCGCCAGCAGCCCGACCAGCGCAGGGATGCCGCCGCACTCCCGCACGCTGTCCCGGTAGCAGTCGTCGTTGTGGCACAGGAGCGCCACTGTGCGTGCAGCTGCTCTGTGCACAGCATCAGAGCGGCCGGGCGCCAGCAGCCTGACCAAGGCCGCGACGCCACCGCACTCCTGCAGGCGCGCCCAGAAGAACGCGTCCATGCTCCTGCCATGTGCGCAGAGGCCGACTCAGCGCTAGGAGGGGTCCAGTCTGGCACAATGTCACCACACTGACAAGCACTTTCTTGCCGTGGCGCGATGCGGTCTGTCGCGCATAGTTCCAGGAGGAACAGCGAGCAGGCATCTGTTGCTAACAGCAGAGAGCTTGCTCATGTCATGTCAGCAGACCAGTGTGCTGATGCTGCATGGCGCATACCGCATGAAGCCAAGCTGCAAGTGCACAAGGACTAGATGAGAGATGATTCCAGCGCAGGCATGATGAACGCCTGCCGGGTGGGCGGGCATGCAGGCATGAGCTGTGGGCGCACCCGAATGCGCTCGCCCCTGGGCACCAGCACGCCACAGGCGTCGCAGCGAACCTGCGCCGCACAGGCATGTGAATGCACGGCTGACTGTGCATGCGTGCTTCTTTGTTCTTCAGCACAGCTTCTGGACCCGTGTGCGGTAAGCGCCAGCGCGCGCGGGGCACGCACCCCACTCATGCAGCTGACAGTGCAACACGGTCCCAGCACTGCTGACAGCGCATGTACGGCACAGCCCAACCAAGGCTGACCCAACCAAGGCTGCAGTGCATGCAGACATACATAATGTACTTTGGTCACGCAAGCTTTCAGAAGGCAATGCCGCAAAGGGCAGTGCTGCATGCATGCGATTGCCTCCCTCGCTGCGCCCCGCATGCTGCCCAGCATGGGACGCATTTGCATCGCAGAGCGCATTGTGGCAAGCTCATCCCTTCAGTCACAGTGCGATGCGGCGTCCCATCGGCGCCCCTGCGCCTTATATGAGGCCGCGCATGGTGCAGAGCGCCTCATGCGCTGCACTGCACATGCCATGCCCGCATGCATGCCCAAGCATGCCATGCCTCAGCAGTGGCGCAGAGCATAACAGGAGCGACGCACTATCAGGCTGCACATATGCTGCTGAGCTGCATGCACAGCAAACAGACGGCCGCCACAAGCTGGGAGCAAGGGCCGCTGATTGCTGGCACAGCCTCCCAAAAGGTCACTTTGTAGCCGCCCACTGCCAGCGCGGGCGGCTGCGCATGCCCAGCCTCCCAGCATGTGGTGGACTCTGCCCCCAACACAGCAGTGCATAGGCAGGCAGGTCAGCATCCACTATCCATGCGCGCTCAGCATGGTGTTGCGATGCAGGCGCATTATTTCACAACCGCAAGGCAGAGTGCATAGCCGGCACATGATGCACTGCACTGTACGCACCCTGCACCGGCAGCCTGACTCTTGGCACACCCAGCATGCATGTGGACACCACAGCAGGCCGCAGCGAGGCAGACAGCCTTATTGTCTGGGCATTATATAGCGCAAAGCGCAGAGCGCCTCACAAGCCAGCATGATGTACTGCTGCCTCTCCTTCATGGAGACTGCATGTGATGCAGGCAGCCAGGACGTCTGGCATACCGAGCAAGAACCAAGGCAAAAAAGGACACATTTGCACTCAGCCACTGTGTCACCCATGCGACTGCCCAGCGCGTCCGGCACGCGCACTCTCTTTCTATGAATTGTAGGCAAAATACTGAGCAGGCAGCCTGTACAAAGATTGGCAACGCCCGCAGCCTGTTTTAACATCGGTGTGATCTTCTGACACGCCGGCATGGCGTGATCGCACCCTCGTGGCCGGGGCGACGCACGTGCTGGCGCGCTGGGGACGGCCGCGGTAGACAATCGTGAGCCTCCTGCGCGCCCAGCACACGCGCGCGCTGCAGGCACACACCGCTGCAGCTGTTCAGCTGCAGGCCGACACAAGACACGCAGCAGCAAGCAGCAGCACCACCCTGCTAGGAGCTCAGGGGGCTTGAGGTGTGCTGCCAGCGCCGGCCGTACCGCCTTGAGCATATATTCAGTCACCTTCGTGCGCTGGGCTCGAGCGTGCGGCGGAGCTGGCTCACGGGCAGCAGGCTACAGTCCTGACCAGACAGTGTCAGCAGCGCAAGGCTTTCTAAGTAAGTAGCAGCGGCTGACGCCAAGTCACCAAGGACCTAAACCTAACGCTGGAGTCACTCGCTGGGAAGGTGACTGGCTTCAGCGCTGTGGCTGCAAGAGCACGTCCACTGCCAGCTTTGCTGCCCAAAGGCAACCAGCAGCAGCCCAAGGCGTGGCCTCATGCTGACCGCCTGCACGCGACTGGCCACGCCTGCAAGCTTGCGCAGCTTCTGGGCTCCCCTGCTTGCGCAGGGCGTGGGGGTTTGCCTTCGAGGCTGATGCTGGCGCAACTCCCGCACAGTGCCCGCCCGGAGCGCAGACTGATTTCTTGCGCCTTTGGTTGCGCCCGCTCGGGATAAGCCTGGCACCTTGATGCTGCAGCACTGTACAAGATCTGTGCTTGTTGCCTGGCTCCGTGAACAGGGACTGCAATCCTGGCAGCCGTGAACGCTTGGTGCAAGCGGCACGGTCGTCATGTTGCACTGGAGACAGGATAGAGCCCTTGAGCACGCCAGGCTGCAGCATGCAACCGTGGGGCGACCCAGTGCAGTGTGTGGTGGCGCAATGACTGGTTTTGTGGAGCGTGGGCTGTCACAACTCTGTGTCCTGCTGTCCTCCACTTATCTAACACAGCACAGGCTGGCCTTCCATATAATACCGCCAAGAGGACGCTTACCTTGAGGTGGTGGCATCAGCGCTGTGACTCAGTGGTGAGGACGTTGCACACTGTGGGCGCTCTGGCCACACCAGAACTTAGCGCACAAACCTGCAGCTGGCAGGTTGAGCAGCGTCCGCAGGTGATGCCAAACAGGTTGCCTGCGCCTACTTGGGGGCTGGTAGGATGGTCTGTGCTGTGCCACAAGCTTCTTATCTGGTATGCGCAGATCAGTTGATGCCCGCACCCAACACACCAGAGCCATCACGCCAAAGCTGCTAGCTGCCTGCTGGCCTCCACCAGCTGTGCGCAAAGGCAGAGGCAGCTGTGCCCGCAGGGTGCGTGGCAGCGCCTGCCGCGCTTCGCACGAGAGCTGGGGCCTGTGCTTGGCTGTAGGGACTCCACGTGCTCACACAGCAGCCTCAGGCTGTCGCGGCAGGGTCGCGTGCGCCCCACGCAGGTAGCTCCAAGCATGCGCCAAAGAAAGCACACGGATGGCCGACCAGACGCCTGCAGCGGCGCGTGCGGCCATCAAGCAGGAGCCTCATTCGCACTCACCCCGTTGGACGCAGTCAATGGCTTATTAATTCAAAATAGGTGCACCCTGTCTTCACTGCTCTTCACCAGCACAAAGTCCCAAGGTCCAGCCAAGGTTGGCATAGAGCGGCCAGGCGCGATGATGTCAACAGGCAGTTTGTTACCCAAGAAATTTTTTTTGTGTGCAACAGAATGTGCTCAGGATTAGCTTGGCATGCACGAGCCCTTCTTACACGGTGAGTCGCGTCCTTGCTGCTCGCGCGGAGGGGGAGGGGCGCATGTGCACGGTCCTGCATGCACAGCGTGAGGGCGCCTGGGAGCTAGTGTACACATGGCAGACCGCGCAAAGGCGGCTGCAGCACGCACGGCCGCGCCCGAGCGCCGCGCGCGCGGGCCAAAATGGTGGCCCAGTGTCTACCCGTTCCAACTCAACCAGCCGGCGCCGGCCGACAGACACACTGCGTGCTCTGGACGCCCTGCCTGCCGCACCCCGCTAGCGCATGAATGCACAGTAAATCCAAAAAGAAACCCACCGCTCAGATCACTGCCGCGGCTGCCGCGCGGCGGGGGCGCGCGGTCGGCCGCAGACCGGGGAAGCCAGCAACAAGTTCTCTCTCGCCTCAAAAGCCCAGGGCACTCAGCCGACGGTGCAACGGAACGGACTGCGCTCGTGTGGGCCGCCGCGCGGCGCGCCCCACCTGCAACGCACAAGCTCGGGCGCGAGCAACAGAGTCAGAGTCAGAGGAGGCATGAGCAGACCGGGCCGTTCAATCGCAGCCATGCAGCGCCAACATGGTCTATCCTGCATGCCGGGAGCACTGGCAGACCACGCGCGCGCCGCTCCCCAAATGGAAGCACAGCAAAAGCGGGGCCGCCCGCTGGCAGCGGCAACCCCATGCCCGCAACAGCCCTGCATGGAGCCGCTCACCACCGCGCACAACACCTGTGCTGAGGCGGCCAACGCCTGCACACGGCCTAAAGCGCCAGCCGGCCTATGCAAAACACCCAACGCCGGTGCGCTCGCCGCCTCTCTGAGCGCGCGCCAACCGGGGTACCCACCCCTTCAAAAGCACCGCACGCGGGCCCGCTCCCCACGCCCGCCGCCGCGCCGCGCGCGACGCCGCGGCGCGTGCTAGGGCTGCAAGGTATTTACGCTGGCGGGGGCCTCCTCGTCGCCCGGCCAGTCGCAGCAGAGCGACCAGGCGTGCACGTCGGGCGTGGCGCCGACCGCGGCGCACAGCGCGGGCATGCGCGCGGGGCAGCCCTCCAGCTGGTACACCATGCGGAAGCCGCCGCGCACGGCCGCCGGGTCGGCGCCCCCGCGGTACGTCTGCGCGCGCGCGGCCGGCCCCTCTCAGGCGTTGACGTCGGCGGGCGCCGCCAAGCAGGCGGCAGCTGACGCTTGGAACACATGCGGTGGCCAAGCGCGGCACCAGCTCGACAGCGACGCACTGCGCTCAGGCATACAAGCCCCGCACACAGGCGCGAGCAGCCTGTCCAGGTGCGGGAGCGCGCCGTGATGTTGTGCCCGTGCTCGGCGATGGCCAGCGCGATGTCGGCCAGCAGCCCCGGGCGGTCGCTGCACTGCACCACCAGCCAGGTCATCTGCCCGTCCGCAACGGGCCCCGCGCCCGCCGCGCCGCCGCGCCCCTCCCCGCGCGCGCCCCGCCCGGCCGGCGGCGGCGCGGCCGTCTCGGGCGCCGGCGCCGGCTTGGGCAGCAGGTGCGTGTGCTCGCGCAGGAACTTGGCCAGCTTGTGCCGCGCGGTCTTCGTCTGCGCGTACTTGACCCACGTCTGCGCGCCACAGCGCCTCGTCAGGCCCCGCGCCTCGCAGCGCAGCAGTCTGCGCGGCAGGGCTGCGGGCGCGATCAGCGAGGCTTGGGGGCACGAGAGCGCAGCCTGCCCGTCAGGCAGGCGGCCGCGGCCAGCAGTGTCCTGCTGCGTGCACAGTCCCATGCGACCAGGGACGTCCAGAGCAGGGGCAGCACGCCGCCTCCCGCACGCACGGGCCCTGCTCCTGGGCAGCCCCAGGCAGCGCGCCCGGGCGCGCACCTGGTGGCGCTGCACGGTGAGCGCGGTCGGCGGACCCGGGTACGTCAGCACCTCCACCACCTCTGCGTTGGCCAGCGCGTGGCTCAGCTCCACCAGCTTGCCATTCACCTGCCGCGCACGGACTCGCCCGGTGACGCTGCGTGGATGCGCACACCTAGAAGTGCGCCAATCGCCGCATGCGCTCTTAGGTGACCAACCAATGCATGCCATGCTGACAGGGGACACACCCCTTGCAGAGCCCGGCAGCCCACAGGCAAGCGCGCGCACGTCGAGCGCGGTGCGCATGCAGGCCGCAGCAGGCACGGGGCGCGCCTTCACGCCGACCATCTGGTTCCCGACGTCGGTGTGCACATGGTACGCAAAGTCGACCACGGTCGCGCCCTGCACCCGACGCCAGCCTGGGCTAATCAGTCACAAGCACCAACGGGTCAGGTGCATGTGACGTAAACAGAGTCGCCCAAGCCGCCCAGTAGCGCGGTGCCGCACGCATACCCCGCATTCACCCCCTACCTGCGTGCGGCACCGCACGCCCCCGACGAGTATGTAGCCCGCAGGCTGCACATGCACTTTGCTGAACTTCCAACAATTTCTTATCCGCGCCTGAAAAACGGCGCACCACACCCCAAAACAACCATTGCAAAAACAATGCAAATGATTCTTTCACTCCGTCCCAACTCCCAGGCACACGCTGCATCTGGCGGACCTGCGCTGCAGCGCATCGGGCAGGCGCGGCGCGGGCGAGCAGGCGCGCGCCTTGGGCAGGCGCATGACCTCGCCGGAGGGCGTGAAGGCAAACACGCCGCGGCCGAGCAGGTCGTCGGTCACGCAGGCCACAAACTCGCGCGCGGTCAGCGTGCCCACAAACTCAGCCTGCCAGTCGCGGATGGAATTGAGCCAGTTGATGCGCCGCGCCATGGTCGCCGGGTCCAGCTTCAGCGTGCCCGTCCGGCCCGACTGCGCGGCGGCCGGGCGCCCCCGCGCTCGTCACATGCAGCCAAGCAGAGCCTGTCCACACTTGAGTGCAGCGCAACAATGGCAAGCACACCCAGCGCGCAGCGCAAAGTGAGGACCAACAGATAGCAAGCGGTGATATCCCTGCTGCCCAGCCTCCGCGCGCCCCCATGTAGATGGCCCTCTTTCAGGCAAGCCGCGCGCGGCGCGCACCAGGGGCACGGCGTGGCCGTTGGCGCGCGCAAAGGCGCCGTTGGTGCGGTTGCAGTCGGGCTCGGGCACGGCGTACGCCTGCGGCTGCGGCGCCAGCAGCAGGCCGTTGGCCTGCGCCGACAGCGCGGGCACCGCGCTGCTGAGCCCGCGCATGCTCATCAGGCGCTGCATGAAGCCGGTCACGCCCTGGCTGGGCCGCCGCGGCACCGCCATGGCCGCCGCGATCTCGCGCTCCGCCGCCTTGCCCGCCGCCACCCAGTTCTCGCCTGCCGCCCGCCCCCCGAGCGCGCCCGGTCAGGCCGGGCGCCCGCCGCCTTGTTAAAATGCAGGCAGTCAGCCCGCCCATGCAGGGAGTGCAGCAAAGGCGCGCGCAAGCGAGCGCGAGGCGGGCGCCGGGCACGCACCCGCGATGCCAAACTCGGCCAGCCGGTGCATGTCCTGCGTGCGGATCTGCACCTCCAGCGGGAACAGGTGCTCCGAGCCCAGCGGCAGCACCGTGGTGTGCAGCGACTGCGCGCGCGCACATGCCCCTTTTGATACACACGCCGCTTCTGCCACGTAAGACAATCGCGCTCGCTCGCCCGAAGGCCGCGCGCGCCGCTCCAGTGCAGACAGCCACGCGAGCCGTGGTCACTAGAGCGCACAGGCGAGCAGGGCCGGCGGGGGGCAGCCTCTTCCGGGCGCTTGCACCTCGTGCAGACAGGACAGACACACGCGACGACACACACGCCCCGCGCGCGCCTGGTAGCCGTTGGACTTGGGCGTGGCGATGTAGTCCTTGACGGCGCCGGGGATGGGCGCCCAGATGGTGTGCACCAGGCCCATGACGTGGTAGCACAGCTGCGGCCCCGTGCCGTACAGCGCGCCGGCCTCGCCCTCCGCCGGGTGCACCACCACGCGCAGCTGCGCCACGTCCGCCGCGTCGTCCACCTTTTGCCCGCGCTCCTGCAGCTTCCTGCGCGCCGCGCCCCGCGCGTCTGCTACTTGGGCTGCACGCGCACGCGCACGCAGCTCAGCCACTGGCGCGCGACAGGAGCACCCTATAGGCAACCTGCCACAAGCCCTGCCGGGCCCGCTGCGCGCGCCTGAACACCGAGTAGACCGCCTTCTGGTGCGCCTCCACGGTCACGCGCGCGGCGCGGCTGCCCAGGAACGCGTCGCCGTCCAGCTTGGCCTGCAGCGCGCGCTGCGCCTGCAGCACGGTCGGCCCCTGCACCGCCGCCAGCGCGTCCAGGCGGCGCTGCACCGCCGCGTGCGCGCCCGGGTCCGCATACCGGAATGCGAGCGCCTCCAGCTCCTCCTTCAGGCTGTACAGGCCCAGCAGGCGCGCGAGCGGCGCAAACACCTGCGCGCTCGGCGCCCGCGCCGTGGGCCGCCGCGCCGCGCCAGGCCAGGCATGACGAGCAGCCAGCCGCCGCCACAGAGGCGCCGCGCCGCCCGCCCGCTCTGCACTGCAACGCTGCGGCCCCGCCCGGCCAGCCCACTCACACGCCCAGGGGCGGCGGCGGCGCCGCACCAGCAGCGTCTCGTCTGCGATCTTCTTCTGCTTGTGCGGCGGCATGCTCTCCAGCGTGCGCATGTTGTGCAGCCGGTCCGCCAGCTTCACCACGATGATGCGCACCTGCCGCCCCGCCCGCTCGCCCTCAGCACGGCCGGCGGCGCGTGCGAGAGAGACACGCGCTGACGGCGCCCCGCCTCAACCAGCAAGCACCACGACGCAGGCGCGTGCCACGCGCGGCAGCCCCGCGCTTGCCGCGGCCGCTCCAGTCCTCATGCGGGCGCCCGGCCGGGTAGGCGCGCGCACCTCCTCCGTCATGGCCAGGAACAGCTGGCGCAGGTCGAGCGCGGCGGCGTCCGCGCGCGAGGTCCCCCCGCTGATGGCCGCAATCTTGCTGAACTTGGTCTCGCCCTCCACAATCCGCCGCACCGCCGAGCCAAACCACATCTGGCGCGCAGCGCTGCTGTCAGCTGCGCGCAGCGGCGGTGGCGGCAGGGCCGGCTGTCAATTTTGCACAGCACAACCAGGCTCAAGGCGCGCGGCGGGCGCACCTCGATCTCGTCAAACGACACCGCCTGCGTGTCCTCCACCGTGTCGTGCAGCAGGCCCGCGATGAGGCTCTCCGCGTCCATCTTCAGCTCCGCAAGGATGCGCGTCACCTCCACCGGGTGCGTGATGTACGGCTCCCCGCTCTTGCGCACCTGCGCGCCTGCGCGCTCAGCTGCGCGCCTCCGGCGCAGCAGCGCACCTGTTATAGTTTCGGCCACGCACGGCGCTGCTCCAGCTACCTCGGCAAAGACGTCACAGCAGCGCCGCCAGAGACGCTGCTGGCACCCTCCTGGCCTCACAGGCGGCTCGCCCAGAGGTGCCTGGCCACTGTGCGCTCGGACGCGCCATGCCTGACCGCGCACCTGGCCCGCGTGCGAGTCGTACGCCAGGAACAGCGCCTCCTGCACCTTGCCGCGCTGCTCGGCGGGCAGGAGCCCAGCAGCGGCTCAAGGCGCCGCCACAGGTACGCGTCCGTGATCTCCTCCGCTGCCAGCGTCTGATAGAACTGCGCGCGCGCCGCCCGGCCGTCAGTGGCTGTTGAGCCCGCCGTGCCAGGTGGAGCGGAGCTCGCCGCGCGACGAGGCGCATGCAGACATGCGCGCATGCTCCACAGTGCCGCAACCACACAGCACATGCCGCGCCGAACAGGAGTGACCGCCGTGCGGCGTGACAGCGCAGACAGCACCACTCTCGACAATTGCCGCACGCCCGCAGCCGTGACGGCGTCACTGCAGGCGGCGCAGAGCGGGAGCGCGCGAGCAGCGCATGCAGGGCGCTCGCGCGGGCGGCGCAGCGCGCGCAACAGGATCCGCCCCCGGTCGCGCACCGAGTAATCAATCTGCTGCAGGGAGCTAAACACCGTCGCAGCGCACTCCCGCACGTGCCGCGCGCCGCCGCCCTGCGCGCCGCGCGGCGTCAGGAGCTGGCCTGTGCAGGGCAAACCCGTGCAGGGCAGAATGCACCTCGCTCACCGAGAACCGCGACGCCAGGGGCTGCAGGAAGGCGAACAGGTCCATCGGCTGCAGGCTGCTCTGGACCAGCCCCGCCTGCGGCGCCGGCCGGGCTCGCCGGGGCCTCGTCTCTCCGGCCTGCCTCCGGCCGGACCGGCAGGCCCTGCCGTCGCCTCTCCTCCTGTCCAGCAGCGGCCCGCCTGCGCGCGCGCGTGCGGGCTCGCGGCCGCCCGGCACCGCAATCCCGGCGCGCACGCGCCCCGCCGCGGCACGCATGGCCTGCGACCGCGCGCACGGGCGCGCGCCTGTCCAGGAGGAGGACCCCGCCGCAGCATGGCTGGCGCGCCTGTCGGCCAGCAGCTGCCACGGCCGGCCCCCCGCGCCGCTCATTGCCCACCGCGGCCGGCCGCCCGCCCGCGCGTGCACGCCGCACGCATTGTCCCAGCGCCGCGTCTCTCGCACCGCGCTGCACTGGCTGCAAAATTGAGGCACCTCTCCTGGCAGGCGTCTCTGCTGGCAACAGCTAGCAGAGCTACTCTCTGCGCTTTTCCATGCCCTAGAGGGTCCACTCGGAGCCTCCCGCCTCCTGAGGGAGCCGAGAGGGAGCCGGGAGCAGCACGCTCCTGAGCTTCTGCAGGCGCCCCAGGCCCCGCAGCGATGGCCTCGCAGATAGACCAGAACAGCGAGGGCGGCCGCGCGCTGCAGCGCGTGCTGCAGGAGCAGCTCAAGGGCTACCTGGGCGCGGACTACAGCGACGATGTGCTGCCGCTGTACATCGTGGTCATGCTGGCGCACGGCACCACGCAGGCCCTGGTCGCGGAGAACCTGGAGGCGCGCCGCATGCCCGCGCCGCTGCCGATTCTTCGGCCGCCGCCCGGCGCTGCGGCACTGACCGCTGCGCCGCGCAGGCGTTCCTGGGCGACAAGGAGGCCGGCAGGTTTGCAGGCTGGTGCGCCGCGCCCGCCTCCGTGCGCGCCGCGCCCCGCCCGCCGCCGCCGCCGCGGCCCCCTCCACCTCCTGGACGCGCGCAGGCTGTTCACGCACCTGGAGGAGCACGGCGGCGCGTACGCGGCGCAGCCCGCGGCGGACGGGCCCGCGCCGCCGGCTGATGGTGATGGCGCGCCGGGCGGCGCGGCGGAGCCAGCGACTGCTCGCGAGGAGCCCGCGTGCGCAGCCTGCGCCTGCCCCGCCTCGCTCAGGCCTGATGTGCGGCGGCGTTCCGTGCGGGCATGGCATCAGCGCCCCCTCCCCGGGCGCCCGGAGCGTGCGCGGCTGGGGTCACGCGCTCGCCTCCCCTGCAGCAGCGAGCCCGGCGGGCCGCGCGTGTCCAGGCCGGAGCCGGAGCGGCCGCTCGAGCGGCGGCCGCGCGACGGCGAGCGCGAGGCGCGTGGCCGCGAGGAGCGCGAGCGCAGCCGCAAGCGCGAGCGCCAGCGCGAGCGCATCGAGTGGCAGGGCGAGCGCCCGGGCGAGCGCGAGGAGGGGCCGCGCAGCACGGACAAGCGCCGGCGCGAGGAGCCGCGCGAGGAGCGCGCGCACGGCCGGCAGGCGCGCCGCCGCGTCAGAGCACCGGGGACCTGTGGCGATGTGACGATCAGCCTTGCCTGCAGGGAAGGCGCCGCGCCTGAACACCGAGGTCGGCGCGGCCTGCTGCCGTGCGCAGGGCGTGCGCCCTGTCAGTCACCGCGTGCCGCAGGCGCTGGCACCGCCTGGGTCGGAGCGGCGCCCGAGCGCGACGCTGCTGACCGCGCAGGAGGAGGAGCGGAGGCGTGGCAGGGACCGGGATGGCCGCGACGCGGACGGCGGGCGCGCTGGCTCGCGCGACCGCGAGCGCCGCCGCGAGCGCGACAGGTGCGGCGCGTGCCCCCCAGCGCGGCCAGTGCGGCCGCCGGCGGGCACGCTGTGCTGCACCGCGCACCTCTGCTGTCGCGCAAGACTCAGCGTGCACGGCGCCGACCGACGAGCAGTGCGCGGCGCTGCGGCAGTGGGCGGGACCGGGTTCGCGGAGCGGCGGACGAGGAGCCCGCGCGGGAGCGCAGGCACGAGCGCGAGCGCGAGCGCGAGCGGGGGCTGCCGCGCGAGCGGCATGAGCGCGAGCGCGGCGCGCCGGCTGACGGGTGCGCGGCGCCCCTGACGCACCGCGCGCTGTAGGCGGCGAAGGCATGCGGTGCGCGCAGCGCGCCCGCGTCCTGGCGGCGTTGCGCCTTGTTGCTGCTGACGAGCGGGGTCGTCGCCAGATGCCCACGCATGAGGGGTCTGCGTGGCAGGCACGCAAGCGAGCAGGGTGCCGCCTGCCGACGACCCTGCACCCGTGGCGGTGCATGGGGTAAGAGCGTGCGCCTGCTGCGCCGGAAGCAGGCCGTGCAGAGCGCGACAAAGGGCTCGCCCACGTGCGGCAGGCGGGAGCGGGGCCGGGACGCGAGCCCGCGCGTGCGCGAGCGCGGCCGGCGGCTGGCGCTGCCCAAGGAGGTGCTCAGCATCGCCAACGGCAGCGCCGCAGAGCCGCGCACTGCGCCGCGCTCCGCGCGCGCGCCCGCTAGGCGCGCGCCCCTCGAGCGCGCCTCCCAGCCCGCCTCACCACGTGCGGCGCCTGCAGACCGCGCCGCGCGGCCCGCAGCAAGGCGGGCGGCGCTCGCCTGGCCCTGCACAGAGCTTGGCGCCTGGTGCCGCACTGCGACATCGCTTACTCAGCGCCCGGCGCTGTGCAGGGGGCTCGAGCGCCACCCGGCAGACGCACTGCGGCAGCCCGAGCCCGACGCCGCGCCGCCGGCCAGGCGCGCCTGCGCATGTCCCAGCCCTGATGCAGGAGCTCCTGTCCAGTAATAGCGAGGCTGGGTTCGGGGGTCCGGGGTGTGTGTTGTCATGTGCCAAGCATATGGCCGAGCAGCACGCAGGTCCAAGGTGGCGTGCGGCGTGCGTGTCGCGCTGAGACCGCTGGCGCGCGCGCGCGCAGAGGCAGCGTGTTTGCCCGGCTGGGCCAGGCGGCGCCCGAGGACGAGATCGCCGCCGCCGCCGGCCGCAAGAGCGTGTTTGACCGTATACAAGGCGCGGCGCAGCGCCCTGTTCTCGTGTTGCTGAGTCTGGCCAAGCTGCCGCGGTTGGACAGCTGTCGAGCAGCTGATTTGCTCGCTATGTCATGCAAGCGTGCCGGTTGCATGACGAGCCAGAGCTGGGGCGGCAGGCGCGCCCGTCACGCTGGCAGACGAGGAGGAGAACGGCGTGCCAGAGGCCGCCGCGCCCGCGGCTGCGGCGGGCGGCGCGCTGGGCGCCGGCGTGGCGGGGCTGGGCAAGTTTGGCCTCAAGGTGAGCCTCCTCGGCTGTCCCCATCAGCACTGATGGCGTGTGCGCCGTCAGCGGGCATGCAGAGGCGCACAGCGCTGCCCCAGAGCTCGCAGGCCGCGCCGCAGGAAGACCCGAGGCACAAGCTGAGCCCGCGCATGCGGCTTCGCGCGCTGACGCCGCGACCGGCGCGCGCGCAGGAGGGCACGCAGGGCGTGGCCGAGCTGCAGGCCAAGCTGGAGGCGCTGCAGGCGCAGATCGAGGCCATGAACGCGGAGAAGGCGGCCGCGCAGCCGCCCGCGCCGCCGCCCGCGTCGCCGGCGGCCGACCCGTGCTCCGTCGCGGTGGGCAACGTGAGCCCGATGGCCGTGCCGGAGGTCGTCGCCGCGCACTTCAGCATGCGCGCCCCACGCTCGGTTCGCTTGTTATTCAGCGTGGTCGTCCTGGCGGGCAAAGCGCGCAAGAGCCGGTGGTCACAGACACGCCCGCAGCGGACCCGGCGGCTCGCTCGCGGCCGCGGGCGCCCCTCCCCGCCCTGACGCGGCCGTGCCGCGCTGCGCCCAGGTGCGGCCGCGTGGCGCATGTGCTGATCGGCAGGACGCCGATGGGCGTGCCGCTGGGCTGGGCGCACGTGCGCTTTGCCAACGTCTGGGAGGCGCGCAGCGCCCTGGAGCTGACAGGCGCGCTCCCGCGGCTGCCGCGCAGCCTCGCACCGCACCGGTCAACGCGTGCGCTTGCATGCCAGGGTGCTGCAGGCGTGTCACAAGCGGTTGCCGAGCTCCGGGCCGCTGACACGGCGCCTGAGCGGCGCCCCGCACCGGAGCGGCCGCGTGTCTCACCTGACACGCTGATGGCGCGCTGCTGCGCAGGCTCCCTGCTGCTGCAGCAGCGCATCACCGTGGCGCCCAAGGTGTTCACGGCCGAGTATGCGCCCTCGCCTGCGCCCGCATTTGGCCGCGGCCGCGGCAGGCCCGGGCGCTTTGGCGGCCCGGCGCGCGGCGCGGGACCGGCGCGCGGCGCGGGCCCGGGCCGCGGCGCGGCTCGGGGGCGCGGCGCGGCTGCGGCGCGCGGCGCGGCGTTCGTGCGCGGGCGCGGAAGCAAGATGACCTGGGTCCGGCCGCCAGACGCGGCGCCGGCGGCTCCTGCGGACGCGGTGGCCGGCGCGGCTCCAGCGGACGCGGCCGCCAGCGCGGCTCCAGCGGACGCGGCCGCCAGCGCGCCTCCTGCGGACGCGGCGGCGCCTGCGGCCCCTGCGGACGCGGCGGCGCCTGCGGCCTCTGCGGACGCGGCAGTCAAGCCTTGACCGGCGCATGGGCTTTGCCTAGGGGTGCATGTGCCCTAGATTGGGGCTGGATGCCAGGAGTGCTGATCGTTGGTAGCAGTCAAGCGGACTGAGTCACCACTGTAAGCAAGAGCCTTGTGAGCACCTCATGGCAGTCCCACTGCGCGAGCTCACCTCCGCCCACTCTGCAAAGTCTGCATATTGGAGCAGGGCCGCGCCGCCGGCCGCGCCGCACAGGCCGAGCTCGCGCAGGCGCAGTTCCGCCCGCAGGCTCTGCGCATCCGCCGCAGAGCCATCCAGCGCAGAGGCTCCCGTCGCTCTCATACTCGAAGCAGAGGGCGTTTTGTTGGACCAGCACGCCGTGCATCGGCAGGCGTTCAATGACGCGTTTAGCGAGTATGGCCTGGACTGCGCCAACTGGACCGCGCCGGTGAGTGCGGCCACCGCCGCCTGAACAGCGTGCCGAATACATGCAGTACGAGGCATCACTCGCAATCGCGCAGCAGGCGCCATGCCGCGCGCCTGATTGCACGGCGCTGCGAGCGCTGCAGGTGTACCACGACCTGCTGCGCGTGGGCGACGGCAGCGGGGAGGGCATGCTCTGCTCCTTCTTCAACACGATCGGCTGGCCGGCCACGCTCGCGACGTCGGAGCAGGACAGCTTTGTGGCCACCGTCCTGGCGCGCAAGGCCAGGCGGGTGGCGGCGCTGGTCGCCGCGGGCCTGCCGCTGCGGGCAGGCGCGGGCCGGCGCAGGGCGCCTGTTTTGGTGTTCCGCGCGCCGGGGCCGCTGCTATCCCCCAACGGGGCGGCCGGCTTGCAGACCGCTGGCGGGCCGCGCAGGCGCGGCGGAGCTGGTGGAGAGCGCGCTGCAGGGCGCCGCGCTCGTCGCGGTGCTGTGCAGCAGCGCCGAGGGCGCGCCCGGTCCGAGCCTGTCGGAGGCGGCGGTGGCGGCGCTGGGGCCCGTGGCCGAGCGTGTGCGCGTGCTGACCGCCGGCAGCGTGGCCTCCAGCTTCGAGGGCAGCCTGGAGGCCGCAAAGTTCCAGGCGCGCCCCTGCGGCTCGGCGGGCGGCGGGCGCGCGCCTGCTCTGATATCGCGTCCTGCAGCCCTGCATGCATGCCGCCCTTTCGCTGCCGGGTCGCGCATGCACCGGGCGCTGCGCGGCCGCCCTCTGTAGCACGTGCTCTGGGCCCTCCTGCAAACAGGCGGCACTGCTGCCCTGGCCTCGCCACCGGCGCCGGCGCCCTATTCAGGGCGCCCAGCGTGCGTCCAGGGACGGGGGCCACGATGCATGCGGCCGTGTCCTGTTGCCTGGTGCCAGCGCGCAGGACGCAAAGTGCAGGCTGCGCCCTGGCCGGTTGCCCGCGGGCGCCCCCGTCACGCCCGCGCGCGCCCGCGGCGCAGGTGAAGCAGGCAGAGGCGCGTGCGTTCGTGCGCAGCGTGCGCGCGGCCGGCGAGCGCGAGGGCGCCGGCCTGGACATGGCCGTTGCGCCGGCGCTGCTGGCCGGCCGCGGCGGCCGCCTGTCGCCTGCCTGGTTCGCGGCCTGCCTGGCCACGCTGCCCGCGCCGGCCGCGCGCAGCGCCTTCCTGGGCTCCAGCAACGAGGCGCTGCGCGCCGCGGCGGGGGCCGGGCTGCTGGCGGTGGCGGTGCCGGCCGCGCTGAGCAAGCGCGGGCGCTTTGACGCGCACATGGTCTGCGACGGCTTCGGCGCCGGCGGCGGCGCCAGCTTCCCGCGCATCCGCGCGGCGCTGCTGGCGCGCGCGGCCTAGTGGTGCATTTTATTGCGTGTTAGGAGGCGGCGCCGGCACGCTGCCGCGGCAGTGGCGCTTGTGCTTCGCGCGCGGGCGCTCCGGCGCGTGCATGGACTGGGCGGCTCGCATGCGCCAGGGTCCTCCTTTCGCACGCTGTTGCACGCAGCCCCGCAGGTGAAGCATATCTTTGCAACGGGCTGGCCGGGTCGGGCGCTAAAACCAAACTTGTGCACTGGAATGTCCTGCCCGTCTAGACAACTGTGGCACGTGCGCTGCGCTGGGACCTGTCACGGCCCGCGCTACTGTTGACAGCACTGTATCAAGAGCAATGCGTTGCTGTATCGGGCTGCGTGTTGCTCACACTGTTGACGGACTGGTTGCCCACGTCCTGTTACAGCACTCAGGCGCGAGACAGTACACCATTGAAAGAGGCAACGGGGCTGACCTGGTTCCGCCGCCCGTGTGCACAAACGTTCTCTATCAGGCATGCAGCACGGCCCTCATGTTGATGGGGAGAGCGCAATGATGGGTCCTCATGTTGACATCACTGGGCTCCATGTTGGGGGGCAAAAAGGGCCCTGGCGGGAGAGCACGAACACGAAGCTAGCAGACCCAGCCCGCTCCCCGGTTACTGAGGACAGTGACACCTGCCCACAAGCGCAAGCACTGGACAGCAACACACAGCACAGACTGCGCGCCTGCGCCTGCGCGCACGATCGCCGGCGCGCCAGGGTGCACTCCCGACGGGCAGGCATGTAGCGCGGCAGACAGCTTGTGGCGGGTGTGTGCACAGGGCACAGGCGGCGTACAGGTGCGGGATGTACAGTTGCGGCGCATGCCCGGCCATGCATGCTAGACGGTGCTCTCTTGTCAGTGAGTGAGCAAAGTACAGCTGCCGTTGCAAACCTGCAGGAGCTCGGCTGAGCGCCCGGCTGCCCAGCAGCTCCCGAGCAGCCCTGCAACCGTTCGCCTCCCCAGCACACAGCTGCTGAGACAGCCCCGCTGCCTGCAGGGCGCGCAGGCGGGGCTGTGCGCAAGCACGCCCTGCGATGCGCGCGGCACAGAGGCGGTGTGCCGCGCCGCGGCGTGGCCCGCGCTGCGCATGCGTAGCGGCCCTGCTGCTGGTTTTGCTGGGAGGCTGTTCGGCGCGCGCGCTCCTCGACAGCGCGGGCGCCGCAGCGGGTACAGCGGGGCAGGTGCTCAGCGCGGGCGGCGGGGGCGGCAGCAGCAGCGCGTTTGCCACGCCCGCCGACGCGACCCTCGCGGTGCCGCAGGCCGCGGGGACGGCCGCGTCTGTCGCGGACGGGGCTGACGGGGTGACCCACGCGCAGACGCTGGCCTACGCGCGCCTGCCACCTGCCGACCAGGGCGCAGCGGCCGGCAGCGTGGGGCAGACGGCCGTGCAGCAGAGCATGGGCTCCTCACGCGGTGCGGCCGCGGCGGCGGCGACTGTGACAGCCGCCGCCCCCGCATCTGGCTTGGCCACGCCCGCGGCGCCGCCGCCCCCCGCCGCCGTCGCTGCAGACCCCGGTGTGCAGGCCGCGAGCGGCGACTCCGCGGCTGCCCCGCGCGGCGCATCGCGCGCGCAGCAGGGCGACGCCGCTGCGTCCGCCCCTGCGCGCGCGCCAACCATAGTGGCAGGTTTGGGCGGCGGCGGCGAGGCCGTGGCGGCGGGCGGCGGTGGCGCGGCGGCGCCTGCGGCAGGCCCGGCGGCGGCGGTGCTGGGGTACACCACGGGCGCGGAGGCGACCGGCGCGAACGTGGGCGCCAGCCGCACAGTCACGCTGCTGGCGCCGCGCGGCGGCGACAGGCCGCAGGAGGCTGCTGTGAAGCGCAACTACACCGGGCGCGCGACCGCGGAGCACCCCAACATCGGCCTGCCGGGCGGCACGTACTCGCAGCCGCAGCCCGGCCGCACCAGCGCCTCCCAGCTGGCCGCCCTCCAGGCGCGGCCGCGTCCCGGCGCTGCCCTCACCGGCGGCGTTGGCTCAGAGCGCAAATGCGCCTGCCGGCTTTAATCAAGTCACCGACCTGACAAGGCCGCCGCATCTCAGCCCCACGGCTGACTCGTGCTCCCGCACGGCTGACCGGCGCGCGCGGTCGCACACAGGCGGTCCAGGAGAGCACCCAAGCGCAGGCGGCGGCGGCAACGGCGGCCAGCGGCGGGGCGCCGGTGACGGGCGACGCGACGGTGACGCTGCCGGACGGCACGCCCGCGACCCAGATTCCCGTCAAGCCCACCGGCAACGACCGGCGTACCGTCATGCAGGCGCGCCCGCACGCGCGCGCATTCGCACGCGCGCGCATCGTGCAGCGCTGGCCGCGCCTCGCTGTCCAGCCAAGGCCAGGCGAGTGATTAGAGGGCGCGGCGCTATGCATGGCTGAAAGCGCCGAGGCAGGGCGGCGCGCCGTGCCAGGGCGGCGCGCGCTCGAGAGCCGAGCGCGCCGTGCGCCGGTCGCCCCGCGCATGCAGGCGGTCCCGGATACCCCGTGGGCGTGCCTGAGCGCCGCGCCCTGGGCGCAGGTGAACTCGGACGCGCCGACGTACCAGGCGCCGTCGGGCGTGGCCTTCCGCCCGCAGCTGGACACCGGGTCGCAGCGCGCCGCCGCCAGCGCCGGCCGGGGCAGCGCCAGCGGCAGCTCCAAGGCGCGGCCGGGCCTGGCAGGCTGGGTGCCCAAGCATGCATGGGCTGGGAAGCCAGAAGCAGGGGCCTGATGGAAGCGTTGGCAGGGGCAGGGCCTACGATGTCCGGGCGCTATCCGCTCTCGTACCCTGCAGATCGCAGACACGATGCGCAGAGGCAGCTGCAACCCGCTGCGCATCCGCCACATATGGCAATCAAAGCATGCCCTGCATGCTGAATGAAGAGGACCCGTGAGCGCCGCGGCGCGCGAGCCGCGCAGGCGCTGGCGGGCACGAGCGTCGTCAGCACGCGCGGCCTGGACAACGAGATCATCACCGGCGACTACATCAGCCAGATTGTGGGCGTCAAGATCGCCACGCCCTTTTTCGGCACCGGCTTTAATTTCTGCATCGGTGCGGCCGGCGCCGGCCCCAGGCCTGGTGTGCGGCTGAGTTGCGGCGCCGCGCGGCGCACAGCAGCATGTAGCCGAGCATGTGCGATGCGCCTCCGGAGTACTCTGGCCATGTCCGCCTCTGCACACGCTGCCTGCAGGCCGGGCGGCAGCCGCGGCGGTCACGCCCCGGCTCGCCGAGCGCATGCGCGCGCGGGCCGCAGACCGCTACTTTGGCAGCTTCCCCAAGGTGGGCGTCGTCATCCCCAACGCGGCCGCCTGGCTGCTGCCGGAGTTTGTCGACCTGGGCCGCGCGCTCAACATGGTGGTCGACATGCCCAC
>JAABUV010003605.1_pt1 | contig 19510 bp, 17 predicted proteins | sample 5559971 | NCBI WGS metagenome assembly JAABUV01 (sample SAMN10711881, study PRJNA513362) | rock metagenome | isolation source: Antarctica rocks | place: Antarctica: Victoria Land, Knobhead nord | collected 2015-12-19
GGGATCGAGTCGGTGGAAGGAAGCGGCACCACCGCCGAAGTTCGTATTCCGCTGGCCTCCACCCGATCAGGCCCCCGCCACAGTCCTACGGGCCATCTCTGAGCGACTGGCAAACAACCCGCGCTCACAGCGCGGCGGGAAGCACCGGAGGTCAGGCCTCACAAGTTCGCAACGCGACGAGCCGCCGGCAGGGTGACCGTGAAGACGGAACCCTTCCCGACGACGCTTGTCACGCACAGCTGCCCGTTCTGGGCGGCGATCATCCGTTGAGCGATGGCCAGCCCGAGCCCGGAACCCTTGATGTCCGTTCGCATCACGCTGTCGGCGCGGTAGAAGCGGTCGAAGATGTTGGCGATGGCGCTCGGTTCGATTCCCATGCCGGTGTCCCTGACCGTGAGCTGCACGCTCCCGCCTTCGGCCAAGCAGCTGATGCCTATCGAGATTCGGCCGCCGGGCGGAGTGAATTTCAAGGCATTGCTGATGAGATTGGTCAGCGACTGCTCGAGCCGCTGCGGGTCGGCGAATGCGACAGGCGACTCGACGCCAGGGTCGGGAACGGGATCGAAAGCCAGATCCACATCGACGGCCGAAGCGATCGCTGAGAAAGCTGACACCAGGCCCTGGACGAGAGGTACCAGTTCCATCGGCTCTGCATGCATCACCAAGGGGTCGATGTCCGCCGTACCGAGAACCAGGAGGTCGTCGATCAGCTGGCTCAGACGCTGGGCGTTGCGATACACGATATCCAGAGTTCTGCGGTCGGCCTCCGACAGGTGTTCGTTGTCGAGGACTTCTTCGATGAAACCCAGAATGGAAGCGGTCGGCGTTTTCAGTTCATGGGACGCCGAGGCGGCGAAGTTGTTCTGCATCAACACAGTTGCCTCTGCCACGTCCTTTGCTGCCACCATTGCCGCCTGCGCGGCGGCATCTGCCGTCACGTCCGCGATCGTTCCCACCCAGCCCAACCTTGCGTCGTCCTGCCCCACCAGCGGCTTGGCGGTGAGCTGGACGATTCTGGGAGGCGTATCGGCCGGCTGATCGACCTCGAACCGGTGGGACCACGTCGAGTCGGAACCAGCGTTCCCTGGCGGCGCTGCTCGAATCGGCGACCTCGTCTGAGGGCTCATCACGAAGTCCAACGGCCGTCCGACGGCGTCCGCGAAGGCAATGCCGGTGATCTCCGTCCAACTCGGATTGGTGTACAGGTAGTTGTCGTCGGCATCTATCCGGAAAATGCCGATGGGAGCCGCTTCGGTGAGCAGCGTGAGTTGGTTTGCCGACTCCTGCAGTTCTCGCCCTCGCTCGGACAACTGTTCGGCACGCAGGTAGAGATTGGCGAACACGGAAACTTTGGCACGAAGCTCCGCCGGATTGATCGGGCTGGTGATGAAATCAGCCGCGCCGAGGTCGTAGGCCTTGAGGTTCGTGGCCTCCGCCTTGTCCTGAGCTGTGATGAAGATGATCGGCGTGAGCTCGGACTGCACCCGCTGCCGGATGTAGCCGGCAGTCTCGAAGCCGTCCATGATCGGCATCCGGACGTCCATGAGGATGACGGCAAAGTCCTCGTGGATCAGCGCACGCAGAGCGTCCGCTCCGGATTCGGCCTCGACCACCCGGTATCCCAATGGTGACAAAATCGCCTTCAGGGACAGTCGCTTTCCGGCGTTGTCGTCAACCAGGAGAATAGGAACAGCAGAATTGTCGTTCGCCCGTGGGTCGGTCCGCTTCGAGCTGACCGAATGGATCTGACCTGTCATCACGCCGGCTTGTCGGCCAGTGGCAGCCACTGCAGGAGGGCGGTGTACAGCTGAGCGGAATTGAGTGGCTTCGGGACGTAACCGTCCGCTCCGGCATCCAGGCAGCGTTCACGTTCCCCGTCGGCGAACTTGCTGGTAACGGCGATGATGGGGAGGTAGGGGATCAGGTCCGACCTACGGATGGCGCGGACGGTCTCGTAGCCGTCCATGATGGGCATCATGATGTCGGTCAGTACGACGTCGTAGTCATGCTGCTGCTCCAGCATCTCGATTGCCTTGAAGCCGCTTTCGGCGTGCCGGACGGTCGCCTTGGAGCGCTCCAGCAGCGCCGTGAGCGCGAAGATGTTCCGCATGTCGTCATCGATGACCAGCACTGTGATTCCGCGCAGGAAGGTGTCGACGTCGAAGTCGACCCGGTCAGGACTGCGGTCCTGCCCAGGTGAGTCAATGGCCGCCGCTGCGACTGCCTTCGCAGCCGACTCGATCCGCCGGCTTGCTGGGGGCGACTGGTCCAAGGGTGTCGACGGCGCGTCGGCGGGAAGGTACACGGTAAAGGTGCTGCCGTGGCCGATCTTGCTGGCCACGGTGATCTCACCGCCGAGGCGGGCGACCAATTCGCGGCTGATCGACAGTCCGAGCCCGGTGCCACCGTAGAGGCGGGAGGTGGTGCCATCGCCTTGGGCGAATTCTTCGAAGATCCGGCTCTGAGCCGACTCCTCGATACCGATGCCGGTGTCTGTCACCGAGAAGGCGACCACGGCAGGAGCGTCGGCGAGCGTGTGGATCGACCGGTTCCAGCCGCGGGTGACAACACCGATTTTGATTGATATTTCGCCTTGGGGGGTGAATTTGAAGGCGTTGGTGAGGAGATTCTTGATGACCTGCCGAAGCCGGTCGGGGTCGGTGACGATTCCGTCCGGACAACCCGGGGCGACATCGATGGCGAAGCCGAGCCCTTTGGCCCGGGCGACAGGTTCGAACTCGCGGACCAACGCGCCGGCCAGCGGACCGATGGGAGTGGTGACCGGGTTGACGGTAAAGGTACCCGACTCGACCTTCGCCAGGTCCAGGATGTCGTTGAGAAGGGTGAGCAGGTCGTTACCGGAAGAGCGGATGACGAGGCGTATTCGACCTGGGATTCGGTCATGTTGTTGTCGGGGTTCGCCTCGAGCTGCTCGGCCAGGATGAGCAGGCTGTTCAGCGGGGTGCGTAATTCGTGCGACATGTTGGCGATGAATTCTGATTTGTACTTGGAGGAAACCGCGAGTTTGCCGGCGTTTTCCTCGAGCTGTACGGCCTTTTCCTCCAGTAGCCGGGCAGACTCTTCGACTTCCCGGTTCTTCCGTTCCGCCTCGCTGTTCTGAGTTGCCAGCAGCCCGGCCTGCCGACCCAGGTCCTCGTTGGACTCGCGGAGTTCTTCCTGCTGGGCGCGGAGCTCCTCGGCCAGCGACTGGGATTGCTTCAGCAGATTGTCGGTGCGGGTGTCGGCCTCGATGGTGTTCAGTACCAGCCCGATACTTTCAGTCAGCTGATCCAGGAAGGCCTGATGGATCAGGCTGAACGGCGAGAACGAGGCCAGCTCGAAAACTGCCCGTACCGACCCCTCGAACAGGACGGGAACGACGATGATGTTCAGCGGCGGCGACGAACCCAGGCCGGAATTGATCCGGACGTAGTCGCTGGGAACCTGGGTGAGCAGGATCCGCTTCTTTTCCTTCGCGCACTGCCCGATCAGGCCCTCGCCGATCCGGAAAGAGGTGGACAGGTGCTTTCGTTCCTGGTAGCCGTAGCCCGCCTGCAGCTGCAGCATGGGGTCGCCGGAGCCGGGGGTGTCGCTCATCGAGTAGAAGACGCCGTGCTGCGCCGAGACCAGCGGCGCCAACTCCGACAGAATCATGTTCGACACCGCATCCAAGTCGCGTTGGCCCTGCAGCATCCGGCCGAACCGTTCCCAGTTCGTCTTCAACCAGTCCTGCTCGATGTTCTCCCGAGTCGTCTCCCGCAACGTGCGGATCATCTCGTTCAGCTTGTCCTTGAGAACCGCCATCTCGCCGCTGGCCTCGACGCTGACCTGCCGCGTCAGATCGCCATCGGTCACTGCCGTCGCAACATCGGCAATGGCCCGGACCTGGTTGGTCAGATTCGCCGCCAACTGGTTCACGTTGTCGGTCAGGTCCTTCCACACCCCGCCGATCTCCTTCGACTGGGCCTGCCCACCCAGCTTTCCCTCGACACCGACCTCACGGGCCACCCGGGTGACCTCGCCGGCGAACGCGTTCAACTGATCGACCATCGCGTTGACGGTGTTCTTCAATTCCAGGAACTCGCCCTTGACGTCGATCGAGATCTTTTTGGACAAATCTCCGTTCGCCACCGCCGTGGTGACCTCGGCGATGTTCCGCACCTGGCCCGTCAGGTTGCCGGCCATCAGGTTCACGTTGTCCGTCAGGTCTTTCCAGACGCCGCCGACCTCGATCGTCACCGCTGCGGCCTGCCCGAGCTTGCCCTCCGTGCCGACCTCACGGGCGACCCTGGTCACCTCGGAGATGAACCCGTTCAACTGATCGACCATCGCGTTGATGGTGTTCTTCAACTCCAGCATCTCGCCGCGGACCTCGATCGAAATCTTCTTCGAGAGGTCACCGCTGGCCACCGCGCCGATCACCCGCTGCATCTCCGTCGTCGGCCGGACCAGAGCATCGATCAACGAATTCAACGACTCCACCCCACCGGACCAACTGCGCGCCCAGCCACCCAGAATCAGCCGCTGCGACAACCGGCCCTGCTTGCCCACCACATCGCTGACCCGGGCCAGTTCCTCACCGAACGTCTGATCCGCGATGATCACCTCGTTCAGCGCATCCGCGACCTTCCCAGCAACACCCGTCCACCCCAGCGGCATTCGAGCGCTGAAATCCCCCGACCTCACCTTCGCGAGCACGTCCAGCAGCACGGTCAACTCGCCGGCGTCCTCGATCGCGGATCTTCCGTTCATCGCGATGTCTGTCATGTTCGGCTCCCGTAGCTGCGATACGTTCGAATTCCTACGCCACAACGGCTTCACCAAATGGTCGCCGGCACCTGCCGCGGAGCCCCGCTCGAAGTTCGACGGTTGCAGTTTGTGAGCATACTGTAACACAGGGTAGTCTTACGCGGGAGGTTCGGCCCTGGCTTGGAGTCATCGTCCCCTGCGCCGCTGAACCAGCGCGGACCGTTCCGACCGCATGAAGGGCCGTTCGACGAATCGATAGCTCACCGCCGCCATCCCTGCGCCGAACGCCACGGCCAGAGCGATGACCAGTGGCGGCTCGTAGACACCTGGACGGACGAACAGGTCAAAACCAACGAAATTCCACAGATAGACGCTGTAGCTCGCCCTCCCCAGCAAGGTGAGCGGCCTCCAGCTGAGCCACTTGATCCGCCCGTTCTCGGTTCGCAAACCCAGCCAGATCAGATACAAACCAGTGCAAACAGCAAGGGGCAGGCCAAACCACCTGTACAAGGCACTGTGTACACCGGGGCCGACCAGAACATATTCGACACTGGCGGCGACGAGTAGACATGCAATGCCTATGGCCATCCGCGGGCACCGCAGCGGCGGGAAACTCGTGAATTCGATGACCGACAGCGCCAGCGCGCCGCCTATCAACATCTCCGGGATACGGGCCAGCGGCCCGAAGTAGAACCAGTTCGGGCTCTGGAATAGTGCAACCAGGTAGAAAGCACCCGCAATGATGGCCACCGCCGTTGCAACTTGCCTCGCGCCGAGGCCGGCTCTTCTGGCTACGACAATGGCCAGCGGCCACACCAGGTAGAACATCCACTCGATGGACAGCGACCAGGTGAGCTCGAACGGACTGGCGTGCCCCCTGGCTACGGAAAACGCCGAGCCCTGGACGAGTGCCAGAAATGCGGGTGCGAGCAAGTCCGGCACCCGAGCGCGCGCGTTGGGAAAAAGTGCGTAGATGGTGATGGTTCCCAGAACCATCGCGAGGAGTGCCGGATAGAGGCGCACGACTCGTCGCCAGAGAAAAATCCGATATTGTGCCACCACCGACTTGCCCTGCGTCCGGCCGCGCCACAGCATGGTGGAGATGATGTACCCGCTGAGCACGAAGAAGAGGTCGACCCCGAGATACCCGCCCAGGCCGAAAGGGAACCGTGAGCCGACCCAATGAACTACGAGAACGCCGCCGATCGCCAGCCCTCGAATACCGTCGAGATATTCCACTCTTTGCCGACGTTCCGACGGACGTCCAGCAACAACAGCCGGGCGGTCCGCGCCTGCCCGCAAACCGCTGACGCGATCAACAGCGGACCCCATCAGTGGCTCGACGTATTCTTCACCGGATGGATCACGAATCGTTCCGAATGCATGAAAGGAAGCTCCACGAATCGATAGCTGACCGCCGCCATCCCCGCACCCAACGCCACGGCCACAGTGAGGACCAGTGGCGGCTCCTCAATGTTCGGACGGACGAACAGCTGATAGCCAACGTAGTGCCAAAGGTAGATGCTGTAGCTCGCCCTTCCGAGCAGGGTGAGCGGCTTCCAGCTGAGCCATTTGATCAGTCCGTTCTCAGTCCGCAAACCCAACCAGATCAGGTACAAACCCGTGCAAGCAGTAAGTGGCAGCCCGACCCATTCAAACGCGACGCCATATGCAATGGGAACGAACATGACATAGAAGGCCGTCGCAGTAATCAATAGGAACGCAATCCCCATCACCATTTTGGGGCGCCGCAGCGGCGGGAAATTCGTTGATTCAACGACCCACAATGCCAGTGCGCCGCCTACTAACATCTCGGGGATACGGGCCATCGGCCCGAAGTAGAACCAGTTCTGGCTCTGGAACAGTGCGCCCACATACAAGGCGCCGGCAGCGGTGGCGACCGCTGTTGCGGCATGTTTTGCGTTGATACCGGCTCTTCTAGCTGCGAAAATAGCCAGCGGGAACACCAGATAAAACATCCATTCGATGGACAGCGACCAAGTGAGCTCGAACGGACCGGAGTGCCCCCCGACGAACGTCGAGCCTTGGATAAGCGCGATAAATCCGGGTCCAAGCAGGTCCGGCACGCGCCCGCGCGCGTTGGGAAGGAGTGCGTAGATGGTGATGGTTCCCAGAACCATTACCAGAAGAGCTGGATACAGGCGCACGACTCGTCGACAGAGAAAGGTTCGATATTGTGCCACCACCGACCGGCCTAGCGTCCGGCCGCGCCACAGCATGGTGGAGATGATGTACCCGCTGAGCACGAAGAAGAGGTCGACCCCCAGATACCCGCCCACGCCGAGAGGGAACCGTGAGCCGACCCAATGAACCGCAAGAACGCCGCCGATCGCCAGCCCTCGAATGCCGTCGAGATATTGCACCCTTTGCCGACGTTCCGAGGGAGGTCCAGTAGCAATGGTCGGGCCGTTCCCACCTACCCGCAACCCGCTCACGCGCTTGCCAGCCGACACCATCAAAGACTCGCCGGATTCGTCTTTGGGATGACATCCGCCGCCGCCCGCACTGTACTTCGATTCTGGAGCCTGGGCAGCGCCGCGAGCATCGTGAACGTCCCCAGCCACAACACCGGCGAGGCGAGCACCATGCCGACCGGCAACACCCAGCGCCGGTCGTAATGCGCTCCCCAGACGACCAAAAGTATCGCCGCGGGTAGCCGATAGATGAGTGCCGGAAAGTGCGTCGAACCGAGCGGGTGGCTCGACTTGCTCCCCTGTGAAATCAGAAGGTGCGTCCACTCGACCCACAGGTGCGGCGCAAGCCCCCATGAGAAAAGCGCAGCTGCTCCCACCACGGCCAAACTCATGGCCAGTGGACGCCATTCGCGCCGCACGGCAAACCACACCGGACCGAGACAGAGGGATACTTTTGTCAGGGCAGCAAAAGCCCACGCCGAGTAATGCCGCAGCCCTAGAACTGCGACCAGAGCGAGGAGAATGAAGATATTTCCCGCGCGGATCTCCGGAAGGGCCGCCATCCACAGCGGTATTGCCCACCAATGGAGGGGGGCGAGCAGCCACGCCAGGACCAGACCTAGAAGTGTGGACCACAACACCGCGAACAGCGGCCAGGGCAGGAAGGTCGACGGCTGCATGAACTGCGCGAACGCCGGCGAGTAGAGATACGCATCAGTGGTCATCGGTCCGGTGGTATACATCGCCCCGCGCTCGGCGAGCCAGTAGGCGTGCGAGTCCCATCCGAATTGCCCCGGATGGTGGTCAGAAATCGCGGAACCAACCGCATAGATGACTCCGAGAAGTTTTGCGGTATCAGCTGCCAGTCGCCGCATGAGTGCGACAGGGGCCTGATGCAGCCAGTCACTGTGAACGGGGATCACCCGAGTCGTCCCTCTTTCCAAGAGGCCGAGATGCGTGGGGCGATCGCTGAAGTCTGGGCAGCGCGGCCAGCATCGTGCACGTTCCCAGCCACAGCACCGGCGAGGCCAGCACCATACCGACCGGCAACACCCAGCGCCGATCGGACACCGCCCCCCAGGCCACCAGCATTATCGCCACCGGCAGCCGATAGATGGGCGGTGGCAAGTACGCGGCACCGATGATCAGTTTCGACCTGTCCGCCTGTGAACCCAGCAGGTTGAACCATTCCATCCAAAGGTGCGGCGCAATCGCCCACGACAGCAGTGCGACCGCGCCCGTCACGCCAAGGCTGATTCCCAAATTGCGCCATTCGCCCCGCACCGCGAACCACACCGGACCGAGACAGAGCGAGACCTTCGTGAGGGCGGCGAAAGCCCAGACCCAGCGATGCCGAAGGCCCAGCACGGCGACCACCGCCAGGAGGACAAAGATGTTCCCAGAGATCACTTCAGGCAGGCCGACAAACCACAGCGGGATCGCCCACCAACGGAGCGGGGCCAGCAGCCAAGCCAGGACAGCGCCGATGAACACCGACCACAACACGACGAAAACCGGCCACGGGAGCAGCGTCAGCGGTCGGATTACCTGCGCGAAGGCCGGCGAGTAGAGGTACGCATCGCGTACCATCACGCCGCCGGTGTACATCGCGCCACGCCACGCCAGCCAGTACGCGTGCGAGTCAGTACCGAAGTTGCTTTGATGCCAGTTCGCCAACGAATACCAGAGTGCCAGGAAGATTCCGAGAACCTTTGCGCCGCTGGCGGCCAGCCACAGCATCTGCCTGCGTTGAGTCGCCGGCAAGGCCGGTTCGGCGCGGTCCAGGTTCACCAACGTCCTACTCCTCCGAGGTTGTCAGTCGTCAGAACCTGGGCGGCTCGGGAGGCGCCCCAGAAGCGCACGCCGCCGTCATCCGACCCTCTGCGGCGACGTGCTACTCTCACCGAGAGTACATGATTGATTACGGAGCGACTGCGCGGCGATAATTTGATCATCGTCCACTCCGCCGAGGACCCATCTCCGAACCGACCTCGAACCCCTCGATCCACACCGGCGAGGATTGACATGACAAGACCGAATGTGGCTGTGGATACGCGCCGCTGGCGAATATGGGTCCTTGTCCTACCGGCAGCGATCGCGGTGGGAATGGCAATGGCTGTCGGTACTCCCATGAGCGACTGGGGCGCCGCCGTAACTGGAGCCCGTTACCTGCTCTCCGGCCACCTGAGCGTCTATGCCGACATGCCGAAGGTGCAGATGGGTCCGCTCGCCCTGCTGCTTGCCGGTGCGCTGCCGGGGCCGATCTATCTTGCCGCGGTGTGCTCTCTGCTATCCCTGATGCTGTGGATGGTGACGCTTGCACACCCGCGGACCCGGTCCACGTATGTCTCGACGCTCAGCGGTGGCGTTCTCCTGGCCTGGCCCTGGGCTGCCTTCGCGGTACAGGGCCATGGCGACGACGCTCTTGTTCTGATCGGTGTCGTCGCCATGGTGCTGGGGTACAAGTCGAATCGGGAGGCGTGGGTGATCGCCGGCTTCCTGGTCGCGATCACGGCGAAACCAACCGCCGTTCTCTTCCTGCCGTTGGTATTCCTGGCGTCCCGACGCGCGGGAATCGTTGCGGTATTCGGTGCGGGTCTGCTGTGGGCGCCATTCATCCTTGCCGACGTGCCGGGCTTCATCGCCGCGGGACGCGGGCAGGGCGACCTGTGGCCGTATTCGTTGCCGGAGCTGCTGGGAGGTGAGCCGCACAGCGGGTTCCCCGCCTGGGTTCGTCCGGTTCAACTCGTCGGGGGCGCCGCCGTGTGCTTCCTCCTGGCACGGCGGAAAGGAGTCGCCGCCGCGGTGGCGGGAGTATTTGCGTTCCGCGTGTTGCTGGAGCCGGCGACCTGGAACTACTACTCGGCTTCGGTCATTGCCGCGGCAATTTTGCTCGATCTCGATTGCCGTCGGCGCATTCCATGGGGCGCACTTCTGGGTTTCGTGTCCTTCGTCGCCGCGTTCGGCATGTCACTGAACATGGCGCAGGGGGCGGTACGAATCCTGGCGCTGACCGGAGTGCTGGTCCTGGCATTCATCGGCGGCACAGCACAAAAAGATCGGCACCACGGCCTCAGTGACGAGCCCGCCCATCTCAGCCGGCGGGTCGTAGTTCAGCCGCCCGCACCGACTCAAAGACGCGAACGACTACGGGGCGATAGTTCCCGCAGCGAGCCAGGTTCCGGTATGCCGCGTCGAAGTCCGGGCTCATCGTACTGACGACCCAAACCGGACCGCTGGGCCATGTGAGGCTGGCACAGCTGCGGTTCTCGTAGGAACTCTGAGCAAGAAATGTCGTCGCTGTCTGCGGAAATTCCTGGACGAAAGCAGCACCATATTCCTGCGCATAGAGCCGGGCCAGATACCCCTCGACCGGGACCGCAGTGATAACCGCCTGTCCGGTTCCGACCGCCCGCATGGCCGCGCTCCAAGGATGCCGCTGCGTCCACGGCGTACCCACCATCGACACGGTCGCCATCAGACAGAAGGCCACGCTGAAAGCCGTCAAAAGCGTGGTCGACACCAGGGCCCACCGCCGGGATCGGTCGAGGCACCCACGGATACCGGCTCCGACCGCTATGGCCAAACCAGGAACCGCGAACACCAGGTACCTCTCGGAGAACAGTGACGAGGAGACCTGGGCACCGACCACCAACGTCAGCACCGGGACGGCGAAGGTAAAGACGCCCAGCGAGGCGACCCGGCGGGTGCCGGATGTCAATCCGATCGCAACCACGCCGACGATCAGCAACACCACAACCGCCTTGGTCACCGTGACAGCCCTGCCGTATCCGGCGATGACATCCAACACGCCCGCAACCAGAGCTCTTATCGACCGCGGGGGCACTGGGAGCAGTTGGCCGTGCGAAGCGCCGCCCGAGAGGAAGAAGAACCCGATTGGCACGGACAGAACCAGGCTCGCAGCGAGACCGGCAGCCCACTCGCGCAGCTGGGCACGGTGGAACACCACCAGCCACAGCACCTGACCCGCCACGACGAGCCCGGTCAGGAAGTGCGCGTAGAGCATGAGGCCGGAAAGACTGCCCCAGCGGATGAATCGCATCGTTCCACCGTCCCGAACGGCCACGTCGAACAGGAGAACGGAAATCATCACCAGCAGCATGGACAACGCGTACGTCCGGCCGATCACCATGTCCTGTTGAATGACAGGATTCATCGCCGCCACGACCAGCGAGACGAAGGCGGCCCAGGAACCGAAGTGAGCCCGCGCGAAGCGGTGCAGCAGAACGAGTGCTGCGACCATGAAGACCGTACTGCTCAGGCGGAGCAAACTTTGGCCCGGCCGATCGAACGACCACATCAGTAGGGTATGCAACGAGCCGTTGAACTCTCTACCCCACAAAACTTTCAGCAGGGACGTGAAAGGTAGTCGGGTCTCCGCGGACGTATATCCCTCGTCCAACGTGAGATCGGTTCGACCATAGGCGAGCCAGCTGCCAACGATCGCTCCGACCAGCACAAGAGCAGTGAGAGCGTCTGCAAGACCGCGTCGGCCGGCCATCCGGTTGGGTACTGCTGCTGGCGTTGTCACGAACCTTGTCGTCACGAACCGAAGGTTGCCATGATCTCGATCGCCACCGGGCCCATCAGCACCACGAATAGTGCGGGCAAAATGCACAGCATCAGCGGGAAGATCACCTTGACCGGGATCTTCATTGCCTTTTCCTCGGCCGCCTGGCGCCGCTTGAGCCGCATCTCGCTCGCCTGCGTTCGTAGCACATCCGCAACGGCGATGCCGTAGATGTCGGCCTGGATGACGGCGCGCAGGAAGCGCCGGAGGTCGGGGACGTGGGTGCGTTCGATCAGTGCGTGGTAGGCATTCCTTCGGGACTGGCCGAGCTGCATGTCCTGCAGCGTGCGGGCCAGTTCGGCGGCCAGCGGGCCCTTTCCGTTCTTTGCCGAACGCATCATGGCCGATTCGAAGCCGGAGCCGGCTTCCACCGCAATGGTCATCTGGTCGAGGGTGTCGGCCAGTTCGAGCCCGATCGCGATCTGACGCTTCTGACCACGACTTTTCAATAGCAGATCCGGTACAAAATGGCCGACCGCGGTCACCAGAGCCACCATAACGACGCGGGTGCCGGACGGACCTTGATTGATGAAGATCAGTCCGAGCACAGCGATGGCACACGGGATGAGCAGCTTCCCGAGCAGTATTCGTTCCAATTTCCAAGCCGGTGGTCGACCGGCCAGCGCGATCAATCGATCCAACTTGGCAACCGTGTGGCCCGGTGCAATCCGGCGCGCCAATCGGGCTGTCCACGCTTCTGTTTGGCGACTCGCAGTTTCCTCCGGCATACCCAAACCCGTGGTGACGTTGACCAGTACCTGTTCACGGGTGCGGTCGCGGGGGGCCAGAATCAACCAGCCCGCGCCGGCCAATGCCCCTGCGACCGCCAAGGCAGCGAGAACCACGATCGGTGGCATTTGTTCCTTCTTCCTCGAACCGGAACCCGGGGTACATCGATTTGCAGCCGGCAGTGATCAGAACTTGAAAGAGACGACTTTGCGGAGCCACAATCCGCCGACGGTCATCAGAACGACCGCGACGCCGATCAGAACCCACCCCAGCGCGCTTTCGGTCAGCCTTGCCAGATAGCTGGGGTTGCTCATCGTGAGAAAACCCGCAACGCCCACCGGCAGCATCATCAGCACTATTCCTGACAGGCGCCCCTCCGCGCTCAGCGCCTTGACCTGTCGTCGGATCTGGTTGCGTTCCCGAATGGTGTGGGCGACGGTATCCAGTACTTCGGAGAGGTCACCGCCGACTTCCCGGTGGATCGCGATGGCCTGGGCCACCCAGCCGAAGTCGTCGCTTGCCATGCGGGCGGCCGTGGCGCCCAGGGAATCGCCGAGCTCACGGCCGACCCGGGTTTCGTTCAGTATTCGGCTGAACTCTTCGGTGGTCGGCGCCTCAGCCTCGCGCGACACGGCGTCGACCGCGCGCAGCAGGCTGTGCCCCGCTCGCAGGCTACCGGCCAGGAGTTGCAACGTGTTGTCGAGCTGGTCCGAGAACGCGGTTCGACGGCGACCCGCCAAGAATCCCAGGACAACCTTCGCGAGCAACGGAATAGCCACCATCAGCACCAGGGCGATCAACCACCCGGACAGCACCAGCGCGGCCGCGGCTGCCGCAAGAGTCCCGGCCAGCAATAGGATCACGAAGTCAGCAGGGGCAATTCTCTTTCCGGCGCTCGTCAAGGCTTCGGTCAACTTCTCGTTCAAGTTGCTCCGGGCCAGCGCGGTTTTCAGGGCTCCGACCAGCCGCTGACTGGGTGCACCGAGCTGGCCTTTTGTGGTCGGCTGGTCGGCCGGGCCGCGTCGATCGGCCGCTATCCGGTTTCCGTGGCCACCGAACAGTGCGGCGATTCCAGCGGCCAGGGCGGCATAGCAGGCCGCCAACCCGCCGACCATGGTCCAGGTGCCGCTCACCGCGAGGACGACAAGTCGGGCACACCGAAAATACCGGGCGAAAGTTTGATGCCCAAGTCACGAAACCGGTCGGTGAATCTCGGACGCACCCCGGTGGGGATCGCCTTACCATTCATGCGGCCCTGGCTGTCCGTTCCGGCGGAGTAATCGAAGACGAAGGCGTCCTGCAGAGTGACCACATCCCCCTCCATTCCCTGTACTTCTGTCACGTAGGTGACGCGGCGGGACCCGTCCCGAAGTCTGCTCAGTTGCACGAAGACGTCAACGGCGGAGGCGATCTGCTCGCGGACGGCTCGCAGCGGGAGATCCATCCCGGCCATCAGCACGAGGGTTTCCAGCCGGGAGACAGCATCCCGCGGGGAGTTGGCATGCACGGTGGACAGCGACCCGTCGTGTCCGGTGTTCATCGCCTGCAGCATGTCCAGCGTTTCACCGCCGCGGCACTCGCCGACGACGATGCGGTCCGGGCGCATCCGGAGCGAGTTGCGCACCAGATCGCGGATGCTGACCGCGCCCTTGCCCTCGATGTTGGGTGGCCGGCTCTCCAACCGCACAACGTGCTCCTGCTGCAGCTGCAATTCGACCGCGTCCTCGATCGTCACGATCCGTTGCGTCTCGGGAATGAAAGAGGACAGCACGTTCAGCAGGGTGGTCTTACCCGTGCCGGTGCCCCCAGAGACGATGATGTTGAGCCTCGCCAGTACGCAGGCGTTCAACAGCTCTGCCATTTCCGGGGACAAGGTTCCAAAAGCAATCAGGTCGGCGGTCTCCCACGGATCCTTCGCGAATTTGCGGATGGTCAGCGACGAGCCGCTGAACGCCAGCGGCGGGATGATGGCGTTGACCCTGGACCCGTCGGCCAGCCGGGCGTCCACCATCGGCGACGATTCGTCGATACGGCGGCCGACCCGGGACACGATTCGTTCGATGACCCGTCGCAGGTGGTCCTCGGACCCGAATCGGGCCGAGGTACGGACCAGCTTGCCGTTCCGCTCGACGAAGATGTTGTCCGGTCCGTTGACCATGATTTCGGTGACCGACACGTCATCGAGAAGGCGCTGCAGCGGCCCGTAACCCAGTACGTCATCGCCGACCTCGTCCATCAGCCGCTGGCGTTCATCCGAGGTGAGCGGAACCCGTTCTTCCTCCACCACGTGGGCCAGTTCCTCTCGGACCAGCGTGTGCAGTTGTTCTTCCGCCAGTGAGACGTCGTTGAGGCGGGTGCCGATTCGTTCAAACAGGGCCTTGCTGGCCCGCTCCTTGAGCTTGGCCAGTGGATCGGAGACCGGCACCGCCGTCGTCTCGCTCGGGCCCCGACGCGAGGTGGCCGATGGATTCTTGACCAGGCGCGGTGGAGTCGGTGCGCTTGATGCGTTCTTGACCGGTCGCGGCGCGCTCAGCTGGGCAGGCCGCTGTCCTGGCGTCAGGGCTCTTGGAGGCAGGCCACCCTTGGCAGCTTCGAGCCGCTCTGAAAGGTTCATCGGGCCAGCGCCCGGTGTCGCGGCTGCCGGCCGGCGGACTTCTGGAGTTGAATCTGGAAGCGGGCGACCAGTTGCTGAAGTTCTTTGGTGGCGGAGTCGCGCGCGCCGCTCTGCAGTAGCGGAACACCCTGATTGGTGGACAGGGTGACCGCGCTGGACCGGGGCAGGACGACGTCCACATCGGTCCCGATGACGCCTTCCACGTCCTTGACCGTCAGGCCGCTGTTCTTGTCGGCGAAATTTAGGACGACATGTTCGGTCATCCGGGTCAGGGACAGATCCCGGAGGATCTGCCTTTCCTTGTAGAGGCCCCTGATGCTCGGGACATCCATGGTGCAGATCATCACCGCATCGCTGGCCTCGTCCAGGGCTCGCAGGGTGTGCTCGGTGATTCCGGGTGCGGTGTCGACCACGACGTAGCGAAATTCTTCGGCGAGCAGCCCCAGCAGCTTGGTGACGTCGTCTCCGGTGACGCCGTCCGCGGCGGCCGGTGAGTCGGAGCCGCACAGGGCGTACAGACCTGTCGGGTGGGGCGTCAAAAAGGTTTTCAACGCCATCGCGTCCAGGCCGATGACGTCCACCGCGTCGGCCAGCCCGTGCTCGGGTGTCAGGTGCAACGCGGATGCGACGTCGCCGAACTGCAGATCGAGGTCGACGATGACTGTTTGGTGCGGCGCCAACCGGGCCAGCCCAACCGCCAGATTGGTGGCGATGGTGGTCTTCCCGGAGCCGCCCTTCGGCGACACGATCGGTATCACGCGCCCTCGCGGACTGCTGCTGTCGTTGGTCGATGCGGCCAGCCGCCGAGCGGTCGCCGCTGCCGAGGCCCGCTCGAGTACCGCACGCAACTCAGCCACGTCCCCATCGGCCGGCACCACGTCGCGGATGCCGGCCCGCATTGCCTCGAGCCAGTCGTCCGCGCCTACAGCGGTCGCCAGCACGATACTGGTGCCCTTGTGCATCCCGTCGATGAAGGATGCGACCGTCACCGCAGCCTCGGTGGGTATGCCCGGTCCGAAGACCACTACGTCCGGAATGCCGCCCGCGGTAAGTTCCAGCAGAAGTCGGGCCGGGTCGACCGGATTCCCATCTTCGCGCCGGCGACGCTGCGCCGCCGTCTCCCCGTCGGCGATGGAGAGCAATTCCACCGAATCGGCGCTGACGGCGAGCTGGACCCGGCGGCCGAAATCGTCGGAGGTCGTCGCCACTACGATGCGGTTCACTTGAGCACCTGTGTCTCGTCGATGATTCCGGTCCCGTTCTGGTCGGCCGTCAACGGTTCGTTGGAAAGCCAGATCGACCCGTACTCGGCGGCCCAGACGATTCTTTCCGCACTTCCGGCAGTGGTGGCCAGGGTGACCAGCACACTGACCGTGGGATCGTTCGGAACTCCCTGAGCGGCCGCCGTGGTCGGTGCGGCCGAGGGCGTCGTGGATCCGCTCGAACCCGGCGCCGAGGCCGTCGTGGTCGGGTTCGTTGACGTCATCGGCGCAGAAACTGATTCTTCGATCGCGGTCACCAGTACCTTGTGCACCACCAGGTGAGTCAGCCCCGACCCTTTCTCAGGCTTGAGCGAGATGAATACTCCGACCGTGTCACCGGGTTTCAACTTTCCGCCCAGCGCCTGGTCCGGGCGAAGAAGAATGGTCAATTGCTGCAGATTCGGTGGAACTTTGACAGATGTACTCGCGGTGGTGACGACAGGAGCGGTGCCGAACTTGCCGGCCAGCAACTGCTCACCCGGCTCGAGAGCGACCAGAGCCACCTTTCCGGCGAGTTGGTTGAGGTCGGTCACCCGATTCGGTAGCGCCGCATCCTTGGGGAGGGCTTTGGTCGCTATCTGCTTTCCGAGGCCGGCCGCCGGCGCGCCGGCCGCGATGGCGCTCGAGGCCACCAGCACGTCGACAGTCGCCACCGGCGGAGCCGCCGGCGCCGCCGACTGCGAAGAGGCGGATCGGACGTACATGAGTAACACCACCGTGCCGACCGCAGCCAGCACCACGGCCAGCACCGCGGCGATCACACGAGTCTTCATAAGGTCCTGTTTCCTATGCGGTCAAAGCGACTATTCGAGCCCCGAGATCGGGACCCGCGGCGCCACCGTAGGTGTAGTTGTCGGACGGCTCCACGTACCTGAGGAAGTAACCGCGGAGACAGCGGTCACTTCCGCTGCAGGGAGGCTGCGTGTCTGGTGGTGAATAGGCAGTGTACTGACTCGCGAAGTTGTAGCCGATGAGGCGGAAGGCCGCATAGCCGTAGAGGTGATACCAGGCGTTGGATCCGGTCCCCCCGACCGTGTCGAACAGCGGCAATAAGATCGTCTTGCCCAATTGATCGGTGAAGTTGGAAGTTTGACACGTACTGGGAACAGAGTTACCTGGATCGGAATACACATATTGTGCTGCCAGCGTGGACGTTGCCGTGCACGCGGCGGCGTTGGCCATCAGCCACCCGAAACCACCAGGAACGGCATTGCCGGAGTTCGGAAAGCACTGGCCGGCGTTTGCAGACTTGGAGAGATACATAGTGGTCGGTGTTTGGCCAGCAAGCGACCCGGCGTTCGCCGCAACCTGAGCGTCGAAAGAGCAACGGGAGATGGTGAGTGGCAAAATCGCAGTGCCGCCGTTGGGAGACAGCCAGGAAGCGGTGGCCTGCGCTGCGACGGTGTTGTTGTCAACACCGATTACCGGGCCGAACGCGTAATTAACGAGTTTGGCGGCCCGCACCGTCACGCTGTTCCCATTGAACGATGTCGTCACCTGCCTGTCCGTCGTCGGTGTCGCGTCCCAGTTCGGAACATTGTTCCTGGCGAAGAATGCTGCGGTGGATGAATAGTCGCCGCACGAGGCCTTTCCACAGTCCTGCGCAATCGCCAAGGCGGCGGCGTCGGCGGCATTCTGCAGTTGCCGCCGCTGGACATAGCTCGCCCCGATGTCGACGACGAGTGCCGCGCACACCAGCAGCGGTACCAACAACAGGGCCGTCAGGACAGCGACTGCTCCGCGATCGTCTCTCAGCCGTTGCATCGCATCACACCCACTTCCCTGATGTTTTTGCCCGCGAAAGTCGACGCGAACATGCCTGTCAGCGACGTGAGTGGGTAGGTCACCGTCATGGTTACCGAGGCTCCGCTCGAACAGGCCGCGACGGAACCTCCGTCTTTCGTATAGGTGATCGCGATCTGCGAAGTGGTGAGTGCCGGCGAGAGTTCGCCTGCGGCGGAAATCGCGACGTTCTTCGCCGTGGATTCCACTCCTTGCACCGCCATTGACCGAACACCCTCGCGTGCGGCCGCGGATACCGACAATTGAGAGCCGTACGCACGACCGAAATCGATAATACCCAACAGGATCAACAACAGCGGAACCATCACCAGAGCGAACTCCACCGCCACGGCACCGGATTCGGAACGAAGCCGTCGCATGGCAGCTCCCTTCGGGGCGAGGATGGGAATGAATCCGGACGATGCGAACGCGGCGACTCGTCGAGAGCCGCCGCGTTCGGCACCACTAGGACATTCTTCGATGGAGCGATCCAACGAAGGAATTTCTTTAGACGGTGCTGGCGCTCTTGTTGAACAGGCCGTTCAGGTTCGTACCCAGCAGGGCGACCGCAGTGATGATCACGACGGCGATGAGACCCACCAGCAGTCCGTACTCCACCGCGGTGGCGCCGCGGTCTTCATTGCGGAATCGGTCCTTGAGATCCAAGCCGAAGATGTACAGGGTGACGTAGATCGAGTTCATTGCGGGCTCCTTGGCAGGGTTATTTGTCGAATCCGACAATCGCCGACCAATGGCGATAAGCCCATCATATGCAGGTAAAGCCAAAGTGTGGGCGTCCTAAGGAGTGGACAATCCCCGCCTGAGCCTCACTGTGAGTAGTCAAGAGCCGTGCACGCCAGTTACTGAGCGTGCATCGGCTTCCAACGCCTCGAGACGGATCGATCGAGCGCCGAATTCTGGTGTCCGCAGGGATATTCGGCACCGCTCACCCGACGCGCAGCAACACAGCCGCGAGCGCAGCCACCAGCATCGACGGACCGAAGGGAAGCAGCGTCCGCTTTCCCGCCCGGCGGGCCACCAGCAACACCGCACCCACCAACGCCGCAAGGGTGAACCCTCCCATCGTGGCGAGAATCAGGGCTCGCCAGCTCAGAAAGCCCAGGAACAGGCCGAGCACGCCGGCGAGCTTCACATCCCCCATTCCCATCCCGGCGGGCGAGATCAGCGCCAACACCAGATACAGCGCGAAGAGAACGGCCGCTCCGAGAACCGCTCGCAGCAGCGAGTCCCAGGAGTTCCGGCTCAAGGCTGCAACCGTCAGCAGGACCAACCCGACACCGGCCGACGGCAACACGATCGAGTTCGGCAGTCGTTGATGCTGCACGTC
>JAABUV010003606.1_pt1 | contig 19507 bp, 21 predicted proteins | sample 5559971 | NCBI WGS metagenome assembly JAABUV01 (sample SAMN10711881, study PRJNA513362) | rock metagenome | isolation source: Antarctica rocks | place: Antarctica: Victoria Land, Knobhead nord | collected 2015-12-19
TTTTTTTTAAATTTCTCTTTATATCTTTCTGTTAATGAATAATTCTACTTTCTTTTATGTTTTTCTTTCTGTTTTTTAATTATAACTTCTTATCAATTAATTTTAATCTTTTCTTTCATTTTTTTCTTTATGATTTTCTATTAATCAATTCTTATGTTTTTCTTCATCTAATATGTTTCTTTTTATGACTTTCTATAATTTTACTAATTAATCTTCATGTATTTCTTCATTTTTTTCTTTATATTTCTTTTTATCAATTGATTTTAATGCTTTCTTTCTTGTTTTTCTTTATATCTTTCTTTAACACTTGTTATTAATCAATCAATGCATGTTTTTCTTTTTATAATATGTTTCTTTCTATGACTTTCTATAATTACATTAATCAATCTTCATGTTTCTCTTTATGACTTTTTATCAATTAATTTTTATGTTTTTCTGAATGTTTCTTTTTATCTTTTTTTTATGACTTTCTATCAATTAATCTTTATATTAATCTTTCTATTTTATTCTTTGTTTCTTTTTATAATTTTTTATTAATTAATCTTCATGTTTCTTTTCATATTTTTATTTATGTTTCTATTTATGACTTTTTATCAATGCTTTTTCATCATGTTTTTCAACAAACGCATTGAGAAAACCTCTATTATTTACTATGTGCTTTCTCATTCTATTTCTCAACGAACTCGATTTTCTTTGAAAACACGATTACGAGCTCAATCAACGCTTACTGAGGAAACTTCTATTATTTACTATGTACTTTCTCATTCTATTCTCTGACGAGCTCAATTTTCTTTGAAAACATGATTACAAACTCAATTCGCTCTTACTGAGAAAATCTCTACTATTTACTATGTGCTTTCTTATTCTATTTCTCGATTTTCTTTGAAAACACGCATGAGCTCAATCTTCTCTTACTGAGGAAACCTCTATCATTTACTATGTGCTTTCTCATTCTATTTCTCGATTTTCTTTGAAAACACGCATGAGCTCAACTCGCTCTTACTGAGAAAATTCCTACCATTTACTATGTGCTTCCCCATTCTATTTCCCGACGAACGCATTGTCATTGAAGAAATCTCTATTATTTAATGAGTGCTTTCTCATTGAATCGAGTTATTGGGAAAATCTCTATTATTTACTATGTGCTTTCTCATTCTATTCTTCGACGAGCGTCTTGAAGACATCTCTATTATTTACTATGTGCTTCTTCGACGAGCGCATTATCATTGAGAAACTCTCTATTATTTTGTATGTGCTTTTCCATCGTGTTCTTCGACGAGCGCATTGTCATTGGGAAAACCTCTACTATTTAGTGAATGCTTTTCCAGTTATCGATGTTCGAGACTTGGCATCGACTCTGATCATGATCGATGCCAAGTCATTTCTCGAGACATTGGGGAAACCTCTATTATTTAGTAGATGCTTCCCCATCATATTTCTCGACGAGCGCATTGAGAAAAGGTAATCCAAATTGATAGAGACTCCTCAACTACACTGCTGTTAGGGCTGATCACCGCTAACAGGGCTGAATGCTTTCGATAGGGCTGAGCATAGATGCAGATAGATCCCGAGGCATCAACCTTCTCAACCTCGATTACTAGGTCAAATCTGAATATTTTTCGATTATTTCTGAAGCATTGAATTCAGCTCAATCAGAGCTACAATTATGTCTTCCAAAGTATGTGAGATAGTCAGCGCGCAGGAATTGATCCGGGCGGGGGAAGAATTACTACTAGGTGGGCGGCCACCCAGCGCAGTGAACCTTCCCAACCCCGATTACTAGGTCAAATCTGAATATTTTTCGATTATTTCTGAAGCATTGAATTCAGCTAATTCAGAGCTACAATTATGCCTTTCAAAGTATGTGAGAAAGTCAGCGCGCAGAAATTGATCCGGGCGGGGGAAGAGCTACTACTAGGTGGGCGGTCACCCAGCGCAGTGAACCTCCCCAACCTCATTTACTAGGTCAAATCTGAATATTTTTCGATTATTTTTGAAGCATTGAATTCAGCTTAATCAGAGCTACAATTATGCCTCCCAAAGTATGTGAGATAGCCAGCGCGCATATGTTGATCCGGGCGGGGGAAGGGCTACTCTACTAGGGGGGCGGTCACCCAGCGCAGTGAGCCTCCCCAACCTCGATTACTAGGTCAAACCTGGAGATTTTTCAATTATTTTTGAAGCATTGAATTCGCCTGACTCAGGGCTACAATTATGCCTCCCAAAGTATGTGAGGTAGTCAGCGCGCAGGAATTGATTCGGGCGGGGGAAGGTGGTGGCAGCTGGGCGATCGAGCGGCCAAAACCGTCAATATCCCCCATCGCAGTTGCCGGGTCAAACCTTCATATTTTCGGATTATTTTTGAAGCGTTGAAGTCGCCTGAGTCGGCTCTACAATTGTTGTCATAGAAAGTATCGAGCTCGAGCACGTCTAGTAGGAATTCGGGGCAGGTGACGGATTGACCGGGGGGCAGGTGACGAATCGACGTGCCAAGGCGATCGCCGCCGAGGTCGATGAGAGCGTCACCTGCTCAGGTGACGGTCGGGAATAAGAGGTAGACTGATCACATCAAGTCAAGTACTTGAGTTCAAGTTAAGTACTCAACTTGAAAAGTGTTGAGTTGAATTGAAATTTTTTTGAAAAAGTGTTGAGTTGAATTGAGAAGTTGAATTTAAGCACTCAAGTTGAGTTGAGAAGCTTGACTTGACAATTCAACTTAAAAACTCAATTTGATTCAACAAGATATTAAATAAATGTAAATAGCTTGATTGAACAGTTTACATGATTTTTCTTCATGACTTTCTATCATGTTTTTTCGTCATGACTCTTTATCAAAGTCAAACAATCTTCATGTTTTCTCATCATGTTTTTCTTCATGTTTCTCTTTATGTTTCTCTTTATGTTTCTCTTTATGTTTCTCTTTATGTTTCTCTTCATGTTTCTCTTCATGTTCTTCTTCATGTTTCTCATCATGTTTCTCATCATGACTTTCTATCAAATGATCTTCATGTTCTTCTTTATGACTTTCTATCAAACAATCTTCATGTTTTTCTTCATGACTTTCTATCAAAAGATAATGCAAAAAGATAATTTAAAAGTCAAAAACCGGAAAATTTTCTATATTTAATTCTCTTGATGTCAAGCTTAAGTTCTTAATGAGTTGAGTTAAGTAAATTCAATTCTCAGTCGAGTCGAGTCGTGTTAAATTGAAAATATGCTCAACTCAACTTAAGTCAAGTTGAAAATGTAAGCAACTTAACTTTGAATTGAGTTGAATTTAAAATGTCAATTCAAAACTCAACTCAATGATTAATTTATATTCAAACTATCAGAAAAAATCTCAGAAAACACTTTCTTAAGATCTTGAATAGCAAAAAGTATCTTTGATTCTTTTGCTTGAAGTGCATTACATCTTGTAGTCTGATGATCTGCGTTCTGTGATAAGTTATTTATAGATAGCAGTTGATAAAACAGAACTACATAAGTCTTTTCTCTTCTTTTAACTGCAAGCATTGTCAGCTTGACAAATTTTAATATCTTGCACAGATTAACTTGTATTTGCTTTGCACGCTGAGTGTTGTTTTCTCAATATGATCAACGATGCTCACATCAACAAATATTCAAGTCAATTTCATTTAATCACAAGTAGTTAAGAATTATATCATATTCTTGCATATTCACAGTATGAAACTCAATGTTTCAGCTTTTATGAACTTTCTCATGATCAATCAACTTAATATCAATTTGATGTGTATCATAGCAGAGCATTCAACGATCATTGATTGTCTGAATCTGTTTCAGAGTTGCATGATTCTTTGATAATTCATGCTCTTTTACTCATGATTGCAATATAAAGTTTCACTCAATCTCAAAGTTAATAAGACAGTGAGCTTCATGCATTCTTTCAGAGACATTTGTTAATATTGATATCATTAATGCACATGATAATCATCTTTTCATAATTATATTTAATGATTCAATGATGAATATCAGACTTTCTCTTTTCTCACTTCTTCATCATAATTGCAAGTCTCTTGTTTGAATGCATAGTTGAAACACATCAAATTATTAATCTTGTGTTTCATTTTCTTGCATGATCAGCACATAAAATTGAATGAAGCAACATCTTGCTTAAACTCATTGAACTTGAATGTCACATTGTCTTTAAACTGCGTGCTTGAAGCAGAAAACTTTAAATTCTTCGTTGCAACGACAGATTTCATCTTCTCATATGAGAATCAAAAACTTTTCTGAGATGCTGCATTCTCACTTTGCTGCAAATGTAACTTCAACAATGCATCAATATTTTGCAAATGCAAGTCAATGTTTATAAAATGCTTTAACAGATCAACATAATTGATAGAAATGTATAAAATGCAAAGAGACTCATTCATAATGATTTCATTAATCTTTATTTGCAAGTACATCATGCAAGTTTCATCAAATATATGATAGTTCAAATCTGCATACAGTTTGATAAAATATTACTTGAAATTCGCGATGCTTTAATTGACTCACTGCTTCATAATCTCAAGTCAACATTCTGTTTAAAAGTTGCAAATTTCAGAATTGTTAAGTTTAACATGTAAATATTCAATATAGTACTTTCAGTCAAGTATTTCATCATGATTGCATATGTTCATCACATGATCTCATCACTGATTGCAAGACTTTTCTGACAAGTATGATACAAATCATTGCAACTTCTTTTCTTTCATAATGAAATCAGATGACATCATGACTATGAAGTTTTTGCAATCTTGCAGTCAAAACATCAAGAAATTGTAGTTCATAATGCTTTTCTCTTTAAACTTATAAGATCAATTAGCACGCTTGCGTGCATTACTTCAATAATGATCATCATTATGTTGATGTCAATGATCAGAAATTAATTAAGTCTCTTGCTTAAGTTTTGATATGCAAAGTTGCAAGATAAACAATACATTTTGCATCTTCAGATTCTTTAACTGCTTGCGTACTTCACTTACTGATCATCAAGAAATATAATCTGTTTATTCATTAAATTTTTGCAACTTAAACTTCTTATCTGCATGATTGAATGCGTAATTCTTAAATCTATTTTGATGAAATGATGAATTCTTAATATAAAAGAAGTTATTACTTCTTTCAATCTTGCAACTTCTAATGAGTCATTGCATATTTGACATCTTTTACTGAGCAGCTTTGTGCAAATGAAGCAATTAAAACTGTGAGATGATGAGATTTTTTTACATGAAACTGCATAGTAAAAGATAATAAGATAGCATTCTATTGATGATAAAACTAATTGCTAAGAAATGAAAGTGAAAGCTTGCAGAGTTTTCATCTTCTGTTAAGTCATTATCTTTATTCACTTGTTAATCTCTTCAATCTAATCTTGTGAACTAATCTCACAAACATGCATTATTCATAGTCAATGAGATGCTTTCTTACAATGTGATTGTGATTATAATTCATACTTTTGTAACATTGATTTAAACTCAACTTATGAGAAACTTTATGCTATATGTATTGAATAAACAAAACTCTCTGAGAGAGAAAATCGCTCATCAACTACATGATAACTTCATGTCATTAAAATAGTAAGATTGATACTATATTATTAGTAATAAATTTATAACTTTTATTCAGCACATGATGCTTAAGCAAACTCTTGATGAAAGTATCTGTGCTGTTTAATTATGATGCATCGTTTTTGCTTTGCTCTTCATTGATGATATTCTATACAATGATGTTTCAATTTAATTTTCAATTTGAAGATGAAAGATGTTTCTTTGCACTCATGATGCTCATGATTGTAACGCAGAAACTGTGTTCTCTTGCTTAATAATTATCATTCATTGAACAGAGAAATGTGTAATGAAAGAAAAATGTACATGATAAGAAAATAAAGTGTAATTATATTGAATAATTCTTTTCTTCTCTTGATTTGAATTATGTCATGTAGACGTTGAATAGATTGTTAGTATAAATGTGCAATCACAATCATTTAATGCTTAGCTGATTGATAGTAGAGATGCATTCTGATTATTCTCATGCACTCTCAATTTTTCATGTAAATAAATGTATGATTTGACATTAAGTAAAAAAGATATGTTTAAGCTTTTTCAATATATCAGCATGATCAACGAGTCACTACTTCTTCAAGCACTATAGTCATGATTCTTAAACTCATCATCTGAAATAACTATTTTATCTGATATCTTTTTATCAATTACTTGATGACATTATTAATGTGATGAAGATGTTTCAATATCGACGCAGTCAACAAGTTGCAAATTCTTTAATCATTTATAATCATAACTTGCAGACTCTTCATTTGAATTGTTTTTTTCACTAGTAATATCTTTTCATCTTTTACTGATATTAACATGTTATTAATCTTCTTCATAAATTGATTGTGATTGTTAGAAAGAAATGTTGTCACATGAATGAAAACTCTGCATAATAACTTTTCTGATCATGTAACGTTCTAACATCATTCAAACTGCGTTGAATTGAGATTTCTTGACTCTTTTGACTTCTATTCAAACACAGAATAGAATCAAAAGATTCGTAGTCAACATCATGTACAGATGAATCTCATTGTCAATTTAATGAATAAATGTTAAAAAAAGAAAAGTATTTACAGAAAAAAACTTGCAGCTTATATGTATATTTCTGATCTTTATATTAAACTTGAAAGAATTAATATTTTACATAAATGATGCAGAAACTTGATGACATCATCTTTAACTTAAATATTCACTAAACTCAATTGAGTTGATTGAGATTGAGACTAAAACTGAATAAGCTTTAATTAATATGCAATCAACATGTTAAAGTTGATTATATATTGATTAGAATTAAACTAAATCAAAATCATAACAGCTTTAATTAATTGCATTACTTTGTTGCATTATTCATAGTATTGTGAATTCTGCTTGAAAAATCTTTATTAATAATACTTGTATGCATGAAGTTTTTATGCAAACTAAGCTTTTACGCACTTTAATTTAAAAAGATTAGCAACAGATAATATTAAGTTTAGCATGCTAAAAATAGCATTAATATATACAGTTTTAGTTAGCATGCGCGAAAATCTCGTTTGCATAAAAATCTCATGCATACAAGTAGATAGTATTCTCATGAATTCTGAATTTTCAATTGCTTGATGAATCAAGTCAAGAACTGAAATTAAAACCTGACATAAGATTGATATTGAGTTGAATCACAAGATTGATATCAAGTATTCAAGTTGAATCATGATGTTGATATTAAATACTTAAGTCGAGTCAGAAAGTAGGTATAAAAACCTGACTCAACGATCAGTTTAGCTGAGATATTCAAGTCAGTTCTTATCATTCTTTTTCTACTAACGTCTTTTCATCATAAACATGCAATTGCTCTTCTTTTGACAAATAAACTTCTATCACTTTCGCTTGAAATAGACTCGCTAAATTCATTAAACGATGATGAATGAAGACTTGATGTTGCTCTTCATTGAGTAAATCACGATTAGCATTTTTAGAAACATAGTAAACGAAGATGAACAGAATCTGAGAAAGAATCAGCAAAAAAATCATGAATCTGAGACAGAATAAACTGACGTAGTCATCATTCAAGATATCTTTCTTCAACGCTTAATTGAGCAAATTCTGCTTGCAATCTGTGTTAACTATCAATTATTGAAAGTGAGAATGTTGATCTGCTTACTCAGACTTTCAAGCTGTCAGATCAAGTAAATATGATGAGTGCAAACTTGAACGTCATTGTAGTCACAAATCAGATGTTGAAGATAAGATAGCTGAGTAACTATGTGCAAAGTCAGAGTCAATACACTTTTCAAGATTGCACATTCTCTCAATTCAAAAAATCTTAAGAGCGCAACTTAACGACGCACATTATAAGTAGCATCACTTTCACTAAAGGCGAGATCTATCTTCATTTAGATGTAGTTTGCTAACAAATACATGTAGATTCTTCATCATAAACTCTTTATCATATTGCTCATTCAGTATGACTTTTGAGCTTCATCAATCTTTCTTTTCAAACAATCTTTCTTTCAAATAATTTACGCTTTATTTATCTATTTATTTATCTATCTATTTATCTATTTATTCATCTATCTATTAGCTGGCAACGAGATTCATCTGTTCATGATGTCGACTACGAATCTTTTGATTCTATTCTGTGTTTGAATAGAAGTCAGAAGAGTCAAGAGATCTCAATTCGACGCAATTCAAACGATGTTAGAATGTTGCGTGAGCAGAAAAGTTGATCGTGCAGAGTTTTCATCTACGCGACAACATTTCTTCTAACAGTCACAATCGATCTACGAGAGTGATTGATGACATGTCGATGTCAGTAAGAGATGAAAAGATATCTAGTGAAATAGTCGTTCTCAGTATGAGAGTCGTGACTACAAGTGGTTGAAGAATTTGCAACTCGTCGACTGCGTCGATATACTGAAACGTCTTCATTACATCGACAGTGTCGTCGAGTAATTGATGAAAAGATATCAGGTAGAATAGTCGTTCTCAGTCTGAGAGTCGTGACTATAGTGCTCGAAGAAGTAGTGACTCGTCGATCACGCTGATATACTGAGAGAACTTGAGTTCATCTTCTTTACTTGACGTCAAGTCATTCATCTATCTACGTGAAAAATCGAGAGCTCAAGAGAACGATCAGAACGCATTCTCTTTCATCGATCAGAGTCAAACATCGAACGATTGCGATTGCACGTCTATACTAACAATTCATTCAACGTCTACGTGACACAAGTCAAATCAAGAGAAGGAAAGAGTTACTCAGTACAATTACACTCTATCTTTTCATCGTGTGCATCTCTCTTTCATCACATATTTCTCTGCGCAATGAATGACAATCATTGAGTAAGAGAACACAGCTCTACGTACGTTACAATCACGAGCATCACGAGTGCAAAGAAAACGTCTTTCGTCTTCGAATCGAGAATCGAATCGAGACATCGTTGTATAGAATATCGTCAATGAAGAGCAGAGCAAAGACGATGTGTCATAATCAAACAGCACAGACACTCTCATCAAGAGTTTACTTGAGCGTCACGCGCTGAATAGAAGCTATAGATTCATTACTTGATAACACAGTGTCAATCTCATTGTTTCAACTGCGCGAAGCAGTCGTATAGACGGCGAGTGATTTTCTTTCTCAGAGAGTTTTGTTCACTCAATATAAGTAGCATAGAGTCTTTCATGAGTCGAGTCTAAATCAATGTCACAAGAGTGTATGAATTACAATTACAATTACAATTACAATTATCTATCTATTTATCTATCTATCTATCTATCTATTTATCTATTTATTTATCTATTTATCTATCTATTTATTTATTTATCTATATTCACGTTGTTGTCGTCGTTGATCTCATCATCATGTCTATCATATGACAATCTCATTTCAATTTGAACTTTAGTCTCATACTCATCGTTTAGCGAGCAATCAATAGAATATTCTCGACTCATCTAAAATCTTTTGCTGACAATGAACTTTTCAACATATCTAGTGAAACATACAAACGACTACAAAACTACACTTTCAGTCAAAGATTTCAGATAGTCATCGAGTTCTGCAAAGTAAACAGAAGAAATTATTCATGCATACATTACAAGATCAATATCAAAAATTATTGAAAGTTCAATGATCATGCTAGCAAAGATGAAAGTACAAATTGCAAGCAGAAACTCATTAAGATCAAAGTCAAAGATTGCAAATAACATTGCTTTATCAATTATCAATTTCTTGATTGCAATGCTGAGAATAAAACATGAGTACTGAGAGTATAAAATCAAATTCATAGTCATGATGTTGTTATCAATTCTTTTTTCTATAATACTCATAAAAAGTGTCAGTCAAAGCAAATGAAAACAATTGAATTGATTAAAACAAATTGTTTAAGCAAGCTCATTTATTGAGCTTCTGAGCGTATGCTGAAAAATATTCTCAAGAATAATGATCAGAAATTTCATTTATTTAAAAAGCAGTACTACAATTTGATATCTTCTATTACTTGATTCAAAGAGAAAATCATTACAAGACTACTTTAATGTATTGATAATTCAATGTTCATCATTCAAATTCAATATTTCTACATGCTAAATGATGTTAATGTTTCGATTCAGAAGAATATTGAGCAAATATTTCTATTGAATAATTATCAGCGAAGATTATTTAAGAGATTTATAGACAACTTTATGATGAAAACAGATGTTATTTTCAATATTAATGCACTGAAGATGCTTCTTTTCATGACTGTGAATATCACTAACATGATAATGATCTTTTCAGTCTGCTTCTCATTTGTCATATCAGAATTCAAAAAGATGTTCAATTTCTTCATTCAGTATATGCATGAAGAACTATTTAATGATTGCTTGTCTTTACAAATCATTATAGTCGATCAGATTAAGAGATTGATGACTTTGTTATTTATATTTATGCTCAAGATTCAGCTTCAGCTATGTAATTAACATGTCTGCAAAAATATTTAAGCATGAGTAGTTAAATTCAAAGTCAACTACTTCTTTAAGCATCGTGAAAAGATCAAGAATGTTACATGATAGTGAGTGAAATTCAATATTACTACTGAGCTGCAAGTTAATTAAGCAGCATTGCTGATGCTATTACATTCATCTGATCAAGATTACTTCTAAATCAATTGATACTTCAAGAAAAAACAAATGATTTTATATTATACATGATGATATTGTAATCTTAAAACAATGACTTCATAGTGAAATGAGAATCTTCATTCTATTCTCAAGATCATTATGAATTCTCAAATGTTTCTAAAAAACATTATTAAATTCATGAAGTTCAAGTTAAAGTTATGATATTACTTCATTCATGAAATTGATGAAAGATTTCATATAAATAAATCTTGAGTCATTAATTTTGAAGCATTTCAATTGCTTGTGAATCATGTAATTATTTGAACTTTAGAAAAGATCAACTCTGAATAAATAGCAGTCAAGAAGCTTGTTACTCAGTCAATTACTGCAGATTCATGTGACTGTGATATTTACATTAAATATGAACTTCTCTGCAGACATTATCTTTTATGCACTTGCATACAAGAATTTTCGATCTTAATATCATTTCTTCATCTTCGCTGATGATTAAATGAATCTTTTATAACATTGAGCAATTGACAGATTAAATACTATGATGACTTTATTAATTTGAATGATGCAAATTCAATGAAATATCATGATGTTGATAAGAATAAATTTCTTCACGCAGCAGTCAGCTTGCAGAAGCTGCATCAGAAGTTATCACGTCAGCAGATTGATCTTTTAGTCAATCAGCTGTTTATCTTTCATGTCAACATGACTGTCACACATGAAAGACTGCAGAAGATGAGTCAGAGACTTTTCATGATGCTTTCAAAATCATCTTCTACAAGAAAAGAAGTTTAAGCTGAACTTCGTCAAAAGAAGAAACATGATAAAGTCAATGCTTAAACTTTGATTACAGCAAAAGCAGCTAAGCGAAATGCTAAGTAATGAGATGTTAAGCAAAGAGATAAACAAAAGAAGAACAGTGAAACTGCTAAGCAAAGAAATAAACAAAAGAAGAACAGTGAAACTGAGAACAGTGAGACTATAGTCTTACTGTCATTAAACTTCTTCTCATTCTTCGCTTCATTCTTCATCATTATGATGTTCAAGTTTTGAAATAAATCAAAAGATGATAAAAATCTTACATCAACTTCTACTATTACTACTACTTTCAATGAATCTTCACTCTCTTTCATCTTATTTATGATGACTAGAACAATTAAATCTGATCATATAGTAAAGAAAACAACTGTATGAAAGCAGAAGTTTCAATCTAGACGTCATCTTCGTGATTTTACGTTGAAGATAGTAACTTCAAAGTCAGTGAGAAAGAGATCTAAGTTTAATTTGATGATGACAGCAACATTGAATGAAAGAAAGTCTCAATAAAAGAGACTTATTGAATCAACATTTATAATAGAATAAAATGTTATATATGATGAGAAATCTACATGTATTTGTTAGCAAACTACATCTAAATGAAGGTAGATTTCGCCTTTAGCGAAAGTGATGCTACTCATAATGTGCGTCGTTAAGTTGCGTTCTCAAGATCTTTCGCTCTCGATTCACACGTCTCTACAGTATGCGCACTTTTCAACACACGCTGTCAGTCTACAAACCATCTTAGTGTACATATCACTGCAGTTTGCACAATCGTTCAGTCTACATCCTCTTTCAATTTGACACACCCCCCGAGTTTACAAAAGTTGCATACTCTCTTCATCTCCTTCCTGTTTCCACACCTTTTGAGCGTACACAACTTCTCAGTTTGCATACCAAGGAAGCTTAGCCACTTTTGATGTACACTACAGCTGATGCGGTGAACCATGGCTGGCAAATAGTTTTGGTGGTGCGGGGGGGGCCAGAAGTGAATGTTGGGAGTGAAGAGTGGACGCCGTGTAGAAGGATGAGGCGCCGCAAGAAGATTCGAGAATGTTGGTGGGTAGCGACAACTTCTGACTCGACAGATCGAAACATCATGATTGAGCGGAGGCAGCGGGGAGGAACAGCATATGACTGGTCACGCTGGTCTGATAGTCCATCAATGACTGGTCCGATCTTCTGTGCAGACGGCAGCCAATCAACACTTGCCACCTGGCGGTCTCTATTGAGACCAGTCATTCTGCAATTACTGGCTCCCGACAAGTCAAATTCAACTCATCAACAGGCCGACTAACCATTCGATCGAGCGCACTATTATACGCTTAATTTTGAGCTTCTCGCAATCTTCCAGATGATATGATTTCGGAGAACCCCTTCTAACGACGTTGATTACTGACGCTTCGTCTCATACTCCGCCTCGTTTCTTGTGAAGCTTTAACTCCGTTCCTTTGAAAACGTGTTCTTTGGCTTTCAAATTTGTGATTGCTCCTATCCGACATTGCCTCTTCATCATGGGTTTTGACTGCGGGTTTGACATGGTGCCACGTCTTACCGAGTCGGACTGTGACAAAATTCGTTGGCTGGCCTTCATCGACGAACTCAAGGAAGTGTATAACAAAGACCCTATGTTCCAAGTGCAGCCACGTGTGGTTGAGTTCCAAGTTGGGGAGCATCCGCGGTTGCCGCTTGAGGGTCACAAGTTCCTTCGCTTCAGCTCTAAGGTCAGCGGACCTACAACAGCAGCTGCAGAACCCTATATCCGTCGAATTTACCACATAGCTAGAAAGAATTTTGGCCAGCGGGTGCAATTTTGGCACGAAATTAACGATGATTTTGGATATTATGATTGGAACGCAGTCAACGAGTCCTTCCAAAGCTACAATAAATCGGTCGGTCTTTCAATCTTCCATACTACTCTCTTTTTTTAACAGCTCAGCAGCCTCCAGGCATATGTACCACCTCAAATTCCTTGATCAATAGTCCCACGTTAAACATTTCCCGCACAGATAATGCAGGGTTGGTAGAGACTACTGCACTTCTTACCTTATATATCGTGAGATCAATACCAAAGAAAGGTCTAGGACTCATCGCAGCTCAAACCGTTTCAAAGGGCAATCGGATCCTATCGGAAAAACCCATCTTCACATTCTCGGGTATAGGAAACAACCACGATCTCATGAATCAGCTGATTGCCAACAAACTTAAACAAGTTTCAAAAGACAATCAACGAGCCTTTCTCAGCCTTCACAACAACTTTCGAGGCTCCTTGGGCCCCTTCCTCGGCATTGCCAAAACCAATACCCTCCCATTAGGCCCTGATGCAACAGAGGGTGGGCTCTTCTTACAGGCCTCTAGAATCAATCACGCTTGCCTCCCGAATTGCCAACACACATGGAACGCGAGCATTGGCGAAGAAACAATACATGCAGTCAGGGAGATCGCTAAGGGCGAGGAAATAACAATCTCATATTCCCATACCGGCCCTTTCAAATTTCGACGTAGGCACCTTCAAACCAATTTCGGCTTCGATTGTACCTGCAGCCTTTGCAGCCTCCCAAAAACCGAGCGCGGGCTTAGCGACGATAGACTGAAGGAGATCCAATACCTCGACGACGTCATCGGCGACGGCGCACATCTCATGCTGCATCCTCAAGAGCATCTCCAAAAAGTATATACACTCATATTGTTACTAGAAGCCGAGCAAATCTCGGATGCCAGGCTTCCAAAGGCATACTACGATGCATTCCAGACGGTCATAGCGCACGGAGACCAGGCGAGGGCAAAGTTCTTTGCCGAAAGAGCATATACTGCGAGGTTATGCTGCGAGGGGGAAGATAGTCCGGGGACCTTGCATTTAAGACTAGTGGCAGAAAACACAAAAAGCCATCGGTTGTTTGAGACGTCGAAGCAATGGAGACAGACTAAGACGAAAATTCCAAAGGGATTAGGAAAGGAAGAGTTCGAGAAATGGCTTTGGAGACAGAATAAGTAGATGATGCGAGATGGTGATGAGTGACGATAACGAACCCCTGGAGGTGGCGGTGATGCCGATGGCTCTGGAAATTTACTAGCCGGTCCAGATTATAGGAGTTTCATGATTGGTGATTGTACACCACTTCTGTACGATTCTTTCTATAAATGTATTTTGCTACCGACATAGAATCACTCTTGAATGTAGATACAAATCAAATATCGCAGAGTATTGAAAACAGGGAACAGTACTGCTGCCCCTATGGCTAGTAATCTCCGCTCCGAGCCCTATAGGGCTGGAGGGCACTGAGAGTTTTCACCTTCTTTCTTCCTTTGTAGTTTCTACTTTCTAAAGTAGTTCAATCATTACATTCACATGCATATACTTCTATTGACTCTTATATATCAACAAGATTATGAGTTCAAGTTAGCGCTATTATCGCTATCGTAATTTATCAAGAACAAAAGCATCAAACTTGCTGTCATCAAAATCGATCGAGATTTTATTAAAACTTCTTTATATCTTACATCTCAATCACAAAGAAGAGATTAGCCATTTACAGATTTTCTAAGCTAGAAGATAATGAAAACTACAAGTCATGAAAATAGACAGCCTAAGAAAGAAAGATATAGAACGCGTTGAGAATTATATCAAGGCCTGCTAGATCTAAGCATGTCAACAAACAATTTCGTCAAGGCGTGAAAAGACCGAGATTCAGTGAATCTTTCTTCGACCTTGATGAACGTATGAAGAAGTGATGAGAATAGGTCAGAGATGTGACGAAGCTTCAACGCCTCAAGGCAAACATTCGCATGATGTTGTTGTAGATGCAGATGAAGAACACAAAAGATGGTGACGAAAATGAAGAAGAATGAGAGGCAATGTTGCGGGGCCAACCAGTTCCCCGCAACTTTCAACTTTTCCCGCGTTTCTTCCTTCCCAACTCTCAGCGCGTCCACCATATTTCAATGCCTAACGACCCTGATCATCAAAGTCATACCAGCAGTGTCTTCGCCTGGCTGAATGGACAACCTGACATTCCTGGACACTACAGCAAATGCGACGTCAGCCTCGCGGATGCGCCCGGTAGGAAGAGAAAAAGCCATCCTCAGACCCAGCAACAGCCACAACAATTTCCTCGCAAGTCTCGACGTCTCGCAGCAATATCCGGCAACGCAATGAGCCGCAAATCTTCTCGCAAATCGCCGACAAAAGACTTGGCCCACACGCCGAAAGTGTCGGAGCTACAAAAGATTACCCTGGATCCTGTACAAGAACAGACCCACCACGCTCGTTCTGCGCCTGTGCTGACAGCATCTAGGATCAAACCCCAAGAGCCAGACGATCGGCCATTGATGGTCCGCCTGAGACCTTCAAACCTCCAGCAACGGAGCCCTCGCTCTCAGCCTCCTCTCCTTCGCGCGGCGACTCCGCCGCATCCTCACGAGCCAGTCGCTCTCGCAGCCCAACGAAGCGCTTAGGAGACACTCAATTCTCCAACGTGCCAATAGACATGATACCGATGGGCGTACAAGGCAACAAGGTGCCTGAAGAGGTCATTGGTCTTGTCCGGGATCTGAGGCAGATCTCAAAGGGAATACGTGTGATACCCAGGGCTATTCAGCACAAAATGAAAGACATTGGGGAAGACGTGGACACGTTCGAGCTGATGAATGAAGAGGGCGAAGAACATCTTACAGTTCCAGGTATTCTCAGTCACAATGCTTTGTGGGAAGCTGCGGAAGAAGTGTGGCAGATCGCATTGGACTGTCAACTGAGAAGCGCTCCCGAAGCCACCTGGAACAGTGAGGTACACTGCCGGCTCTTCCGCCTAGCTCTACGCGGTCATTGGAAATCGAAAGGCATCTGGTACCAAGATGTCACTACCGCGCGCATCTCAGACAAATCGCTGGTTCCATCTGTTGCCACCACACCAATGCAGTCGAAGCTTGTCGATTACGTTATGACCATAGACTCCTCATTCGACTTCAGGAACCGTATTGTTGCCAAACTTAGCAGTCAACGCTTTGTCCCCAGCATCAACCAGACATCTGCCGAGTGGATTCGCTTCAATCCAATAGCAGTGAGCATAGAGACCAAGCGTGGGGCCGTCGACCAAGACACAGCCTACGTGCAATTGGGAATGTGGACCGCCGCACATTTTGCAAAATTGCGCCAGCTTACGCAGGATCGATCTGCCGCCCTTCCAGTCCTTCCGCTTGTCCTTGTCCAGGGGCATGAGTGGAAAATGATGCTGGCATCTATGAAACCAGACCCCAGACTTGAGATGCTTGCATATCTGCCGCTGGGCGACACGGGAACTCTTTCCGGTGTTTATCGCGTCATCGCCGGCATTCGAAGATTAGCAAAGTGGATCGATGAGCAGTATCGACCCTGGTTTGAGAAGGAGGTACTTGCAGATCAAGTATCAAAATAACCTGAGAAATTACCATCATATTTCTCGGTCTTTGACAATATCATATTACTTTACATGATCAGCGTGCGCCAACATTGTACCCCTTCGGCAGTCCGCGTGCAATGTCCGCCATAGCTTCACTGCTTCTCCCTCTCCGCAGAGATCGCCCCTCAAGGGTCTTCAGCAGGCACTTCGAAGAGTCAACCTATAGGGTCCTTAGTAAGCAATGAAGGGGCATCGTCAACAAACCTAATCATAGTCAAGGCCGGCTATGACTTCAAAGAGTAATTCTGTTTTGGGAGGATCCTCGGATTTTGGGGATCGCTGACGACGAGAATAATGAACCTGTAAGGTGCGGAGGCGTTTTCATTCTATGCGGCAGTTTCTGCAGCACTTCGTCCAGCACATCAGAGATCAGAATAATCTCAATCTAGTATTAAGTCGTTCGAGCGATATCAATACCTAAAGGCCTAGCGCTACTATTCTTGTTACAATTCTCTATTACTAAAACACCTCCACGATAACTATAACCCCCCTAACTACCGCTACCACTCTTACTCTAGCGAAAGTTTAGTAGTGAGATCCGGCAGCTTTGACTAGGACCCTCAGTAGATAAATGTCGAGAAGAAAATAATGATGTTCCTGACTAGCCGCAGCGCAGGGAGCAACACCGGAGGAATCAGCACTGGCGACAGGAGTGCCGATGGTAGTGATTCTGGGGACAGTAATACCGGACTCGAACGGCACAATCAATAGTAGCGAAGCCAAATTAGACACGGCAGCATGGAAGGATGTTTTTTTGCAGCTGAAGATTTCTCCTTCCTCAAATCGACGTGAACGTATATTGTATTTCTAACTCGGTTCAGTCGCATCCTTCACCCGCTCTCAACCCAGTTCCCTTGAGAGTTCAACGAGTTATTCAGGAACATTGTTCGCGATTATGGTCGTCAACTGAGAATGATCGCTTCAAAAAAGAAATATCGCATATTGAGCGTCGTTAACGTTAACTTTATGAATCTGTGTATTCTGAGAAAGATAACCACGTTTGTGATTCGCTGACCTTGAAAGAGTCCATGAGGAACATCTTGTTGCTGTTCGCATAGTAAAAAGCTATTTCGAAAAGTATCATGCAGCTAGGACAGTAAGCCTATTTGTAATTTATGCGATGCCCTCTTGAATCCGTATCACGTACTACATTTCAAGAAAGCGCAGCCAGAAGAACGACGAAGACAAGGCAGCTAGGCAGTTCAGGTGTTGCCATGGCGAGGACGCAGAAGTCCTCAGCAATTTTCACGGACTCTCTGAAGGTCAGTCTGAATAACCCTCTGCAAAAACAATAGCTGACACTGCCATTCAGTCAAGTTTACGCAATTCTTCTCCGATGAGGTCGACGCTTGAAAGTGCTGGAGGTGTGTCAATCGCTCCCCTGCCACCCATCAAGTCAAATCTGAGACGGGTTATAGGGTACTTCCGAAGCGTCGAGGTCGACCGAAGCACGTCTACTGGACGGTCCGATTGGAATGGAGTTTGCCATGGTGAGGTCTTTGACGCTACAACGGAAACCTACACCCTTAGGTATTTCGAAAGCCTCACAGCTGACTTTGACTGGGTAGAGCTACCTGACGCGAGATTGGGTGTGGGTGGAAATTTGAGGCTACACTTGATGCCAACGTTGAAACCGGCAACTTTGAGTCTTCCGAGAGCCCTGCAACCCAACCGCGGAGGGAAGAGATTGTTTGCATGCAATGATGAAGAGGGTTGGGTATGCCTTTTCTATGGACATCTTCATTTCCCACCCTCCTCGCACTCGCCCTTCTCCTTCATTCCAACCCTTTCCAACCCATTCATCCCCCTCACCCAATGCAAACAATTTTGGACGACCCCTTGCTTTGTTACGATGCCTTAAAAGACGTCGAAGGATATATCTAAAAGTTTCTGTCTTCCATTGATGGATACCAATCGTGCCTCCCATTAAGCGAATCGAGGACTTCATGCGAGACTCGTTGTTGCCTAGCCCGAGGGACGGTTATCTATTCACACAAGGAACCCTAGTCGTTCACACTGAATTGGTTCAAGGTGAAGAGATTCCACTCACCTTTGGATTGGTACAAGCACGTTTACCAAGAGATTCAGCCATATGTATCTGTACCTTTGCTACTTCTGCTGAGCCGAAGTCTTTTTGACATATATCAAGTTGAATGAGGCACGAGAACAAGAGCACGGTCAACTAGAATGGTGGATGTGTTACCGCAAGGCCAACTTCATTGCGCATTTAGTCCGCATACGTAAGCTCCCAGAGCCCAAGGCGAAGACGACGAAGAATGGCAAGCCTGAGTGAATTCTCAACTGACAAAGCCCAGATGTGGGGCCACAACGGATCTCTCCTTACGCCAGACTTTATCGTTCCCACTTGGATTTCGAGACCAATATACAAGCCAAAACCTGGCAAATTACTCTTCGATGCCGCTACTGTCTGTACATGTGGTGTAGGAGAGGATTGCAGGTTTGATAGGTGCCCCCTTCATATAGACTTCGTCCGGGAGGTCTTGGGGGCGCAACTTAACGGCGCACATTACGGGTAGCGTCACTTTCGCTAAAGGCGGGATCTACCTCCATTTAGGTGTAGTTTGCTAACAAATACATGTAGATTCCCCACCATAA